>OFQW01000101.1_pt1 | contig 16252 bp, 25 predicted proteins | sample 1542941 | NCBI WGS metagenome assembly OFQW01 (sample SAMN07774219, study PRJEB24372) | wastewater metagenome | isolation source: Exp Tend NO 90WW | collected 2016-02 | reverse complement strand
TGAGCTCCTCGGCGAGCTTTGCCATCCTGTCCTTGTACACATACGCGTTGTTGCCGTTCGTACGCGTCGGGAGCAGATGGCCGAGCGTGTTGGGCATCAGGGTCTTCTTCAGCACCTCTTCCATGAACTCCTTGGTCATGCCCGTGCGCAGCACTGTCTCGGTCAGGAACACACGGTGCCGGCGCGTCTTTGATATTGGATCGAGGGCGTCCAGCGTGGCGAGGGCCTCCGGGTTCTTGGCGAGGTATCGCTCATACGCACGCAGGTAGGCGAGGGCCACATACCGACGCGACACTCCATACTCCTCGACCAGCGTATCGTACGGCGCGGCGTGCGGGTTGACCATGAACTTCGGGAACAGCTCGGAGTCCATGCGTTGATAGGGGATGATGTCGATGCCAACCTCGAAGGCACGCTCGCGCATCTGTGTTTTATAGTGCGTGGTCAAGGTGCGTATGAGGTCCGGTATGGTGGCTCTCCAATATGCCGCCGGCTTCATCCCCGCATTACGAGATTTAGCCAGTATATTAGCAGAAGTAGGTAGTTCGACCCGATTCATGGTGTTTCTCCTTGGATTGCGCTGATAATATGGGTTCTGGTAAGCAAGCACGCCACCAAAATGCAATATACTTTAGATTATATGAGTAGTCAAGGGCACGCTGGGGCACACGTGGATAAAGGCTTCGCGGTAATCACGAGGCAGTAAGCAAGAAAACAAATAAAAATGGCACACCCTAAATCTTTTTCTTCCGCGCGCACAGTTGTTAACTCACATGCCAAAGCGTCCAACATGTGATGGGTCGAAAAAAAACTTGGGGTGTGCTGTTTTTTTATGTTTTGCTGCTTAGTAAAGAATAAAAAATTATTTCTTTATATAGACCGCCCTGTTTTCGGGGGTTTCAGGATAGTTATGGACTTACTTGTGGTACCCATAAACGACCCCTTTTGTGCTTTCCGCATTCTATGGCCTCTTTGGACTTTCAATGCGTCGTAACTCATTGATTTTATTGGGCCGCCCCATCGCGGGTGCACCATGCTGGTAGAGGTATAGTAAGTGGATAGTTATAGCGCCGCACGTCTAGTCATTTTTCAGGCGGGCTACGGGCCACACACATACGCACACAGGAGATGCTCCATACACGCGTGTTTTACCATTACTCAGTAATGGCGCACGTGCACATAGGGGCGCAGGCTGCGGCGGGCTACTACGGTCATGCAAAACAGGAGCCACATACATGTGCAAGGTAGTGCGGGCGCAGAACGCAAAAAAGCCCCGGTCAGCACGTGCTGGTCGGGGCATGAAAACGAGGACGAAAAAAAAAGCCAGCCCCGAAGGGCTAGCGAATGCCAGCGCGCGACTTGACCGACTTAACGGAACGCGCCGATTTTTTGACTTTTAGCAGCGCCCGCCGGTCTGCTGGCAGGTCTGCCTTGAGCCGGCCTCGCGTCGCAATCTCGATCTGGTACTGACGTCCATCTGGCACGCCAGGTCCCTCCCAGTCCTGAATTGTCGACGGAGAAAGACCGAGGGCTCGCGCCGCTTCTGCTTGAGACCCGAATGCCTCGATTACTTGGTGTCGTTTCATGCGGAGCAGTATCGGATTTTCCGCAGGATGTGTCAACATCCATCGGAAAATTTCTAGTTGGAAAATACGCATAAAAAAGAGTTGACGCGCAGTTAGGGCATCCGTATAGTTAAACCCATGCCGCAACACAACGCGGCAGCCAGCAAAAGCCACGAGCAGATGAGGCGAAGGAGATACCGCTGGCGGTACTTTCAACCACAGGAGAAAACATGAACCAGCAACAGCTAGAAATTCTCAGCCTGGCGCTACGCCTTGCTGGCGACACGCAGAAGACCGACACGGTGGCGCCGGTCGCCAACGACCATTTCACTGGCCATTACTGCATCGTTCGCAGCGCCCGCGCAGGAGTGTTTGCAGGCACGGTTACGCACCGTAATGGACAAGAGGTCACGATGACAAACGCTCGCCGAATCTGGTATTGGGACGGAGCGGCCTCGTTGTCTCAGCTCGCGATTCACGGCACATCAAAGCCAGAAAACTGCAAGTTCCCGGAAGCGGTTCCGTCTGTGGTTCTTTTTGAAGTCATAGAGATTTTGCCGGCGACAGCATCGGCAGAGCAAAGCATCAAAGGGGTGGCGGAATGGGTCAAGTAGCCGGGTCCAGCGACGGCGACGGCTACGGCTCCGGCTCCGGCGACGGCGACGGCTACGGCTCCGGCGACGGCTACGGCTCCGGTTAAAGAGCACCAAACCATCGGCGGTGCAGTGGGCTGCCCTTACCAGCCCGACAAAAGCGGCGCTATCAACAAAGCGGCGCTGCCGCCGATGGGCTTTACCGCAGACAGTGTGTTGGTGCGCCTAACGCGCAACAGGAATAGAAGCAGCCGCCAGAGAACCATGTGCACATGGGAGGAACTGGAAAAGGCTAACTGGAACTGATAGGCGCACCAACAGACTGCCGGCACCCTACTCGTGGGATCACGAGGTCTTTTACTGAAAGGCGGGCTGGCAGCGGGAAAGCAGCTTCGCCGGCAGTCACAGAGCAGCACGGGACCAGCGCCGACCGGCTGGCGTAACGATGTAACGAGAGCTTCGCGACTGGACGCCGGAGAGACGGGTTGGCCCTAAAACTAATATCTAAAGACTTGGAGATAAAAAATGACTCAGCCTGGCAATTCTAGCTTGTCTCGGGCCTGATCGGGCAACCGCTGAAATGCGGCACAAAGCTAAATTATAGGATATGTGTGCCTGCTTGTACATAAAGCTGACTCCGATATAGATCGGATGACCGCCGGGAAAAGTCCGGCACCTAATAACCGACAGGAGGGCAAAACAATGAAAACGAAATGCCTGTGCGCCGAGGCCCGAGCAGCAGAGTCCGCTGCGCACGTCTCATTGTTGAACGCACGAGTTGAAGCACTGCGCCGACAGTGGCGCGAGCAGATGGACATCAGCGACACGGCACGCGTCCAGGTGGGCGAACTTCGCCGGCTGCTCGATCAAGAGCGCGAATCGAAGTTGGCTATGGTCGCCGCTCTTGACGAGTCGATGGCGCGAGAAGAGGCGATGCGCGAGGCGTTCAACGTGGAGATGGCTACGGTCGCAAGGGGCGACAAGAGCTTGCTGCAATTGTGCGCAGCAAACGACGTGCTGACCGGCCAAATCCGCGACCGTGACCGGCAGATTGCAGAGCTTCGCTCTCGCCTGATCGAAAACGCCGAGCAGGCGCGCGCTGACCGCATCGGGTGGGCAGCATGAAGACAACTCTAAACGCAATCCGCGACCATCATCCATGCGCCGATGGCTGGAAAAAATTGCTCGCAAATCTCGGCAAGACTGCCGCAGACGACTATCCGTTGAGCCTGATCACGATCCTAGATAGCAACGGGATTGACGACGCGCTATGGTGCCTGCGGGCAGTGTATGGCCATGACAAGGAAATTCGTTTATTCGCGGTCTGGTGTGCTCGTCAAGTGCAGCATTTGATGACAGATCAAAGGTCCGTAGCCGCCCTGGATGTCTCTGAGAGATTTGCCAACGGCGACGCAACAAAAGAAGAACTTGACGCAGCCGGGGCCGCAGCCAGGGCCGCATCAGGGTACGCAGCCGGGGCCGCAGCCAGGGCCGCAGCCTGGGACGCAGCCTGGGACGCAGCCTGGAGCGCAGCACTGGACGCACAAAAAGCGAAATTCCTCGAATTGGCAAACGAAACGAAGAAGTCGGAATGAGCGCCGCGACCAACCAAGAAGGCGCTCGCGAAGCGCTAAACCGCGCGCTTTCTACGCTCGACGACGGCGACATGCGGGCCGCTGCCGCGTGGGCGTCAATCGCCGCAGAGACAATCGAGGCGTGCGAGCTGACGCCCGAAGAGCAGCGCGATCTTGTCGCTCCTCGCGATGACACACCGCTTGGAGAGAGGGTGTTTTTCGTCAGCGTCATTCTGGTGTTGCTTCTGGCAGTTGGCGACGTTCTGCGAGGGTTCCTGCAATGAATAGCCCAGGGTTCGGCGACGCAGCAACGTTCGGGCCGTTCGTCCGTGACCCGGCAGATTATCGCGGCGGCCCGGACGACGACGCATACACCACGGCCGGCCTGCTGCACGAGGTCAATCGCCTGATCGCCAAGGCGAACGACGCGATGGCCGCGAAAAACGAGGCCGGATGCAAGACGTACCTGCGCCTTCTGGTCGGCGAAATACAGCAAGCGCTCGATTACCACGACTGAGCAGCACAACCATTGCCGGCAGAGTCTCGGCAGAAAGGAATCACGATGGACCAGCAAACTAGCATCACCGAATTTTCCCCGCAGCAGCCGACGTTTTCTCTCGCCCCTCGCGACATCAAGGAGGCGCTGGCATTCGCTGAAATGTTGAGCAAGTCGAACATGGTGCCGAAGGACTTTATCGGCAATCCAGGAAATATCCTCGTCGCTGTTCAGTGGGGTATGGAATTGGGTTTGCAGCCGATGCAGGCAATGCAGAACATCGCGGTGATCAATGGCCGGCCGTCGCTTTGGGGCGACTCGGTTATTGCCCTCGTCAAGGCTTCCCCGACGTGCGAGTACATCATCGAGGAAGTGGGCGACGACTCGGCGACGTGTCGAGTCAAGCGCCGCGGAGAGCCCGAGCAAGAGCGGTCTTTCAGCACGGCCGACGCCAAGGCCGCAGGGCTGCTCGGGAAGCAAGGCCCCTGGACGCAGTACCGCAAACGCATGATGCAGATGCGCGCGCGCTCGTGGGCGTTGCGTGACGTATTCCCGGACGTGCTGCGCGGCATGCCGATCGCCGAAGAGGTGATGGACATGGAGAAGGAAATCAACCCGATTCCTGCCAAGCGCCAGACCGGCAAGCAAGCGGCCGAAGCCGCCAAGCAGCAGGCTGACGCCGAGGTTGACGCCGACGCGCGCTCCGGCCTGGTCGCCAAGCTGCAGAAGATCGCCGAGGAAGAGGGCGAAGTCGCCTATGCCGACGCGTTCGCGGATCTCGGGAAGGAGGGCCGGCTGACGGTCGGAGCAGACGAGCACAAGCGCCTGAAGGCGATCGCAGCCGAGACGACGCGGGCGATGCGCGAGCTTGACGCCAAGCTGGTCGCCGAAGATGCGCAAGAAGGTGGCGACGATGAGTGAGCAGGGGTCACAGGAATGGCTGCGGGAGCGCTGCGGCAAGTGGACGGCCAGCAGGTTCGCCGACCTGATCGCCGTGTCGGAGCGCACCGGCAAGCCGCTGAAGTGCCGCGCCGACGCAATCTGGCAAGTGGTCGTCGAGCGCATGACCGGGCAGCCATCAGAGGGGCCGGCCGGCTTCGCGCTGCAGTGGGGGTCGGAAGTAGAGGAATTCGCCCGCGAAGCGTTCGAGCTTGAAACCGGCAAAGCCGTTCAGCAAGTCGGGTTCCTTGAGCATCCTCAATACCCATTTGCCGGGGCGTCGCCGGATGGCTTGATCGGCGAAAGCGAAGGGCTCGAACTGAAGTGCCCGAAAGACCCAGCCGTACATCTTGCGCGTTTTCTGTCAGGCGTTCCGGCCGAGTACATCCCGCAGATACAGGGCGGCATGTGGGTGACAGGGTTCAAGCGCTGGAATTTTGCCAGCTTCGACCCTCGCATGCCGAAGAGTCACCAGCTACTGATTATCCCCGTCATGCGTGACGAGGCAATGATTGCTCGGATTGAATCGGCGGTCCTGGCCGCCGAATCCGAGGCGGACGAACTACAACAACGACTTGAAAGGATGGTGGCGTAATGGGAACAGAATTGACAGTACAGCAGCGCGCAGCGGTTGCGCTGGAGTCCAGCAAGGCGGCGGCCGAACTTCAGGCCCTCGCCGAGTCGTCGAAGGGCATCACGGCGATTACCAACCGGGCAGGAAGGGAAGAGTGCCACTCTGCGGCAATGGCGGCGCAGAAGGCGCGCACTGGCATCGTGCAGGCCGGCAAATCCGCGCGCGACGACGCAACCAGGTTCAGCAAAGCGGTCATCGCCGAAGAGGCCCGCTTGGTCGCAATCATCCAGCCGGAGGAATCCCGCCTGAAGGAGCTGCGCGACTCATGGGACGAAAAAGAGAAGGCCGAGAAAGCAGCGAAGGCTGAAGCGGAACGTCTGCGCGTTCTCGAAATCACGCAGCGCATCTCGCTGTTCAAGCAAGCGACCGCCGACGCCGCTCGCTTCGACGTTCCGGCATCTGTTGCAGGAGAAATCCTCGCCGAACTACAGGCCATCGAAATCGACTCGTCGTTCGCGGAGTTTTTCGGCGAAGCAAAAGAGGCACACGCCGCAGCCGTTGCCGAGATTCGCGCGACCGTTGAGGCCAAGCATGCATCAGAGGCTGCTGCAGCGAAGGCCCAGAACGAACGAATCCTGGCGAAGATTGCTGCAGAAGAGGCCGCCCGCGTCGCCGAACAGGTCCGCAAGGAAGAGGCGGCAGCGGCCAAGGCAAAGGCAGACGCCGAGGCTGCCGAGCGTGCCGAGCGTGAGCGCGTCGAGGCTGCCGCCCGCAAGGCCGAGCAGGACAAAGCCGACGAACTGCGCCGTATCGAGGCCGAGAAGCTGGCCGCCGAGCGCAAAGCGCTGGACGACGCCCGCGCCAAGTTCGACGCCGAGCAGGCGGCAGCGCGAGCCGTCGAGGAAGCAGCCCGCAAGGAGCTCGAATCCAAGGCGCGCGCGGAGCAGGAGGCGAAAGACGCCGATGGGCGCGCGGAGCTTGAAAAGATCGAGGCGGCGAAGCGCAAGAAGCAGGAGAAGGAAACAGCGAGAAGCCGCGACATCACGAATCGACGCGAGCAGATTATTTTCGAGGTCGAGCAGGTAGAAGATTTGCAAATGCTCGACGACATTTACGCGGCAGTCGTCGCGATCGTCAACGACGAAACGAAGGGGGCGGCATGAGCGGCGCATTTATTTCAAGCTGGTTGCGGATGATGTTTTCGGCGGCAGCGTCGGCCATCAGTCCGATGACCGTTGATCGGTCGAATTTTGAAAACAGGACCGCAAGCAGCAGCACCAACGGCCAGCGCGGCGGCATTGCCAATGCCAAGCGCCAGGCACTCAAGGCGAAGCGGCGCAAGGCGCATCGGATGCGCTGCCGGTAACGATCAACGGGGCGAATGCGCAGGCTGATGCGCGCGATGAGCGTCAGGTGGTCATGCGACGTAACGGAGAACAGGAGAAGCCCTGTCGACCTGACATGCCGGGGATCAGCGCCGGCCGCCCCACCAAGCAAAGGCCAGTTAGCGTAATTAGCGCGATAGGACCGCAACCTGTTGTGTTGGTAAAAAAATCCAACACTGGCCACCCAACACCAACAACGAAGGAAATACAGCATGGCAAGTTTGAATAAAGTCCAACTCATTGGCAACATGGGCGCCGACCCGGAAATGCGCTACCTGCCAAACGGTGACGCGGTTTGCAACATCAAGATCGCCACTTCCGAGTCGTGGAAGGACAAGCAGACCGGCGACAAGAAGGAAGCAACCGAATGGCATCGCGTCGTTTTCTTCCGCCAGCTCGCGGAGATTGCCGGCAAGTATCTGAAGAAGGGCGCATCGGTCTATGTAGAAGGCAGCCTGAAGACGCGCAAATGGGCCGACAAAGACGGCATCGAACGCTACACGACAGAAATTACCGGCAACGAGATGAAGATGCTTGGCGGACGGCAGGATAGCGGCGGCGAACATGCGCCAAGGCAGCAGGAAAGCCGGCCAGCACCGGCCAGCAGCACCGTACAGGCTGCAGCAAAGAAGCGGCCATCGTTTGAAGACATGGATGACGATATCCCGTTCTAGGAGCGAAGACAGTGACACCAAAAGCCAAACAAAATCGCCCGGCGATTGACTGGACGGACAAAATACACATTGTCATTGCGGGATATAATGCAGGGAAAAACACCAAGCTAATTGCTCAAGAGATTGGTGTGGCGCTTGATACCACATACCACAAAATATCACGCCTTGTTAAATCCGGCGAACTTCAGAGAAGGGGAAAGACTCCGCGCTTTCTTACTGAAGCCGAGAAGGACATCATTCGGAAAGAATATGCGACATGCGACACAAAGGAGCTTGCTGAGCGGCTGAACATGGAGGGCGGACACCTTCGGACGTTCGCTGGATACCTCGGACTGAAGCGCGACAAGGCGGCAAGACGAGCGCAGCTTATCGCCGGGCGCAACAAGGCGGACGTTATAAAACTGGAAGCCACCAAGGAAGACGTGACCGAGGGCAAATTCGGCGTTTTTCACCGCAGGACGCTCGCTGGCGGCGTTGAGTATTGGAACGCGAAAACGAGCACGAGAACGCATACGATTGTGTGGTCGGTCTGATTTTTTGAGGTTAGTGACATGGCGATGACGAAGAAAGAGATGGCGCCGAGCATCGAATCTGCGCGCAAGATGGGCGAGGACGACGGCGGCAGAGCAGGCAGAGCAGCGCGGAGACATGGAACTGGCCGGAAAGATTCGCAAGTTCCAGTTCCGTGACGCTCGACCGAAGGCGGCATCAGAAATGAAGCTGGAAGATGCGCAACGGCTGCTCGGGCACAGCAAAGAGCAGATGACCAAAGCAGTTTATCGCCGGATTGGCGAGAAGGTGAGGCCAACGAAATGAGTATGAAATACGTGCGCGAAACCTATGGAGTGCCAGCAAAGCGCGGAGGGAGGGTATCGTACAGCGGGGTGACGGTTGGCGAACCTCCGCTGCTTGGGACAATCTGCAGCGCGACAAGCAGCGGCCATATCCGCGTCAAGTTCGATGGCGAGCGCCGGACGCTCAAGCTTCACCCAACATGGGCGATTGAATACCTGCAGGACACTGAAACCGACGAGCAAAGAAAGGGGTAGGGACGAAATGAGAACAGAACACGGAGAGTACAAGAAGGGCGAAATTCCAAAGTGCGCAATCGAGCCATGCCCAGTATGCGGGTCAGAGGCCGAGCTTTGGCTGTTCAGCGATGACTTTGAGAACGGACCAATCAACAAGCTGATGATGTGCACCAACGGCGAGAAATTCGGCCCGCAGGAAGAAGGGTTCATGAACGAAGGGTGTTTGCTCTACATGCCGCCAGATGAATTCCACCGCCACCGCGCTGCCGATGCTGTGAAGTTCTGGAACGAGTATGCAAGGGCTTTAGTCGCTCAGCGCACCAAAAGGAACGAAGGAAGCTTTGAGATGCGCCGCCGTCTCTACAAGGCGCTGGAAGACTGCCAGCCATACCTGAAAGATGGCGAGACGCCAGCCGAGTGCATTGCGCGCAATCGCGCGGACCTCAACATTGCGTTGGGTCTACTTGCACAAGAGAAGCAGAAAAACGAGCCGCTGCCTTTACGATCAAAAGCTGGCGGTTACTATTGATCCGCGAAGAGGCTGACGCAGATGGTTACTGAAACGATTTTATGACGGAGGGTTGTATGCAGCACATCCTGAGCGACGAACTTGTAGTGGCAAAAAAGCACCACCTTTGCGATGCTAGCCAGAAGTGGCTGCGGTCAGGATATGAGGGTTCAGATTGCGACACTGGCGACCAGAGGAAAGCCGTTCTGGCAGCAGAGGCGGACAACTGGCGCATCCTTCCGGGCCAGAAGTATCGAAAATGCAAGGGCATCTACGATGGCGAATTCTTCACTTATCGCGCAAGGATCGACATGGACTCTGTAACCTACGACCTTGATATGTGGGAAGACTAGCGCGGTTACTGAAACGATTTTATGACGAGAGGATTGCAGGTGATCCACGGAAAAAGCCGCGCTCAGAATATGTCGTTCGACAAGTGGATAGTAACGCAGACAACTGGCGTTGCTGCCTGCGATCATGTCACATACGGAAGAAAGGTATGGGACGCCGCCATATCGTCGGCAGCAGATAGTATTGCGCAGCTTGTTGCAGACAGAATAGAGTATTGCGAGATTACCGAGGACAACAACAGAAAGGATGAAGACATGGTGGCTGAATGGCGTATTAGGGCAAACGAAGACGCCGAGATTGGCAGAGAGCTTGCCTATTTGTTCGACGAGTAGTGGCGAAGAACCATAACAGCAAATTGCAAAGGTGACGAAATGAACGATTGCAGCATTTGCGGGAAGCCGATAGACGATCAGAATCTGTTCGTCTCGGACGGTGACGGCGGGCACGCTCACGGCCATTGCCACGAGCGCCGGAACCCGCCAAAGATGGCGGCAACAATTTTCGAGGCTGCCAGAGGTTTCGGCGACTCGATCCTTGCCGCCAGGGTGATAAAAGACCTTGTTCCGCATGAACTGGCAGAGCAGATCATTGCCGAATTTAACCGCCGGTCACGCGCTCAGTGGCAGCGCAGATGCGAGGAATGACGAAATGGAAACGATGGGTATAGAAACCGCAATCGACGCAATCGAAACATACAAAAGCCTTGGCGACTGGCGATATGCAGATAAAGAAGCCGCGTGGAAATGGATGTTTGAGGCGGGGCGAAAGCACGCAATAGCTGAAGCGGCGCAGAATGACCTGTGGAAAGCGCGCTGCCTTCGGATGGCAAGGGCGCTGTCGGCAGTGATGGACCGCACGCACGACCACGACATCCAAGCAGCTACCGGACTGCCGAATTGTCAATGTGAAAGGATCGCAGAGGCTCGGGCAGATGCCGAGGAAATTATCGGCGACGAGATGCGCCAAGGCAGAGTGGTGACGGGATGAGCGCAGCACTTGAGCGAGTGATAGCCGAACAGCAGGCTGAAATTGACCGCCTGAGAAAGCAGCAAATACAGCGGCAGGAGTACAGCGTCAAAGACTTCGAGGCGAAGGAGGAAATCTTCACGCGAGCCGCGCAGATGGTCGATTGGTACAAGCTGCGCGAGTGCTGGAAGGACGACAAAAAGCAGGAGTGGTCGACGTTCATGACCATGCGCAATGACTTGCGGATTGCCCTCGTTGAGTACGGATACTGCATTTGCTGCAAGTCGCTGACGTGTGCTGGCGAGTGCCATGATTCATAACAGCAACTATGCAAAGGTGATGAAATGAACAAGCTTCACGTAGGCGTCAGCCCGCTAACGAATCGCATTTTCGCAGGGCGGGTAACAAAAAATGGTCTTTATTGGCGAGAAGGGAAAGAGGATGTAACCGGCAGCGCTTGTGCCGCAGTTGCAGAGCACGCCTTGGCAAGTAAAAAGCCTGTTGTCGTTTTTGCGGGCGGAAAGCCGTGCTTTGAGATTTCTGTGCGCGACCTGCGCGAGAATGGCGCCACACAAAACATCGAAGGAATGCAAAATGGCTAAAAAAATGTGTCAGATATGCGGAGTAAAGCCGGCAACGGTGCCAGACCGCGAGTGCGTCGGCAGGCTGATCAACAAGGTTTGCGCCTCGTGTCATGGATTGCGACTTGCTGGCGACATCAAGCGAATTATGGCGCTGACCGCAGAGCGCCGCAGGATTGCCGACCAGATCGGAAGGAAGGTGACGGGATGACCAGCGAATGGCTAGAGACAGTCCGCGCACTGGCGCACAAGAGCATGCTTGGCAAGCTTCTTGCCATCGCCCCTCCTGGTGGAGATGAGAGCAAGAGCATGCGGCGCCGGCTGGATTTGCTCGCGGACTTCGCGCAGCACGTTGTCGAAGTTGCTGATGATGAATGGTCTCGGAGTGGCGCGGATAACCGCAACGTGTTCACTGACGGCAGCCATTCCGAGCCGCCAACACAGGATCGTCGAACCGGGCCGCCTGATCGCAGATTGGCTGGCCACGGCCTGTTGTGGCTTGGCTTTGACGTGGAGAGGTCGAGCGCTCCCGGTCGCCGATCGACGGACAGATACTTTCGCCAAGAGCCTCAGCCGCCCGCCGATCGTTGCACATGACCCGCGCAGCCGCTTCCCGCTGCCCGATCCCATCGAGCAGGCGCGCAGTCTCGCGGAGGTTGCACGGGTCGTCTTCGACGCTCCCGCCACCCGACACCCCGATGCCGATGACCGCAACGCCGGCCGATACCGATATCCGGCAAGGCGCCGTCGCGTTCATCGTCGGCGCGTAGGCGTCTGGCACTGTGCGCAGCGTTGTCGTCTTGCCGCCGCCGCCAGATGCCGCGGGCGCCGGCTGATTCACTGTTACTGCGACCTGCTGCTCGGCCGTCTGCGCCGTTTTCACTGACACCCCGGCCGACGCTCCGGCCGAGGCCGCAGAAGCGGCCCAGGCGCCGGCATTCAAGCCTGGCGGGGCGCCTTCGGCGGATGCGATGATCGGAAGCATGGCAATGCACAGGCCAATCAGTATCCCGTAGAAGATCGGCTTCATTCTCCGCCTGCACTTGCCGCGCCGTTTGTTGTTTTTACGTCCGGCTTGATTTCTGTCTTGATGTCAACCAGCATTTTTGTCTGCAGCGCACCGATTCCGACAATAACGGCGATTACCATAGGACCTATAGACCGGGCAATGGACGCCAAGAATGACGCCGCTTTAGAACCGTACTTGGCCGTTTTCCATGCCTCCATTGGCTCTTTCAGGTCCATGTCAAGCTTGTCGATCGATGATTGCAGCCGTGACATCTGTATGGCCTGGTCGGCGTGTCGGGCCGCCTGCTGCGCTATGGTCTGGTCGAGCTTGTCGTGAACTTTTACAAGAGCGTCAGCCATCTCATCGGCCAGCTTTCGGTCTGCCTGATCTGCGCGGTCGGCGACCTTGCAAAGCTCTGCCCGAAACCTATCGACGTCGTCAGAAAGAGCATTTACGCGCACCGTCAACATGCGGTGCATTTCCTCCTGTTCGCTTGTCATCAGATGACGATCTTCAAGTCGCCGCCAGTGCGGTAAATGTGGCCAACCGCTAACCCGCCAGAAATGGCGGCCGCGTTGTCCGCATATTCTGGCACCCCGCCCCCTCCGCCTCCGCCCGCGGCGATCGCCTCGAACGATCGTTTCCAAAAGATGAACATCCAGTCGTCAAACCTCTGATCTGATTTCGGCACTGGCGGGGATACAATGACCGTCACTTTTCTACCTCGTAGGCAAGCACATGAACTGGGAGCATGTTTTCATTCGTCTGGCGATCGTCTTCGTTCTTGGTGTCGTGGTGCACGCTCTGTATCGCATCTTGACCGGGAACTCGCTCAACGACGACGCGCTCTGGTATCAAAAGCAGAAGCGCGAGGAGCGCCGCAGGAAAAAGGCCGGAATCTAGCGCCCTGCGGCGGCCCCTGTCGCTGCGCTACCGAGCAGCAACAGTTCGTTCAGGCGCCGCGACCGGGCTGGCGTTCCGCCGGCGGTTCTCGGCACGTCGGCGCGCATGGCCTTTCCGACCGCGGCGTTATTTCCAGCCGCCCTGGCCGCCCACCGTGCCCCGCCGACAATCTGCCCGAGGATGCCGGGCGCCGCCGCTTGCGCGACGTTGGCCACCGCCGACCCGGAGTTGCTGAAGTTCACCGCCGATCCCGCTGGCGGGCTTTCCATGTACGCCCCAACCCGGCCGGCCGTGCGCAATGTGGCGATTTCCTCGGGAGAGAAAAACGCCTGAAGCCTGGCCGTTCCCATCTGCCGCAGCTTGGCGTTGAACCGCTCCTGAGAAAACGGCTTGTCGCCGGCGATGTTCTCGCCGAATCCAGCCCGGCGAAGCTCGGCGCCGACCTGCGCACGCGCCTGCTGATACGCCTCCGGCGCATGCTCTTTCAGCAACTTGGCCATGCCACGCAGTTCGAGCGCATCGCCGTTGATGACGAATTTCCTCACGAAGTCATCAGCCGGCACGTCGCCGTTGGCGGCTGCTTTCAATGCCGGGATCGCCTCGTGCAGCTTGAAGCGCTCCGCGGCCAGCTTGCGCGCGCCCTGGAATGCTGCCAGCGCATCGGCGCCGGTGTTGTTTGCAGGGCTCGCTCCGTTGAGCGCATCACGGACAGCGCCGAGCGCCTTTCGCTCTGCCGGCAATGCTCCGCGCTGCGCTGCCGATAGAACTGAATCCATCTGCACCGCCGTATTTACGTTCAGCGGGATTTTTCCCGTCGACACGTCATTGAGCATGTTGCGCACCTGTGCCGGCAGGTAATGGCCTAGCATGCCCTCGTCAAGCGCATCATTCGCAGCCTTCACGAATCCCACGTTATCCAGGTCGACATAGCGCCCGGCCGAGTCCCGGGCTGCGTTGTATGCGTCATCGACCACGCCGCGAGCGCGCGCATCAATCGAGCCCAGGCCGCGGGCGATCTTCTGCCCTCCGGCGAAAGCCTCGTCCGCCCCTTGCGCGAAACCGCCAAGCGTGCGGCTCAGGCCCTCCGTCTGCCCTGCAAGGCGCGCGGCGATCGGCTCGCCTGCGCCGGCAATACCGCGCAAATTCTTCTCGCGGGCGAACTGCATGGGATCCCGGGTGATTTGCCCGAGCAGAGGTTGCTGACCGAGCGCCTCGAAATCCGCCTTGCGCAGCGCGGCGGCCGTGTCGAGCGTTTGATTCTGCGATAGTGCATGCTGCGCCTGCGCGCGAAGCTGGTACAAGACCGACTGCGGGATGTCGTCAATCGTCTGGCCGGCCTCCGCGGCAGCGCGCGCGATGGCCTCGTCTGCAGCGTGCGTGCCTGGCGCTCCGGGAATCGGCGGAAGGCCGCCCGCAGGAGGGGCGCCAGAGCCTTGAAACATGCGCCCGATCCTATCCCCTACTGCGCCGGCAACGGGCGCCAGCACAGCCCCAGCGGCGCCGCCAACGGCAGCTTTCCCGGCCGTCTTGCTCCAATAGTTTTCCGTGTCGGTTTCGGGTGTCATTGCCGAGCCGACTGCGCCGGCCGCTGCGCCTGTTCCGGCCCGACCAAGGAATCCCGCAGCGGCCGGGATGCGCGAAGCGAGCGCAACATTACTCGGCGCTGCGAGGTTTCCGGCGAAGCGCGCAGCGTCGAACCCGTCGCGGCCAGCGCTGGCCCGAGCAGCTTCGTACTCTGCATCTTTGGCTTTGATGCGGTCGTTTACCCCGCTTTCGATCACTCCGTATTCGCGCGCAGCCCTATAAAGCGGGTTGTTGGTCGATAGTTCTTCAAAACTCTTCCCTCCGGGAATGTTGGCAAGGAACTGCACAGCCCCCACGACGGGATCGGCCATGCCCTGCATCACGCCGCCGATTGCCGATCCGCGGAGGTTGCCGCTCGGGCCGAACGTCTCGGCGAACCAATTGGCCGCGCCCTGGTAGGCGTCGGTAGCCGCTTGCTTTGCCGTGTCAACCTTGCCGCCGAACTTTGCCGCCAGTCCGCTGTAGTCTGGCGACGGCGCCGCGGTAGGCGCGGCCGGTTGCCCTCCGAACTGCTTGGCCACTTCTCCGTATCCGCTCATAGACCGGCTGCCTTCCGAAATCCGTCCGCGTGCGCTGCGCTCGGGAATGTCAGCACTTGGCCATCAGGCAGAGCTACTGTGTTTCCGCCAGCGCCGGCCGTGGCTTTCCTGTCGCCGGAAATGGCCGCCTTGCGCGCCTCGAATTCTGCGCGCGCCTGTTCGTAGCCGTGCGCGCCTTCTGTCTTCAGCGCAGCAATTACAGCCTGCCGGTTGCTCTGCTTCTGAGCAATTGTCCCTTGTTCGTCTCCTGGCTGCGGGAAATACTGCGTTCTCGCGTTGTCGAACTCCTCGGAACCAATCGCCGCGCCAGACTCTCGACGAAGAACGGCATTGATAAAGTTCCTCTGCGCCTGCTCGACCTTTTGCTGCGGTTCGCTTTGCGTCCAGTTTGTCAGCGTTCCGAGAGCGTCGCCAACGAACGGCACAGCTTCTGCAGTCCGTTTGATAAGCCCAGGCTGCACATCGCCGCTGCCGCCAATATCTCGAATGATTGAGTCCGCGTCGTTTGCTCGCACTCCGAACCCTGCCGCCTTGCCTTGCGACTCGGTAAGCGGCTTTGCTCCTCCAGTCGATTGCATTGCTGAATTTTCCATGCGCTTTTTTGCGATGTCCAGCGCGCCAGCGTCAAGCCCCTGCTGCACCTGCTCAAGCTTGAGTGCGCGATCCTGTGCTGCCTGCGTCATAGCTTGAGACTTGTCGCTATCGACACCGTAATCCACGCGCCGGCCGTTGATCATCGCTGATAGCGGCTGCCCTTTGATCGCGTAGCCTTTTCCCTGCCCAAAAATTTCGATTGGCTGCGAGTAGTCGAGCTGCGGGCTTTGCCGGCCCGCGCCGCCCTGCGGAGAGGACTCGAACTGATACTCTGCGCCAGTCGTGTTGTTGCGCAGCGTATTCATTGGCAAAGGAGCGGCGTCGGGCGCCATCTGGCCGGCCGTCACGAGGTCGCGCAAGCTCATCAGTCGGCCGATTCTGTCCAT
>OFQW01000097.1_pt1 | contig 16356 bp, 29 predicted proteins | sample 1542941 | NCBI WGS metagenome assembly OFQW01 (sample SAMN07774219, study PRJEB24372) | wastewater metagenome | isolation source: Exp Tend NO 90WW | collected 2016-02 | reverse complement strand
TAGGTACTACCGCCGACGATTACAGCACGCTTAATTTTAAAATTGCGGCTAGTAGGTTTATACAAACCCGTAACGGTATGCACCCCGCTACTACGTTCAACCAATATGTTGCGTTTGGTAATGGGCGCTATGTTAGCACTACCGAAGCGCTAAGCGACACACCAAGCAACCTAGAGTGGGAGCGCCACAAAATTACATTGCCCCCAGGCTACGAGGTGTGCGGGCTACAGCAATGGAACGAGTATTTAGCAATTGCTGCCGAAAAGGTAACTACGCAGGCCAATGGTACGCAATTTCAAGACGGTAAGATATTCTTTTGGGACGGCGTAGCGCGCACCTACAACTACTACATAGATGTGCCCGAGGGTAGCCCATATAGCCTAAGTTGCCATGAGCAAGTGCTTAAGTATGTTGCGGGTGGTGCGCTATACGCCTATAGTGGCGGGCGCCCCGTAAAGTTGCGCACGTTTAGGAACAGCGACAGCGAGTACACCTATACCACCGACTACACGGTTAACTACCCCAATATGATGACGGTACGCCGTGGCGTGCATTTGGTGGCCTACGCAAGCCGTACCACCAACCAAGCGCTAGAGTGTGGCGTATATAGTTATGGCGCTATTAGTAGCGAGTACCCTAATAGTTTTGGCTTTAGTTATAGCATTAGCACGGGCACACGCTTTAATACTAGTGGCGATTTACGTATAGGTGCCATTGCTAACTTTGGCGATACGCTGCTTATTGCATGGCGTGACGGCATGGCCTACGGTATTGACGTTGTAGACAACGAGAGTGACCCATTTGCCGAGGCTAGGCTAGAAACCTTGCGCTTTGATGATGAAAAACCGTACAAGAAAAAGCGCGGGCTTACGCTTATTGTTACGTTTGAACCGCTACCCGACGGCGCTACGGTGCAAGCCGAGTACACGCTAGATAGCGGCACACCCGTACAGGGCACCGCCGTAAGCGAGGTTGGCGCTACGGTAGCTAATGTACCCATACCGCAAGCCGATAGTAAACGCTTATTTAAGCACCTTGATTTGGCCGTTAACCTAACGGCTACAACCGCCACCCCATATATTACGGGTATATTTTTAGAGTACGACGACAATAACGAACAAGAAAAGGTACGCTACAATGAGTAAAGACAACACTGTAGAGTTTCCGACGCCTGATAGCCAACCCGTAGACCCTTTTGCCGACCCATACGCTAGTAGCCCTAGTTTAGCGCCCCGTGTTTTGCCGCGTGATGTTGCTGCAGGGCAAGCAAATAAGCAACACGGCGTTGGCGATAACCAACTACTAATAGACAATGCTAATGCGCGTATTGTGCTTGAGGACGAAACAAAAACGCCCCGCATGATTATTGGCTTATTGCCCGACAACACCATTGGTATAGTAATTAGTAAAGTGGGGGTTAACGTTTTCAATGTCTTTAGTACCTAATGGCGTAGACCTACTTAGTTTTTTTAGCGAGTACCCAAACGACAAAGTTGTGCATACGGGTAGCGTTAGTATTGTTAACGACGGTGCAACCACAAACGCCCCCCAAAGTAGCAAAATTGTTACCTCTAGTGCCACCAACCCATACGGCAAAAAGTGCATGGTGCGTTTTAAGTACAGCGTTGACGGCACTAACTACAATAGCCAAGACGCACATTTAGCATATGCTTATACCATTACCACAGTAGCCCCGCACCCGTTCCCAGGCTTTAGTACTACTTTAGGTGGGTTGCGCGGGGCGGTTAGCATTGGTGTTAGCGCTAGCGAGATTAAATTTAGAACGGCCAACGGGTACCACGGCAACGTAACCGACAACGGCACAACTTACGCCTACACACCCACAAGCCAAACATTTACCATAGTGTACGCACTATATGAGGCCGACTAATGAGCAGAGATATTACCCGCTTAGGTTTTGATAGCGATTTAAACTATATGAAGCGTGACGTTAGCACGGGCACGGCTACTATAAACACAGCTACAAGCACAACCTTAAGCGTAGCCCACAATTTGGGTTACGTGCCGCAATATGAGGTGGCCGCCGAACTTGACGAAGCCAACACTATATGGGTGGGTGGCAAAGTTAGCGAGCTTACCGACCAAGGTTTTTTAAGTGGCTTGGGCGCCCCGCCAACTTACGTAGAGCTTGATAGTTGGATAACTACCACCACGCTTACCATTAGCCTTAGCAATACCGATAGCCAACAAATACCAGTGCGTTACATAATATACTTAGACTATGCAACCTGATTTAAGCCAAGTAATACTACATAGCAATTACCCCGCGTTTAAAAACAACACGGATTATGACGGCTTTTTTACTATTAGTGGCGTAACGGCGGGCGGCTTAAACCAACAAAGCACGGTAATTAACCTAGATACGGCACCCGATTTAATAGACATTACTTTTAACGGACCCACCGACACTGTATTTAGTACCGACCCGCGCCCAGGCGACGCATGGTTTAAGCAAGGTGCGGTATGGGTTAGGGGCGACAACCCAGGGGCGGGCTACACAAATTACCCTACGCCTTGGGTTGTTTATAGTAGTATTACAGGCACACAACTAACAATTACCGTACAGTACGTCCAACAATTTACCGCTGCACTTACCCTAACAAGCACTTTGGCGTATTATAAATTGGTAGACTATAGTGTATTTTAATTTGACGTATGATATTATAAGCACAGTGGTAATACAACCCCAGCCTTAGTTTGCTGGGCATTTTTATTTAAAACAGTAGGCATTATGCAACCAACATCAAGCGCACAAGCATTACAACAACTAACTTCTTACCGTTCGGGGCGTAAAAACCCTTTTGATATTTTGGCAGAACAAAAAAAGAAGCTTGGCGTTGATGATGTTAATAGCCGTGTTGGTAAGCTGCGTACAGCCATAATTAACACCGAAAATCTTTTAGAGGGCGTAGACGACAGCGTTACGGGGCGTACTAGTGGTACGCTTACAACCGACGCCGCCCGTAGCCGTATTGTTAACCTAGAGCGCCAACCAGTAGCAAAAACGTTAGCCACCCAACAAAGTGGCTTAAGTGCCGAACAAGCCAACCTAGAAGCCATTACAAACCAAGCTATGCAAGGTGCCCAATTGCAGTACCAAGGCGATAGCGACCAAGAAACCTTTTTAAGTAATTTATACAACACGCTATACGGCAAAGAAAAAGACGAACAAGATAGACAAGACCGCTTAGCGGAAGCCGAAAAACAGCGCAAAGCAGCGGCACAATTAGCGGCCATAACCTCAGGTGGTGGCGGTGGCGGCGGCTCAAGTGCCGCGGGCGGTGGTGCAACCGACCCACTACAACAGGCAGCGTACAACGATGTACGTACCCGTGTTTCTACTAATAATGACGCCGCACTTAAAAGCGACTTTAACGCTACCCACATTAGCGCTATGAAAGGCAATAAAAAAGACCAGTATAAAATTGACCTTTATAAGCAATTACGCCCCGATTTGTTCCCTGCTAATAGTGGTACATACAAAGCACCCGCATTTGGCGGTAGCTATAACACGCCACTAGTAAAGCAAACCTATAAAGTACCAGCACCATATAAAAATGCGGGCACACAAACCGTATATGTAGGAACATACTAATATGAACCCTATTGACATTGCACGATTAGAACAAAACTACCAACCGCTTAGCACACCTACGATACCCGAGAAAAAAAAGGATTGGAAAAGCGCTATAGCGCCGTTTTTACCCGCTTTGGGCGCTGCCGCGGGTATAGGCCTTGCGCCATTTACGGGCGGTGGTAGCTTAGCGCTAATAGGCTTAGGTGCCGCGGGTGGCGCATTGGGCAAAGTTGGTGCTAACAAATTAGAGGGCAAAGGTGCTTTCGATAACCCTAGTAGCATTGCATTAGAGGGGCTTTTTGGCGCCGCAGGTGGTGCAGGAAAAGCATTTCAAGTTGCAAAAGCTGCTAAAAACGCAAAATTAGCCGAAGATGCGCTAACGGCCGCCCGTGTAGAAAAAGCTGGTTTGTCATTAGGCAAATTAGGTGTTGGAAGCGAAGCAAAAGCGGGCTATACGCACGCCCTACAACAACTAGAGGAAGCTAACCAGTTTAACTCTATGGCTAAGCAAAACATTAAAAACCTAGCTAGTAAAGAAGCAACACGCGGTATACCAATTGGCGCTAGTGGCGAGGGTGGCGTATTGGTTAAAGCTGGCAAAGCGCCAAGTTTTGCTAGCGAGGGTATAGAACTTAAACCTACACCCGATTTACCATATGTACCAAAAGGCAAAGGCGTTGTTAAACCAGGGGCATTTGACGCTTACGGCGTACCACTACCCGAGGCAACGGGCGGCACAGTTAAAACATCTGCTAGGCAAAAAGTTGCTAATGCGCTTACCGCTAAAGGTAGCGGGTTAAAGGTGGGCAAAAATGTTGGTGGCGCTAGTAGTATGGACGAAGCTGCAGAAACGTTACAAAGACTTAAAATTAGTGGCACACCTAAACAACAACTACATGCTATAGAAACCAATATGTCTAAACTTGGTGGGCAAGTTGACGAGATTTTGGGCAAAAAGCCTATACAAATTAACGGTAACGATGTTAAAACAAAGGTTGCCGCAGCACTAGACGACCCAAATAAGTTTGTTGAGCTTGATTTAAGCACGCCAGGTGCGCAAAAACACCTTAATACGCACTTAAGTAAAATTGGCGAAGCTACTAATGCCAAAGAAGTTAACGACTACATTAAAGTGCTTAACCCAACGGCCGTAAGGGCACGAGACAAGCTTATGCGTGGTGTTGCACTTACGGATAAGGAAACGGCGGCGCTTGCGGCTAAAAAAGCAGGCGACGAAGTACTTAGCGCTATACCCGAAATTAAGCCACTTAAAAAAGATATGGCTATTTTGTTTGAGCGTAATGCCGAAATTGCCGCACAACACGGCAAGGCAGCTAATATACCAGTTGTTGGCGGTGTTTTGCGTGCCCCTGCAAGCGGTATGCGCTATTTAGAGAGTAAAGCGGGGCAATTATTAGCGGGGCAAGGTACAAAAAGCGCGGGGCGCGAAATTGTAGACGGCACCGTACGGGGCAACATTAACAAGTTTGTACGCCCTGTTGTAAAGCAACAAGTTATTAGCGGTACAGGCCAAGCCATTACGGGTAGTAATGCACCCGACCCTAACGCCCCAGGCTATTTAGACGAAGAACAAGCGACACAAGCCGAGCAAGCAATTGCCGAGCGTATTTTAGGTGCAATGACACCCGAAGAACGTATAGCAATGGCCAACGAAAGCATGGCGGCGGCACAAGCGGGCGCACCTACCGACGGTGGCGGTACCGATACTATTACGCCACAGCAACTTATACAAATGGTTGGCGCCGACCCACAAAACGCTAACACCTACATTAGCTTATTTAAAGCATTGGGCGGTGGTAGTGGTGGGGCAAAGCCACTAAGCGCCGAGGCTAGCAAAACCGTTAGCAACGCACAAGCAGGGCTTGAGGGTATTGCCGACCTTAAGAGTGTAATAAGTGCCGACCCAGGGGCTTTAAAGCGCACATTGGTACCAGGGCGTGGCTTAGCGGGCGGCTTTTTGGGTAATGTATTTGGCACAAACGAACTTGAAGCAGCGCGCCAACAGGTAGTTGATGTTATTGCACGTTTGCGTACTGGCGCGGCCATTAGCCGTACCGAGGAAGCACGCTTTTTAAAGTTTTTGCCACAGCCATTTGATAGCCCAGCGGTACGCGAGCAAAAATTAGGCTACCTTGAGCGCCAATTCCAGCGTGTAGCAGCACAAAACCCCGAAGCGGCCACCGATTTGGAAGCTGCATTTATGGGCACACAAGAAGCGGGGGCTTACTAATGGCACCACTTACACATTTTGCCTCACTAACGTTAGTAGAATTATCGGGAGTATTGGGCATATTTGCTGGTATGCTAGTGGCATTTTACACATTAGTAAAGTTCGTGCTAGATAAGCTAGAAAAATCACAAAATAGCGACAGAGAAGAACGGCTAACAATACTTGCTAAACTTAACGAGACTATGGAGCGCATGGCCGCCGCTAGCGAGCGCGCAGCTAAAGAAGCCGAGCAGCGCAACGGCCACCTAGCCGAGATTAGTAACCAAAATCGTGATATTATTATTCAAGCAGTGAGCAACATTAAAGAGCAGCATGTTGACAAGCAGACGGTTAATAAGGAAATTGTGCGTAACAAATCTAAGTAGCATAGGAGTAGCTATATGGACATAGAGTACCAAGCAGCACCAAAATCACATTATTTTACACCCGCCGAGGCAGCAGCTTATTATGGCGTGGCACGCACAGTTGAAACTATTGTTATACATTGGTGGAATAGCCCCGAAAACCGCCCAGGCTTTGCGGGCAATTTAAATTATTTGCAAACTAACAGCAAGGGCACTAGCGCTAACGCCGTTATTGGCTTTGATGAAGCCCAAGGCCGTGCCCGTATTGTTGACACGGTAAAATACCCAAATGTAGCGTTTACTAGTGGTGGTAAAATAAACGCCCGTAGTGTTGCTATTGAGTGCGACCCTTGGGGTACCCCAGGGCAGCCAAACCGTGAAGCTATATTAAAAGCTATTGGCTACCGTGTGTGGCAGTGGCGCCAACAATTTGGGTGGCGCGTACCTCTTAGCAAGCACCGCGATTACCAATTGACACAATGCCCAGGCAATTACGACTTGGCCGAGATTGACGCATATGCCGATAATTGGGCTAATGGGGCATATAACCCACCCGTACCTACGCCACCAAGCGCACCTACTATTAAGTATGAAAAATTTGATACACCAAAGGTGTACGTTACCAACGCCGAGCCTACTAATTTATGGGCTTTTGATAAGGCAAAACACGCCGATATGACGGTGCAGCAACCATTTAGCAAAGGCCAGCAAGTAACTATATTTGGTAAAGCAACACACCCAACGGGCAGCGTGTATTATATGACCAAATGGAGCTTTGGCGACGCCGACACAACGGGCAAGCCTAACAAGCCGTGGGGCTTTAATAAAGTTGATTTGGTTGAGTGGGTGCCACCTACACCACCCACACCTACACCCGAGCCAACACCGCCCGTAGAGCAACCAACCCCAACACCCGAACCTACCCCCGAACCACCAAAAACAAGCCTTATAAAGCTATTTTGGCGGTGGTTAGTAAGTAAATTACCATTTTTAGGTAAAAAAGGAGCGTAATAATATGCTAAACAAAATATTAAAGGGCGATACCGCATTGTTACGCGGTATACGTACCGCAATACAAGCCGTTATCGGTTTTGTTACTGGTTTGCTAGTTGTAGTGTGGGGCGTGCCAGGCGTGCCCGAAGCAGTAGAGGCTTACTTTAATAGCCACTTTGTAGAGCTGTTGGTCGCATTTGGTTTTAGTACGGGCTTGGCCGCGTTCTTGTGGAACGTTGCGCGTAAAGACGTTAAAAACTTTTAATGTAACTAACAGGCACACAAAAACTACAAAGCACCCCTACCTAACAGGGGTGCTTTTAATGTAGTGGCAATGTAATTATTGCGCGGGTGTAGGCGGCGCCGTTTCAATAACTGGCGCGCTAGCGTTATCATCGGGCGCCAAAAAGCGTACTTCTACAAAATTAGTCTCTAGTTGCAAATCAAATTGCACCAATGAGCCGTCTTGTATGCCAAGCCGTGAAGCGCCTAATAGTTGTAGGTATGCACGCAAATTAAAGTCGTTTATAGCCCTAATATCTAGGTAATTTTGCAATGTTTGGCGCTCAAGGCCATTAATACCAAACTTTTTGGTGTCTACTACCTTTAGTGGCACTTGTTGTTGTGGGGCGGCCTGTGGGGCTTCTTGTGGTTGTTGTTCTGCGCTCATGCTATAACTCCTTAATTACTTATATTGCGTTGCATATTACGTATTTCTTGCTCGGTAAAGCGCTCTTTTGCTTTATCGGGGTAGGCTTTTAAAAAATCCGCGTTGGGTTTGCCATTTACCATACCTTGCACAATATCTTTTGCAAAATCTTTGCGTTGGCGGTTACGGTCAAACTCACGGGCGGTATTAGTTGGTTTTTGCACTCGCAAACCTAAACAAGCGTCGCAACGTTTACTGTAGTATGTGCCGTCAATAACGGCGCTACTTATGGTTGGTTTATCTAGTTTGCATATAGGGCAAATCATTGTTGGCCACTTTTCATTTGCTTAAGCTTATCAAGCGCCATTTGCTTAGGTGTACGGGGTTTTACTACGTTAGGGCTCGTACCTTGGCCGCTAATAGGTTGTATAACGGGCGCACGTATTACGCTAGGCTCGCGCCCACTGTTTTGTTTTATGGCTATTAAATAGTGCTTGAGTTGCGTAGCCCACACATAGACCCACCAAGCGGCAAAGCCTATGTGTATACCTACTAACAACCCAAGCACAAACCACATATTTAGGCCTTTTTTTCTTCCTCTACAGGTATAGGCACACTCATGCAACCAGTAGTAATTAAGTTACCCGCAACACTGCTAGCGTTAGTAATTGCTTGCACAATAACCTTAGTTGGGTCAACAACACCCGCCTTAAACAAATCTATTGGCTTTTCGCTCATGTCGCGCAAATTAAAGCCATAGCCCGCTTTGCTACCAAGTACTTGCATAAGCCTATGGTCGCCTTTTTCGGCGCCATTTTCCATAAGCTTAATAAATGGTTGTTGCAATGCGTCGGCGATAAATTTAGGTATGGTGGTTAGTTGGCTTGCGCGCAATAGTGTTGTAGCGCCACCTGGCACAATACCGCCCTCACGTGCTGCTCGGGCAGCTTGTACGGCATCGTCAACACGGTAGCGTAATTCTTCGCGTTCTACTTGCGTGGCCGCACCAACTTTAATAGTGGCAATTTTGCCCGTTAGGCGGTTTAAGCGTAACTCTAGTTGCTCAACTTTGTAGTCGTTGGTTTCTTCTTTTAGCATTGCTTCTACGGCGTCGGCGTGTATCTTTACATCTTCTGCAGCGCCACCGCCACCAAATACAGTGGTGCTATTTTCGGTAACAATTACTTTATCGGCGGTACCAAAGTATTGGGCAATAGGTTTAACACCCTCGCTATTAGGCTTGTTGTCTAAAACGGCGCCTGGCTTTACTACCTTGCAACCGCAATATTTAGCCAAGTCCTCGTAAAACCACTCTTTAGCAACACCCGCAATGCCTGGCAATATAGCGCAACCATCGTAAAGGCCTTTTTGTTGGTTTAATACAAAGGTTTGTGCAGCGTCGCCCGTAACTTCGCCAATAATAACTACTCGCTTAGTTTCGGGGTGTTCGGCAACGTATTGCAAAATAGGTAGTATATCGCTATTAGCGCTAAGTGGCCGCTCGGTTACTAGCACCAAGGTAGGCGCAAATTGTAGCTTAAGCTTATCTACAGCGTATGTACCCGCGTTAAAGTGAAAACCATTTACATAATCAAGCTTTACGCCTATTGCGTCGTGTTCCTCGACCATTACACCGCCACGCTCGCCAACCTCTATTAGTGCTTCGGCAATAAGCTTACCTAGTGCTGGGTCGCCGCTACTAACCGTTGCAACATGCTCTAGGTTTTCGTCGGTAACATCTTTGCGCTGCTCAACAACAAAACGGGTAATATCTTTTAGCGCGTCATTTATTTGCTTGCGTATAAGCATAGGGTTTTCGCCAAATGTAATACGCTTCATGGCCGCGTCTACTATGTGGTGGGTAAGCACTACGGTTAGTGTAGTACCGTCGCCCGCCAAGCGGTTGGTTGTTTCGCTAGCCTGTTTTACTAGTTGTGCCGCTTCGTTTTCAAATGGGTCGGGCAAAACAATGTCTTTGGCAACCGTTACACCATCGCGGGTAAGCACGGGCGCGCCCCACTCTTTACCAAGTAGCACATTAGTTGCAAGTGGTCCGTATGTACTGCTAACCATTTCGTAAGCTTTAGCAACACCCGCCTTAATTTTTAATCGGGCTTCGTCGCCGTAAATAATATCTTTTGCACCTTTAACCATTATTTTTTACTCCCGTTTATGAACGTACCTAGCAATGCTAGCCCACATGATATTAAAATTGCAATCGAGTACGGTATAGTCCTAAACTCGAAATACTCGCCTAGCGCCCCCCAAATAAGCATTATTGGCCACGCAAGTAAGCACACAATGGCTATAAACATAGCTACGCCTATTAGTACGGCACCAAAAAAACTAGCGGTGGTTTTCATTTTTAGTATCTCCCCTTAATTTAATTTCAAGCCAATAGGCATGTATAGCGCTGTTTAATGCTAAAAACAGCCACAATGTAGCCGTGCCTAATATATCTTGGCACCAATACCATAGCGCCAAATAAGCGGCCAATATAGCTACGGTGCCACTAAAAAACACCATAAAGTGCATAAATGCACGCTCGCTATTGCTCATATGCCACCACCTGTGCTGCTTTTACAAGCACGTATTTTTTACCGTCGTAATCAAAAGTGGCGTCTTTGTCGGCGTACTTTTGCCACAAAATTGTTTTACCAATTAGCACACTTTTGCTAGCGCCACTATCGGCAATAGCCCAACCGTTGCCCGCACGGTATTTGCCGTCGCCAACATCTACGCATACACCTTTTTGTATGCTTTCGTTTTCGTCCATGTTTGCAACATCAAGCTCGCCAACACTAGTTGTGTATTTAGTGTCGGTAATCTCAATTAGTAAAAAATCATTTACTGGTTTTAGCGGTAGCTTTTTTGCCATTGGTTTTAACTCCTTGTTCTTTTTTAATTAACTCTTGTAGCTTACTAACGTCAAGTAGCTTTATAGCCGTATTAACGTCGCCGTACACTAGCACGGCACCACAAGCATTGGTAAGTTTAGTAGTGTCTAGCATTTCAATAACGCTTTGCGCGTCTTGCATGCTAATTTGGTGTGCGTTTAGCACTAGTAAATAGTTTGCTTTAGGGTCAAGTGGCAAAAACTTTATGTGTTGCTCTAGCTCGGCCTGTGTTGGCGCATCTTTTGGCATAGTTACCCCTTTAAATTAAAAACCCCCGCACAAAGCCGTCAAGCGTTGGTGCAGGGATTACTAGTTTAAAGTCTTGACGGCTTACCATAACCGCCATTATAGCACGTTTGTTGTATTGTCAAGCAACTGCCAAAGTGCTTAAATTAAATTACTATGGAAGCTTCAAAAAATGTGCATACATACCCAATGCGCGGAACCATTGAGCGAGAAACTAGAGCGCGGGTGGCTAAAGCTAAAGCGGTGCAAGCAGTAATAGCGGGGCTACAACAACCAACACCATTACCCGAGCGCCCACAACCTGTAGTTATTGAGCGTACCGACGCCGCACAACTAGGCAACACGGCCATTGCAGGTTTTGATATTGACGGCAATTACCATTACCCTGGCGAGGTTTAAATGGCTAGTAAGCGCAGGCTTAGGCGTAAAGCTTGCGGTAGCAAGGTTAAACACGCCACCCATGAAGCGGCACAAATAGCCGCCCACAAAAGCGCCAAAAAATTTAAACAACGGCTTAGTGCCTACAAATGCCAATATTGTGGTTGCTACCATGTTGGCCACACGCCAAAAGCAGTAAAACAGTTTACCCGCAACCCAATAACACTAGTTTAGTGTTACATTGCAAAGCCAACTCGCTATATGCGGGGGCTTGTATATTTAAAATTATTTGCTACTCTAGCTACTCTTTCTATTAGAGTATATCTATAGTTATAATAGGCTATGTGGATAAGTGGCTAAATAGTGGATAAGTGCCATTTATAAGGTGTTAATTAAAAATACCAACCTGTGTATAGCTGTGGGTAAAACGTGTGATTATCTATTTAAATACTGGACATGTAAATAAAATTATGCTATAATGTAGCTATAGTAATAAAACAAAAATATTACTTTAAAATCCAAGCGCAATATTATGACCCTGCGGGGCACCGTAGAATAACAGCTAGCCTCTGGTAAAAATCAAAATAGCCCTTACGTTGGGCTATTTTTAATGCTTGCTTTATTTGTTTACGCAAACGTTTGGTTTGGCGCTTTATGCCGCCGTTGGCCATTGGCCTACCCGCGGGGCGCTTTTGGGTTAATGTCGGTACTTTTCGCATGCTTCGGCCTGTTCTACGCTAAATTGCCCCGTGTATATTTGGCACCATACGCCAACGGCTTTGTTATAAACTTGGTACCACAAATAGGCATAAAGCATAATTGCCCCTACAAGTACCCCTAATATAAAACTAATAATTGCTTTTAACATAACCGCATTGTACATCGTTTTTGGCTTACCCGCTAGGACTCGAACCTAGATTATCGGCTCCAAAGGCCAACGTCCTACCATTAGACGACAGGTAAATACTAGTGGTACAATCATAGCATGTATGGGCAAGCTATAGTTGGGGTAACTACTAGTAAAAGCGCTACGGATTTTGCCAAAAAAGACCGTAAGCGTTTTGGTGGCATAAGACAAACAATACTAGAGCGCGACAATTATGCTTGTGTTAATTGTGGTATGAGCCAAAACGAACACGTTGCCAAATGGGGTAAAAGCCTTACCATAAACCACAAAGACGGAAACGGCAGAAATAGCGAAAAACCAAACAATAATCCTGAAAACTTAGAAACTTTATGTCTTGTGTGTCACGGCTACGCCGATTGTCAAAACGTTAAATGGCAAAATAAAAACGCTTAGCGTTGGGTGGGCAAGCGCTAAGCGTTGTCGTGGGGTGGAAACGCCACTAATGTTAAACAAGAGTTGCTCCCCACGGACAGACTTTAATATAGCACGAAAGCTACATTTTGTAAATAAAATGCTTGCATTATTAAAACGTGCTATGTATAATGTAGGAGTAATGCGAAAGGAAACGCCATTATGCTAGAACAAGCAACAACAACATACGCCAATGGCCTATTAGCAGGGCACGGCTTAAAACAATTAGGTTGGCAATTTAAGCTAACCAATAGCGCAAAGTTTTTTGGCGCTACATTTTACAAAAGCAAAACTATTTATTTAAGCCGCCCGTACATGGCCGTAAACACGCGCCAAACAATAGCACATGCCCTACGGCACGAGTTGGCGCATGCACTGGTACCATTTAGCAAAAACCACCCAAAAACGTGGCACGCGGCTTGTATTAAGCTTGGCGGCAACGGCAACGCACATTTAACAAATGAGGTACGACCATAATGCAAGACACCATTACAGCTATTTACACGGGCGACATACACAAAACGGCCTATACGTGTGGTTGCGTATGGCGTTGGTGGGTTGGCAAACCTAGCCCCAAAAATCACAAATGGGAAAAGCAATGCAAGCTACACGCAAACCAAAAGCGCCCAATAGACAATACGGGACGCGAGTGTGTTTGCATGGTTGTTGGCCAAGACGACGGCGCAACCACATGTTGGCAACACCACAATTGCTATAACGGCGATTGCACGCATATGGACAATGATTAAAAATAAACTTGCTATGTATAACGTGCTATGTTACACTACTAGAGTAAATAAAGCGAAAGGAAACGCCATAAATGGAAGATAATACTAAAATTAACTACCACAAGCGCCCCGAGTGGTCGTACTCATCAATGAAAAAAATCATTGATAGCGGTATAGATTACGCAGTAGCGGGCAAATTAGGTATGTTACCCGAGCCACAAAGTGCCTATATAGATTTAGGGCAACTAGCGCATATGATAATTTTGGGCGGCGAAGATACATTTGCTATTTCAGAGTTTCCCGATTTTAGAACAAAAGTAGCTCAAGAGTGGAAAAAAGAACAACTTGCACTTGGTAAAAACATAATTACCAATGAGCAGTTTGCAGCCGCTAGCGAGATTGTAAAAAACATTGAAAACCACCCACATACGCCAAACCTACTAATTGGTAAAGATATTAAGCATGAGCAAGAAATGTTTGCTAAAACCGCCGAGGGCGTTGCTATGCGCGGCAAAGCCGACGCCGTACGGTTAATAACCGACGCGGCTATAGTTACCGACATTAAAACAACCGCGCAATTTGATAAGTTTGCAAAATCTGCTTATTGGAACCACTACGACTTGCAAGCTGCGGTGTACACGCTTATTACCGCAATGCACTTAGGCGTTGACCCTAACAAGGTAAATTACTATTTTTGTGTGGCCGAAACAGTTGCGCCGTATCGTGTGCAGTATATGCACGCAAGCATTGAGTTTGTAGAGGCGGGCGAGCGCAAACTTAGAACGTGCATTGACGAGATAGTTGCATTTGGCGACAAAAAACCAAACTTTTTAATAACCGATATAGAAGAACTAGGAGACTTTAGTATATGAAATTATTTAACAGCTTAGCACCAACTACAAAACCATCTATTTTAATGGTGGTATACGGCGAGGGCGGTGTTGGTAAAACTACATTTGCCGCTACGGCACCACGGCCAATAATTGCCGATTGTGAAAACGGCAGTAAATACTTTGGCTTGCGCGGCATTGAGGCCGACGTTGCCCTTATAGAGGGCTGGGACGATATGCAAGAGTTTTTAGAGGTAGCACTAACCGACAATTACGACACGGTTATTATCGACCCTATTGGCGAGTTAATGGAAAAGCTAATACGCTACATGGTAGCTAAGGCCGACAGCAAACTAGTGCAAAAAGACGGCAACCCTACTATGGCTGGGTGGGGTTGGCTAAAGCAAACTATGCGTAGCTTTTTAAAGGTTATGCGCGATAGTGGCAAAAATATTGTTATTGTTGCCCACGTACAAGAAAAAGACGACGAGGGGCGCATTATTAAGCGGCCTATGGTTGCTACTAAATTGTCAGAAGAACTAATAAACCTAGTTGACGTTGTGGGCTATATGACTACCGTAAATGACGCCGAAACGGGCGACACTAAGCGCGTTATTATAGTTGACCCGTCTAGCGACAAATACGTTGCTAAAGACCGTACGGGTAGACTTGGCAAGTACATAGAACCCGATTTTACTAAGATTGTTGACGGTGTGCGCGGCGACAAATCATATGCTTGGGTAGACGCACCCAAAACACCAGTAGATAAAGCGGCAATTACAGAAGCGGCACAACCACATGTGCCAAACTCACGCGTGCAAATGCAGCAAGTTTCAATGGGTACATCTGAAACCGATAAAAAAGCTAAGTAATAGGGGGTAACATGAAAGAGCCAATAGTAACTAGCCAAGGCGCCGACTATATAAAAGTTGGCGCCCGCCAAAAGGGCGACCCAATGGACGCCGAAACTTACAACAAAGCAAAAAAGCTAATGCAACGCGGCCTAAGCAAAGACGCAATATGCGAACAAGCCGTAATTAGCAAAGGCACATTACGCCTAATAACCATTACGGGTAGTTTTGCCGAGTACCAAGAGTTACGCCGTGTGCGCAGCAATTGGCATAAAGGCCAAAATTGGAAAGCACCAACACCAAAACCAACAAAAAGGCCTAGCTTTTGGGCACGCTTATTTGGTAAAAAATGAGCTACACACAAGCTTTATGGCTTACGTTGTGTGATTTTTGGCGCATAATGCCCGCGTTTATGGTATTTGCTATGTTGGTTGCTATACTACTAGTAGTGGATTTAGCCCGCAAATTGGCAAGACCTAAAAAGTATAAGTACCGCGGCTAACACATAACGGAGTTAATTATATGGCAGGAACAAGCGAGGGCGGCAAAAAGGCCGCACAAACACTACGTAAACGCATTGGTAAAAAGCAACTAAGCGCCTTGCGCTCAAAAGCTGCAAGTGCGGGCGGGCGGGGTTATTTTGGCTACCTAAAAGAGCATGACCCCGAAAAGCTTAAGGCCATTATTGCTAAGCGTGAAGCTAAACGAAAGGCTAAATAATGTTGGTATTTATAGGTTTGGTTATAGTAGATATTGCCATGACAACGGTTAACGTGCCCGCAGGTGCGTATGCAATACTAGGCCTACTAGCACTTATTAACGACTAAAAGCTGGACAATACGTGCTATGTTGTGCTACAATGTATTTGTTAGTTAATAATGCGAAAGGAAACGCCAAAAATGACTACAAATAACAAAAAACTTACACGTACGCAACGGTTTGCCCAATGGGTAAAACTTGAGCAAAAAATAACAACCATTAAAAAGTTAGCCAAGTGGCTTTATGATTACCCTTATGGGTACGTACGCTTGCTAGTATTAGCGGGCGCCGCGGGTATGTATATATACCAATTTACAAAAGCACACGTAACAATTAGTGGCGTGGACGCAATAGCGGGTGTAGTAGCGGTTATTATTGTTGCCCACTTGCTTGGTGGCCTAAAAGCCATTAAGCGCTAATGTGATATACTTACCATGTTGAGGAGTATTAGCGCCCCTCGGGGCACCATTATGTTACGCAACACGATAATTGCAGGCACGGGGTTACTACTACT
>OFQW01000096.1_pt1 | contig 16379 bp, 20 predicted proteins | sample 1542941 | NCBI WGS metagenome assembly OFQW01 (sample SAMN07774219, study PRJEB24372) | wastewater metagenome | isolation source: Exp Tend NO 90WW | collected 2016-02 | reverse complement strand
TGACGGCGGATGAGCGGGCAGCCTTGGCGGCTGGTGTCTCACCGCTTCTGATACGGCCCGATATTCTTGTGCTTTATCTGCCCGGCATACGCGATGCCGTTGACTACATGGATGCGCCGTTCAGTGTGACGGGCGCTACGGTAGTTGATCATCCGCGTGTTTACATGCCGTCGCGGGCGCAACAACTGGTCAAGACTGCGGCTTCTACCGGCATCAACGGAACGGCCTCAATTACTGAGGCAGGCGACACATCGGCAGCGGTTGGAACCGTTGCACTGGCGGCAGCGGCAAGCATTACAGAAGCCGCTGACACGGTTTCGTCTGCCAGCACCTTGGCTCTTGCTGGTGTGGCAAGCATTACCGAGGCTGGTGACACTTCGTCATCAACTTCAACACTGGCCATCGCGGCTGCACTGGCAGCAACAGAAGCAGGTGACACCAGTTCGGCAACTGGAACGCTCGCCATTGTTATCGCGGCGGTTCTTGGCGGGATAGAGGCCGATGATACGATTGAGGCAATGGCAACAATGCCGAACCCATACATATGGACAACGATTGCCCCCTATTTGGGGACATGGGGCGAAGTAAGCCCAGATAGTGGGACATGGACGCCTAGCCTTGCAACCGCAGGGACATGGGCAAACTCAACACCGGCAACCGGGTCATGGGCAAGCAACGCGCCCGCACAAGGGAATTGGTCTTAGAGCATCTGAAGCCCGTCCAGCCTTTGAGCAACGGGGGAGAGAGGCAATATGGAAGAGAAGAAAATAGGCACCGGCAAGCCCGGTCCAGGACGCCCTAAGGGTAGCGGCGACAAGATTAGCCGAGGTGTCAAGGAAATGGTGATTGCCGCGCTTAATGGTGTTGGCGGGCAGGCATATCTTGAAGAACAGGCGGTCGAGAACCCAAAGGCGTTTCTGACGCTTGTAGGGAGGGTTATTCCATTGCAGGCCGACCATAGCGGCGACGTGGTGATGACGGTTATTACAGGTGTGCCGCGTGGCGACACAGCCAATTGACCTTGGGTATAGCCCAAGGCCGGCGTTTGTGCCGCTTCACCTTAGGAAAGAGCGTTTCGGCTGTATTGTAGCCCATAGGCGGGCGGGCAAGACTGTTGCCAGCATTATGGATCTGATCGACGCGGCGCTGCGGTGCACAAAGCCCCAAGGCCGCTTTGCTTATGTCGGCCCGTATTACAACCAGGCGAAGGATGTTGTCTGGAATTACGTGAAGAAATACACGGCGGGGATTCCAGGCGCGGAAATTAATGAAAGCGAGTTGAGGGTTGATTTGCCAAATGGGGCAAGAATAAGGCTATACGGGGCTGATAATTACGACCGTCTCCGGGGTATCTATCTGGATGGCGTTGTGTTGGACGAATACGCGGACCAGCCGCCGCAAGCATGGAGGGAGGTGATCCGGCCCGCCTTGGCTGATCGGCAGGGATGGGCGCTATTCATTGGCACTCCCAAAGGCCGTAACGCATTTTTCGAAGTTTACGAAAACGCGGTGGGCGCGGAAGATTGGTTTGCCATGAAGTTGCGGGCCAGTGAGACGGGTCTGATAGACCAATCAGAGCTTGTAGCAATGCGCAATGACATGTCCGCCAACGAGTATCGCCGCGAACTGGAATGCGACTTTGACGCGGCGGTTGAGGGCGCTTACTATGCCGAATGCCTGGATCAGGCGCGCAATGACAAGCGGATAGGAATAGTCCCGGCTGATCCGTTAATGCAGTATCGGGCTTTCTGGGATATTGGCATCGCGGATGCTTGCGCGATCTGGGTTGCTCAATTCACGGGCCGGGAGATCAGGGTTCTGGATTATCACGAGGCGGAGGGACAGCCTCTCGCCTATCATTTGAACTGGTTGCGGGATAACGGTTACGGTTCTGCGTTATGTGTCTTGCCGCATGACGGCTCGCACAGGGATAAATTTTCGGGAACGCGGTTCGAAGATCATGTAAGGGCGGCTGGCTTTCCGGTTGAGACTATTCCGAACGCGGGCAAGGGCGCGGACATGAAGCGCATCGAGGCGGCAAGGCGTCTATTCCCCGCAATATGGTTTAATGAGGAAACAACGGCGGACGGCATTCACCGGCTCGCGTCCTATCATGAGAAGCGCGACGAAAAGGCAGGCATAGGGTTAGGCCCCAAGCATGACGAAGCGTCGCATGGTGCGGACGCCTTTGGGCTGATGGCGGTTGCTTATGAAGCCCCGCGCAAGGCCGCGCCGATCCGGTATAATTCGAGGGGTATTGTTTGATGGATGATGACGCCCTTGAAAAGCCAAACGCCATTGGCGAAATTGAACTGGTTGCTCTTTTGCAGGACCAGGAGCGTCTTGCGGTAAGCTATCGGTCGAGCGAGCTTGCGGAGGAACAGCGGCTTGCGCTTGAGTATTACGACGCAATGCCGTTTGGCGACGAGGAGGAGGGCCGGTCACAAGTTGTCAGCCCGGACGTTGCCGAGGCTGTTGATTATATGACTATCAGCATCTTGCGCACCGTTGTTTCTGGCGACCGTGTGGTTGAGTTTGAGGCCAAGGAAGAGGGTGAGGAAGAAGCGGCGGAAGAAGCAACCGAGGCTGTGAACTATCAGTTCATGCGCGGGCAGGATGGCTACAAGGTTCTTTCTGACTGGCTGCAATCAGGACTGATCGAGAAGATCGGCGTTGTTAAGACGATGGCCCGCAAGGAGATGAAGAAGCGCCGTGAACGGCTTGCGGAAGTCTCCGAGGACGTGCTTGTTTCATTGATGGATGAACCTGGCGTCAAGGTGTTGGCGGCAACGCAGGACGAGACAGGCGCTTACACGGTTGAGGTTGAAAGCCAGCGCGAGCAAACCTGTTACGAGGATATTCCTATCCCTTCGGAGGAGTTCCTGTTTTCGGCCCGTCTGCGCGATGTTGATGATTTGGGATACAAGGCGCACCGCGTCATGAAAACCAAGTCGGAGCTTGTTGAGATGGGCTTTGACCGCGATCAGGTCGAGGGCTTGGCGGCTGAAAATGCGCGCTATGATTATGATTCGCGCAGCACAGTGAGATGGGCTGACGAAGGCGAAATATCATCGAGCAACCTTCCCGGTATGGAAACGGTCTGGCTTCTGGAGGAATATGTCAATCTCGACATGAACGGCGATGGCGTTGCCGAACTGGTCCAGATATTCAGGGTCGATAACACAATTTTGAGCATTGAGCGGGTTGAGAATAACCCGTTTGTAGTTTTCACACCTTTCCCCCGTGCTCACCGTATGGTTGGCAACAGCCTCGCGGATAAGGTTATGGATATTCAGCGCATTCGCTCGGTGATTCTGCGCCAGACGCTCGACGGTATCTATTTGACAAACAACCCACGCATGTGGCTGCCCAAGGAGTGCGAGACGGAAAATACGGTTGATGACCTGTTAACCGTAAGGCCGGGGGGCATTATCCGTGGTTCCGGTGCCGGTGGCCAGCCTGTTTCGTTGAGCGAGCCGTTCGACGTTCAGCGCGGCATGGCGATGCTGCAATATCTGGCGGGGGAACAGGAAAGCCGGACGGGTATCACGCGGCTTAACCAAGGTCTTGATGCCGACACACTGAACAAGACGGCGACCGGCACGGCATTGATGCAGGCGCAGGGACAGCAGTTTGAGGAATTTATCGCGCGGAATTTTGCCGAGGCGATGTCCCGTTTGTTTGCCAAGAAGCTGCGTCTGATGATTGACAGCGGCGACCCTATCGCGGTCCGGGTTGACGGTTCATACCGTTCCGCCGATCCGAAAGAATGGGCGCCTGACATGGATGTATCGGTGCGCGTTGGGTTGGGTTCTGGCCGCAAGGATCAGCGCTTGGCCTATCGTTCGCAATTGCTCCAGATGCAGCAGCTTGGTCTTGAAGGCGGGCTATGCTCGCCAAAGCATATCGCGTCGAATATGTTTGGCTGGATACGTGATGCCTCGTTGGGCAACCCTAACGATTATTGGCAAGACCCTGAAGAACCGGGATACCAGCCGCAACAGCAGCAGCCGGACCCCAAGATGATCGAGATGCAGGCGAAGGCTGAAAACGAAAAGGCAAAGCTGCAAATAAGCGCGGGGCAGGCGCAGGCCAAGGCCGCGAACGACCAAGCCAAGATCATGCTCCAGGCGCAGCAAGGCGCCGCCAAGATGCAGGCGGAAGCCGACAAGGCGGCAATGCAGGCTAACCTTGAAATAAGGCGGCAAGAGATTGAAGCGCAGATAGAGCGGGAGAACCAGTTGATTGCGCTCGCCGGTCACGGGATGAAGGCCAACCGCAACGGCGGGCGTTTGGATGTCTGAAGATCCTATTAGGCGCGGTGTGCGGTGGAAGCTGTTTCTGGAGGAGGAAGGCGGCGTTAATGATATGCTGGCCGAGATACGCCAGACCTATCTGGAGCGCATTGCGGCGGCTGATCCGGGTGACACTGGCAGGCTCCAAGTGCTGGCGATGGCACACCGTGTGAGCCGCGAATTTGAGGCGATGATACGCGATATTGTGACGGCGGGCGAGGTTGCTACGGCAGCTCGTGATTACACCGATAAAATGGAGAAACTTTCAGCCGCAGCCAAGCGGCGCATGTAATTCCGCCCATAAGGGCTGAATACGTCCCGGCGTTTCCGGGGTCACGCTGTGAAGCGTTAAAAAAGGCAGAGCAAAAATGGCCCATCCCGAAGCGGAAGCCGTTGAGCAAAGCACCGAATCCGGTAGCACGCTTGACGACATTCTAAAACTCGCAGGCGAAGAACCGGATACTCCTCAAGAGGAGGAAGAACCCGAAGCGGAAACCGACGAAGGCGGCGAGCCGGAAGCGGAAGATGCGGAGGAAGTCCTTGAAGACGAAGATGAAGCGGAAGAACCGTTAGAGGTCATCAAACCGCCAGTCTCGTTCAACAAGGAAATGCAGGCCAAGTTCAGTGCGCTTGCTGAAACCGACCCGGAACTGGCGAAAGCCTTTGCGGACCACGAGTTGCAGCGCAATGAACAGGTCCGCTTGAAAACCACAGAGGCATCGGAGGCCACGCGCAACGCGACCGCCGTTGCCCAGGCGCAGCTTGCGGCTATTCAGCAGCAATATGCGACCGAACTGGAGGTTTACGCTAAGGCGTTCATGCCGGTGAAGCCCGATCTGGCGTTACTGGCAAACGATCCCGCGACCTATGCGCAACAAGCCGCGATTTACGAAGAAATGGCTGCCCAGCATGATTCACTCATGCAGCAGGTTTTTCAAGTGCGCGGACAGGCACAGGAGTTTCAGGTTCAAGCGTCACAGCAGGATATAGCCGCCGAACAGGCGCTATTGAAGGCTCAGTGGCCGGAGATTCTGGACCCTGCGAAACAGGCAGAATTGTGGACGGGGCTTGTGGAAACCGGAGGAGAACTCGGCTTTACGCAAGAAAATCTCGGCAATTCGTCTGCGTCTGAAATGTTGGCGCTCAAAAAGGCCGGTGAATGGCGGGCAAAAGCCGCCAAGTGGGACGCATTCCAGTCGTCGAAGATGGCCAAGATCAGGGCGGCCAAGGACTTGCCCAAGGTGGCGACACCGGGGACGGGTTCGAGGGTCAACCAATCGAAAGCCGACAAGGCGACGGCGGCATTCAATCGGGCCAAGGTTTCACGCTCGGCCAATGATTATGTCGATTTTTTCGAGGCATCGGGCGTCAGCCTTTAGCCTTTAACCACGGTTCCCGCGCTGTGAAGCGTCGGTTTCCCAGTCCCGCAAGGGCAAGATGGACTTAATGCAATGACTGTTCCTACAAATACGATCCAAGCGGTTGCCCGCGTTGGTGTTCGTGAAGACCTCGCGGACAAAATCTACGAGTTGTTTCCCGATGAAGCCCCGTTCACCAAGATGATCGGTCGCGGTTCGGCAAGCTCCACTTTCACCGAGTGGCAGATTGACAGCCTCACGGCGGCGTCGGCAACAAACGCGGCCATTCAGGGTGATGACACTCCGAATACGTCGCGCGCCGCTACCGCGCGCGTCGGCACCTATACGCAGATCAGCACGAAGGTTGTTGGCGTTTCGACTACGGTTGAGGCAGTTTCAAAGGCAGGCCGCAAGTCGGAACTCGCCCGCGAACTGATGAAGTCGGGCCGCGAACTCAACACCGACATCGAAATGCGCGCATCGGGCAACTACGCTTCTGTAGCCCCTGCTGCGGGCGTTGCCGGTCTGACGGCTGGTGCATTGGCTTGGTTGACCTCGAACGTCTCTCGCGGCGCTACAGGGGCAAACGGCGGCTATTCTGGCGGCATTGTCGCTGCGGCTACCAACGGGACGCAACGTGCTTCAACCGAAACTCTGCTCAAGACTGTTTTGCAGACGGCATGGTCAGCGGGTGGCAACATTCGCGCGGCCATTGCTTCCGGCACGCAAAAGCAGGCCATGGCGGCGTTCACTGGCCTTGCGACGCAGCGTCGTGAAACCGGCGACAAGACGGCAACTATTGTCGCGGGCGCGGACGTTTACGTCTCCGACTTCGGCAAGGTGCAGTTTGTCCCGTCGCGCTTCTGTTCGACCCGTGACCTGTTGCTGGTTGACCCGGAGTATTGGGATATTGCCGATCTTGACGGTTTGGTTGTTGAAGACCTTGCCAAGACCGGCCTTGCCAAGCGCAAGCTGATGCGGCGTGAATGGGCGCTTCGGTGTAAGAACCAGGCGGCCAGCGCCGTGGTTGCTGACCTTAGCTAAGGGATTGGGCCGGGGTTAACGCTCCGGCCCTTTTCGCATGGAAAAATTACAGATGGCCGCAACGGCGGCGGACACTTTATGCGACGGGCTTGGCGGTTATCTCGCGCCCGGCGCCGTATTCACAGCCGCAGACGCTGAAGCGGCGCGGCAGCATATCGAGAAAGGTCATGCTCAATGGGCTGGGAAATCCTTGACGATGGAAGCTGGAATGGACTTAAAAAGTCCATGCGCGCCTTCGGGGATGAAGAAGGCACAGTTGAAATCCAATATGAGGACGTCAGCGGCGGGCAAGTCATTGAAGAAAACAAGCAAGCCGAAGGCGTAAACAAGAGGTCTGAGGTTTGGCATGTTGGGCACATCCCCGCGTCGGTTGGCATGAAATGGCTTGTTGAGGAGGGGGTTGATATGTGGAACCCCGACCATATCGACGCGGTAACGCGCAAGTTGATGGACAGCGATTATCGGTATCTTGTGCCGGGCTGCAATCGCATAATCATTTAAGGGGCGGGATATGGACTTCACGAGCCTGATTGCCCAAGTGGTTGACACTCTAGGGGAACAAATAACGACCGCGCAAGCGACGTCGCTTCTTCCCTTTGTTGAGGCGAGACTTAACAGGCTGGTGGACCATCCATCGCGCGAGGTTGAAGCTACGATCATTCCGGTTGCGGCGTCCACTACGTTACCGACTGATTGCTGGCGGGTGCGCGATGTGGCCCGCGACGATACGGCTGACGTGTCGCTAAGGCAGATGACCCCGGACGCGGCAAGGACGCTCTACGGGCTAAGCACGGGCAAATATGTGGCCTATTCGATCCAGGGGGCGGCAATCAAGCTATGGCCGGAGCCTGAGGCTACAAGCACGGACACGATTATCATTCGTTATCAGCAAACAATTCCGGCGCTTTCGGCGTCAGATCTTACTAATTGGCTGATAGATTCATATCCTGACGTTTATTATTATGGGCTTCTGGTCCAGTCGGAAGCGTATATTGTGAACGACGAGCGCGTTGGCATGTGGAAAGCCGCATTCGATGAATCGCTGTCGGAGTTGGGCCTTGATGCCAAGAGGCGCCGCTATGGGGCCAGCCCCTTGGTTGCCTATCCGTATAGCTACGCATAGGATTGCGGGATGGAGTTCGGGCCTTGGCTTCCAGATTTGGTTCCGGTCAATCATGCCGGGCTCGTTGTCGCGCGCAACGTCTATGCCGCCCCGAATGGTTATCGGCCTTTGCGGGGGCTTTCGTCTATCACAACAGCTTTATCCGTTGATTGGAAAGGTGGCGGATCGTTCGTCGATCTGGACGGAACAACAATCATGCTGGCGGGCACTAACAGCGGTCTTTATTCCTATTCATCCGGGGCATGGTCTGCAGAATATGCGGGTTCTTACACTGCGGCGTGGCAATTTGCGCAGTTCGGGGCGTTTGTAATCGGGGTTAATGGTGGAGCGCCTGTAAAATACACAATCAGTTCATCGACGGGGGCTGTTTTAGGTGGAACCCCGCCGACTTCGACGATGGTTTCGATTGTTCGTGATTTTGTTTTTCTTGCTGGAGATCCTGCGGCGCTATCAACGGTTTATTGGTCTGAAAACAACAACGCGGAAGGATGGACAAGCGGCACGGGGGAAAGCGACGACCAGCAATTGCCGGACGGCGGGCCTATAACGGGCCTTGCCGGGGGCGAATATGGTTTGGTTTTTCAGGAAAACGGCATTCACCGTTTTACCTATGTCGGGACGCCATTGATATTTCAGAGAGATAAAATCTCAAGCGGAATTGGCTGTCTAGCGCCGGGGTCTGTTGCGCAATTCGGGCGTATGGTTTTCTTCCTTTCGGGACGCGGCTTCTATTCGGTGGTTGATGGTGAATTGACGCCTATTGGCCAAAACAAGATCGACGATACATTCTGGGAAACATATTCGCGGTCGGATGTGCAGAACAATATCCGCGCGACGATCGACCCGCGCCGCGCGCTTGTTGTCTGGTCGATGCCAGACCGCCTATGGATATATAATTGGGTTTTGGACCGCTGGACTGACGCGGATATTCCTGGCCTTGCCGGTGTTGCAACGGGCATGTCGGCGGGTGTGACGCTGGATTCATTGGACGCGGCATATCCTTCAGGTCTGGACAGCATCCCTTACTCGCTTGATGACCCGATTTTTGCGGGCGGCGACCCGATGATTACATTCGTGAAGACGGACAGGATCATTTATTCATTCGGCGGCGCGACAACGCTTGAGGGTGTTCTGCAGTTTGCCAAGATCGAGCCTCAAAAGGGCCGGAACGCGAGAATAAGGCGCGCGAGGCTTGATAGCGATGCAACATCCGGGGTGACGTTTACGGTTGATTACAGTGCCCGGTTGGGGGACGCGCAATCCACGGTATCGACAACAACGCTAACGACGCAAGGATATATGCCAATCCGCGCGACGGGCCGGTTTATACAGGTGAAGGTGACACTGACCACAAGCGCGACTTGGACTTATGCCCAAGGGTTGGCGCTTGATCTGGCACCGGGCGGCGGGGCATGAGTAGCATTCCGGTATCATGGCCGTCGGTCCAGGAATGGATGCGCAAGGCGGCGACGGCATTGAACCCATTAACGCGGATTTGGCCCGATCTTTATGTGCCGGGCAACCTTACAATCGTTCCGGGGTCATCTGTGACACCGGCAAGCAATGGCGATCTGGTGGTTGAGGCGACAAGCAACACGTCCGTTACAATCAAGTTGAAGGGCACCGATGGGACGGTGCGCAGTGTATCCCTAACGTTGGTCTAGCACCGGGCTGGCCGGTGTATATCAAGTTCAGGGGGGCAATCGCGGGCGTTCTGGATCAGGCATTGTATCCGGTTGCATGGTTAGATGCGCGGGTTGCGACGGGCGATGTCGATGTGATGGCGACTGATACGAGCTGCATCCTGACCGAGTTCAAGCAATATCCGAGCGGGGCTTGGGAAATTCACGGGGTGGTTGCGGTCGGTGACGTAAATGAAATTGCAGGCGTCTTGATACCGAAGGCTGAACAATACGGGCGAGATCGGGGCTGCGTCATTGCGTCGATTGCGTCCCGGCGCGGGTGGGCGAAAGTATTGCCTGATTACGAAGTGCATCAAGTTGAATTGCGGAAGGAACTGTAATGGGCGTTTCAGGCGGGTCTAAATCAAAGTCGGGATCGGCCCAAAAGTGGGCGCAGCCGTTTGCTGTGAGCGCGGCCCAGACGGGGCAAGACCTGTTCAACCAAAACCAGCCTGCGCTTAACCAATTGTCGCAACAGGTTTCGGGAATGATTCCGGGGCTGAACAGCGCGTTTGAAGCGAACGGGGCGATGATACGGGGGAACGCGGGCCAGCTTAACGGCATGGTCCCGCAGCTTCAAAACGCATTCGGCACGAATTATAACAACATGCAGGATTTGGCGGGCGCCGTGAACAATGCTGGCGGCATGGCTATGGCGGATTATGCCGGGCCGAATGCGGCGACTATGGCCCTTCCGGCGGCTCTGCGGCGGCTTTATTCGGGCGGTATGGACCCGACGCTTGGTGCGGCGCAGAATTACACGCAAAACGTGCTTGGCGGGCAGTATCTGAACGGCAACCCTTATCTTGACGCTGTTTTGGGCAAGACGCGCCAGAATGTAACGAACCAGGTCAACAGCCAGTATTCATTGGGCGGGCGCTATGGCTCCGGCGCCCATGTCGGCAATCTCACAAGCGAATTGTCGGCGGCTGAAAATGCCGCGCGCATGGGCGACTATAATAACCAGATGGGCCGCATGGACCAAGCCGCACAGACGGCGGGCCAGCTTTCGGGCCAGCAATCGGCAAACAATGCGGCAAACTACAACAATCTGCTTGCGAGCGCACAGGCCGACAGCGGCATTCGGAACACGTCCTACGGGCAGGCGATGCAGGCGGCGGGCATGATTCCCGGTATTGCGAACTCTGCTTACATGGGGCTGAACCCGCTCTTGAGCACAACGGGCGCGGTTGCTGATCAGGGCAACGCTTCCTTTGCGCCTTTGCCGGGCATCTTGGGCGCGGCAACAACGGCGGCGCAACTGCCATATGCCGGATATAATGCCTATACGAGCGGCCTTGGCACGCTGTTCAACGGCGGGGTGCAAAAGACTAACAGCAATCTTTTCGGGGATTTGATGCAAGGTATAGGGTCTGCGGCGTCCGGCGCCGCGATGGCATCAGACCGTCGCCTGAAACGCGCAATCAAGCGGCTGGCGACTTTGCCGGATGGCTTGGGCGTTTACGAATGGGTTTATGCCATCGGCGGGCCGCGCATGAAGGGCGTGATGGCCGATGAAGTTGCAAAGCTGCGGCCTTGGGCACTTGGTCCCAAGATCGGCGGCTATAGCACGGTCAACTATTCAGCTCTGGAGGCCGCATAAGTGGGAACGGGTCCATTCCCTTCGCTCAAACCGCGCGCACTTTCGTTTGATGAATGGCGTGCGCAGTTACCGCAAAACCTTCAAGGTGCGCAGGATTATGACTTGCAAGGAGCATGGGCGGCACATCTCGCCCCCGCACCCAACGGGCATTTGCCGGATGATTACAAGCTGCCCAATCACATGACGTTTTCTGACGATAGCCGATACAGCAACCCTCAGCACCAAGGCGGGCAGTGGCGGCAAGACCCAAACGGGGAATGGGTTTTCTGGGCGTCGCCGTTCAACATGGCAACGCACGGAGCATCGACACTGGCTGATTATTTCAAGCAATACGAGCCGGATTCCACATTGGTCTTGCCGATCAATTATCAACTCCCGCGTCGCTAATCTGGAGGCCGCATAGTGTTCTACAACAAGCAAAGGGGCGGCTTTCCGTCGCTCAACATCCCCGGCGCAAGCGATATGCTTGGCGGTGCGCAAATGCCGATGATGGACGCGCCCGAAATGCAGCCCGCGCCCATGAAAGACCCGCAAATGCCGCCCGCTATCAAGCCCAAGGCATGGGGCAAGGACGGCAAGGCTTGGAAGATACTCGGTATCATCGGGGACGCCTTGCAGACGGCGGGCGGGGGACGGGCCACCTATATGCCCGCAATGTTGGACTTGCAGGAAAGGGTTGATGCCGAACGAAAATGGCAGGCGCAACTTGACCAGCAAATGCAAATTGCGGGAATGCGCTTGGCCAAGGGGCCGAACCCGACGCAGCTTCAACTGAACTACGAATATGCGCGCCAGCAAGACCCAGGCATGACATTCGCCAAGTTTATGTCGATGTATCATCCGCAGTTTATCAGCGGTGCGGATGGCCAATATCAGGTCGATCCGGGCGGCACTGATGCGCCGGAAGGTTATACACCTATGACAGATGAAGAAGTGCGGCAGCTTGGTCTTGGAGGTCCGACTGGTATCCAGTCGGGTGGCTTTCGCTGACCCAAGGTTTGCGCCGGGACGCATGACAAGCGGGCGACGGACCCCGGAAGGCAATGCGGCGGTAAAGGGTGACAAAAACAGTCACCACTTGACCGGCGACGCGGCGGATTATGTCGGGGCATCGGTTGGCCAGTTGCGCGGCTATTTCGGCCCCAACGCGCGCTATTTGGATGAAGGCAATCATGTTCACGTTACCCTGCCGGGCTACGGCAAGGTTCCTTATTTTGGTCGGCGCGGAACGCTCGGCCTTGGAGGTAACTGATGGGATGGTATAGAGATCCGCAAGGAAGGCCGGTCCAACTCCCGGACAGGCCCGCCGTGACGCCTGTAGGCCCGCGCAATCCGCGCCTTCCCGCGCAGGTGAAGGGAGATATTCTGGGCAATGCAAACACGGCGGCGACTACGGGGCGCACTGTTGTTCAGACGCGCGGAGATCAGATCGACAACGCCACGAAGGCGGCAACGCAAGCGGCGCTAATCCGCAAGGCCCAAGCCGATGCCCAAGCAGCGGAAAACGCGGCGCGCGGCATTACGCCGGAAACGATGCAGCAAAGAGCAACAAGGCTTGCTCAGCTTAACACAATCAACAAGCAGCTTCGGAAAACATGGGACGCCTTCGCAAAAGGTCCCGGCAAGACAAAGGGCATGAGCGGGCTTGCCGACTATAACCCATATCTATCTCAGAACGCTGTCTTCAACACTGAAGGGGCTGGCCTAATCGACATGGCCCAAAATGCTTTTAGAACACCAGGAACGGGTGGCCAATCAGACAAGGAATTGGCGGCGCTGGTTGAAGCAAGCAAACCACGATCTGGAGACCGTGATGAGGCCGCTATGGCAAAAATGGGAAATGTCGAAACCAGATTGAGCGAAGCCTATAAGATGCTTGGGGTTCCCTACGAGCCTTATCGTCCGCAGGGTTTCAATCATTCGGCGGGACAGGCGAAGATTATCCGCTACGATAAGAACGGGAATCCAATTAGATGAGCAAGCAAGCGCATCTCGCTGACGGGACTGTCCTTGAGTTCCCGGATGACACGCCGGACCATGTAATTGACGCGTCGGTCAAAGGCCATCTTGCGTCAGGCGGAAATGATTCCGCTCTTGAGGGCTTTGTTAAAGGGGTTCAAAAGCCGCTTGATAATATGGCCTCTTGGTTGGGGAACACGCAAGTCGGCCAAACGCTCGACGATTTGGGCGAGAAAATCGGTCTGCCAAGATCAACGGACGTTGCTGCTTATAACAATGTTAGACGCGGTGAAAATAGTAGAACGGGCTGGCAGGCTGCTGGCAATTTCGCAGGGACATTGCCGACCGTAGCACTACCGGGGGGGGTTCTGGCCCAAGGCGCTGCATCTGGTGCACTTTTGTCGGATGCCGATACTCTGGGTGGCGTTGCAACCGACGCAACAATCGGGGCGGTCACGTCTAAGCTTGGTGAAAAAGCCTTGCGGGCGCTTGGCGGCGTTGTAGCCCCTAAAATATCCCCTGACATTCGTCGCCTTGCCGATGCCGGTGTCAGAAACTTTACTCCAGGCCAGCTTTTGCACGGCAGCACAAGCATGATAGGGAGGGCCATAAACAAAGGCGAAGAAGCCCTGACATCGGTTCCTCTTGTCGGGGACATCATAAACCTTGCAAGAGAAGGAGGGACAAACGCCTACGAGCACGCCCTTGGCAATCGCGTTTTGTCCAACATCGGTCAAAAACTACCTCAGGCAATGGGACAGGGTGAAGCAGTTGTTAACCACGTAAAAAAGGCGGTTGGCGATGCTTATGATTCGCTTGTGCCTCATTTGTCGATGAACTTTGACCAGCCGTTTATGCTCGGCCTTGCCGACGCAAAGAACCTTGTCGCAACAGTTCCTGATGCCATTCAAAATCAATTTGAAAGCATCGTTCGTAATGCCTTCACCAACCGAGTAAATCCTACTGGCAACGGTCTTGCCGGGCAGTCCCTGAAAGACGCTGAGGCTTTCCTTACAAAGCAAATCCGAACTTATGCGCCAAAAGGGGGCGATCATGGTTATTTGGCGGATGCCTTAGCTGGCGTAAGGCAATCACTCCGGGACGCAATCGTGCGCCATAACCCGCAACTTGGCAACGAGTTGCAGGCACTCAACAAAGCATGGGCGCAGTTGCGGCCAATGTCTCTTGCGTCAAAAACAAATCCGGCTGGTCAGATAACTCCCGCGCAGATGTTTTCCCAAGTGCGTCGAACTGGGTTCGACGATCCCTTGGTGAAATCGGGAGCAAAAGTCATGCGCAACACCACGCCGGATAGCGGGACCCCGCGAAGGGCTATGGCTGGCGTTGCGGCTTTGGGGTCTGGGACACTTGGCCTTGCAACAGTCCTAAGCCCGTCTGTTCTTGCGCCCGCATCACTTGGCGCGCTTTATCTTCCGAAGGCGTTGAAATTGCTCAATCAACTTGCTTTGGCTAAGCGCAATCAGGCGGCCAGTGCTGTAGGCGATGCTGCTCGGTTTGTCTCCAAAGGAGCCGGGGCGGCTTTCCCTGCCTTGGGCAAGTTTCTCCAACCTTAATGCTATAAACCGATGAATTGAGGGCCACGCAGCAATAAGCGCGCCCTGTGCCGCCGTGATTGCGGCAATAGTCCCCGTGTCTGCCATTTCGCAACCATACCACACCCAAGCCGCCCAAGCAAAGGTGGCTTTTTTATAGGAAAAGCCGATGCCTTCACTTTTCGACTGGTCCACTACTGCCGCTTCAAATGTAACGGTCGATGGGCTCAACATCGCTGAAGGCTGCCCAGCCGCGAACGTCAACAACGGGATGCGCTCGATCATGGCGCTTGTTCGGGCGTCATTCGCAACCGGCTTGCAGACATTCCTTGATGGCACGGCGGCGCTTCCGGTCGCCAATGGCGGCACGGGCGGGACAACGGGGGCGGCTGCCAGAACTGGCATCGGTGCGGCGGCTTCTGGTGCAAATACGGACATCACGTCGCTGGCCGCCCCGGCATTGGGCGCGGCAACCGCTACCACGGCAACGGCGGGCGATAACAGCACGAAGGTAGCCACCACGGCATTTGTGACGGCGGCGGTTCTCGCGGCCTTGCCAGCCGGGGTTATAACAATCTGGTCTGGTTCAAGCGGGGCGATCCCGACAGGTTGGTTGCTTTGCAACGGCACAAGCGGGACGCCTGATCTGCGGGATAAGTTCGTTGTCGGCGCGGGTTCTACTTATGCGGTGGCGGCTACTGGTGGCTCAGCGAATGCGACGTTGGTAAGCCATAGTCACACGATTACTATCACAGACCCAGGGCATGACCACACAGCGAACGTCACGGACCCCGGCCACACGCACAACCTCCCAGGCGGCACTTCAAGCGGCGGTACATTCCAGACTCGGCTTGGTGTTAATTCGACAGCTTCAAATGGCGTTTCGAGCAGCAACACAACGGGCATCACGGTTGATAACGTATCAAACACAACTGGCATCACGGCATCGTCGAACACGCAAGGATCGAGTGCGACGAACGCCAATCTTCCTCCTTATTATGCGCTTTGCTACATCATGAAGGCCTAACTGATGCACGTCACGTTCGACATTCTCCGAAACTTCACGGCGATCATTATGCTCGTGCTCGGCTTTCGCTTCATGGCGTGGGTCGGGTTATGCGGGCGCGCGTGGATCAACGGGGGCAACCCGGCGCTTGAGGCTATCACGCACAGGCGCGTCGATGTTGTCGAGCATGAGATATTCGCGGGGGCGTTTTTGCTCTGCACAATGGCATTCGGCGCGCTTCTGCAACCCGGAGGCTATCACTTCTCGCTACCGATTGAGCCGAGTTTAACCGGCTGGGTTGTGCTGGTTGGTTCGATTGCGCTCATGCTGTGCTGGCGGCTCATGCACCCGTCAATGAAGATCGGCCATCCGTGGCGCGTGATCGGCTCGGCGGCGGCGATGGCTATTGTTTTGGGGGTGTCGAAATGGGGCCTGTGAGCACGGCAACGGTAGCGAAAAGCGCGACGGTGGCGGCAAGCGGCAGCTCGCTGACAATCCTTGGCAACATGGCCGGATTGACGGGCGCTGATTGGGCACTGGTCATCTTTTGCGTGTTCGGTTCCGTGTTCGGCGGTTCCTTTGCATTGCAGGGTGAGGTGGACGCAAAACACGGCCATGACAGCCCTGAAGCCATAAAGGCGCGCAAGCTGGCTGTGTCGATGTTCGCGGCGCAATTTGCCTTGGGTATGGCGGCGGCGGCTTATCTGGACGGCAACCCGTGGCGCATCATCCCGGCGTGCCTGATTATCGGAGATC
>OFQW01000095.1_pt1 | contig 16442 bp, 22 predicted proteins | sample 1542941 | NCBI WGS metagenome assembly OFQW01 (sample SAMN07774219, study PRJEB24372) | wastewater metagenome | isolation source: Exp Tend NO 90WW | collected 2016-02 | reverse complement strand
TCAAAAACGTCACTGGCTCGTTCGACGTTGCCGACTATCACTTCACGCTATGGGTCAACGAGACGATGCAGTTCGTCGGTTTCATTAAGGGCTTCCGGCGCGCTGATGGCTACGCGGCGCTGATGCGCGAGGCCGCTCGGATCGTCGCCGAGAACGGCAACCCAAGGCCCGAGGATGCCAATGCCTGACGCCTGGATAACCTCCACCATGCCGCCGACGGCCGGCGTGTATGACGTGACGATCGTCTACACCCACGGCCGGCACACGGTGCGGATGACGGGCTCAGCTTACTGGCCCGGGCGAAGGTCGAAGCGTTGGACGCCGCTCGATCTGGTCATAGATCAGGGCGTGGTTGTCGCCTGGAGCGCGCGCCGACCAGCGTTCGCCGGGCCATGCCCCAAGCGGCCGATCGGGATCGTCGTGCCGCGAGAATTGGAGCCGTAGGCGCGGTGACTGTAATACTTTTCTCAGTTTTCCCTATTGACAACCATACGGATTAGCGTATAGTGATGGCATGGAACAGACACAATTTCAAATGCCGACCGAGAGCCAGATTCAGCAGAGCGCCCAGGCGGCCTATGCGCGGCTCCACTGGAACGAAGCGACGGTAGCCCAGCAGATGGCGTTTTACGGTGTGTCTGAGGCCGAACTAAAACTCCGATTCCCCCAGCACTTGGCCACCGTCGCCGATTTCGCCGCCCACATTCACGTCTGCGGGATGGCATCGGCCAAACACAATGTGCGGCTCGAGTGGGATCGGTTCCCTCTGGGCATCAGCCAGAACGCGATCGATGCCGCGGCCGCCGACAAGGCGCGCTCCAAGCGCCGCTCCGCCGGCGCGCGCGCCCTCGTTCGGAAATACGGGCACGAGGCCGCCGAGTCCATCGTGGCCAACAAAACGGGCAGGCACATCAACCTGCAGTAGGAGGATGACATGAAATTTGACGAACTGAAACGAGGCGACGTGTTCCAGGCCGACCTGACCCCGGGCGTGTTCATGCGGATGTCCTACCTGATCCCCCAGGATCACGGCGACGACTATCCCGTCTCGGCGGTGGAGGTCATGACCGGGCTCGCATACGGGACCATGCGGCCCGACGACGCCGTTACGATTGTGCCACTGCCCAACGTCCCGATCGTGGAGGTCGAGAATTACGGGCCGCTGCCGGCGAGCGTCTGCGACCGCCGGGTGACGACCGAATACCCCTGGGACGGCTCGGACGGGGAGGGCAGCATTGGAGAGAGCGTGGTCCGTTACTACTGCACGGACGTCGAAATGGTCCGTGCCTGGCGCCGCGCCGCATCCGATCTGGCCCAGAGCATGGCCCGCGCCGCTGATGCCGACGCACGAGAGCGCGGGTACGGGGCGATCGGGAGCGGGCGCCGATGAACCGCCAGCAATTCGACCAGATGCAGACGGCCTCCCTCGAGGAGGCCGTCGAGGCGCTGATCGCTCTCCACCCGGCGCTAACGGCCCGCGAGGTCCGGCTACGATCGCTCCTGGCGAAACTCCAGCACGAGTCCGCGTCCAACTCCGCCGGGTTCGAGCTGCTCAACATCCGAACCGCCGAGGATCTCGCGCCCGAGTGGCGCGTCAGCGTCCGCCGGGCTCAGGCGATCATCAAAAACCGGCACGAGCGGTTTGGCGGCGGGCGCCAGATCGGCCGCACATGGTGTCTGTCCGCGCGCGAATGGGAGGGGATCGAGATCGACGCAACCAGGCGGAGAAAATCCGAGCGAAGAAATGACGCCCCGGCGCGCCGAACAATTCGAATATGCGCATAGACGGATTTACGCGGCCTTCGCCGCCTCAGCCTTCGCCGCCGTCTCTTGTTGGATGAGCGCGGCGCGCCCCGCGTCCAGGATCTGATGGGCCGTCGCGAACGCCACCGGGCCGCCCCGACTTTCCATCACGCTGACTGTCGTGCGCCCGCCGCGCGGGTCGTGCTGAATGACGACGGTGAGGACGGGCGCGTTGGCCATTTGCAGCAGCTCGCGGGCGCGGGCCGGGTGCTGGCCACGGTCCTCGGTTCCGAGCAGCTCGCCGAGTTCGGTGGTTGGTTGGGGAACGATTTTGGGTTTGGTCATGTGTCAGTCGAGTCCGTAGTCTGTTTGTTGGCGCGCCGCCCGACGTTCGCGGAGCGGACGCATTGCGTCGTCGTGGGCGCGGCGCTTCAGGTTGTCCGCGTCCACCAGATCGCGCTCAGTCCGCTCGTCTCGCTTGTCCTCCATGTAATCGATGCCGATGCGGACCCGCCGCTTGAGGTTGCGGACTGTCGGCGCGGGAATGCCCGATGCCACCAGGAGCGCCACGAGGTCATCGCGGAGCTGGGCGCATTGCGCGTTGGTGAGGGTCGAAAGCGAGTCGGTTGGATTGATTGCCATGGTTATGCCAGCCAGCCTATGTTTCGCAGGGCCTTGACCACCTGCCCGATTGTGTAGCCGTCAAATGTCGATGCGTCATTCACGGCCGTTCCAGAGTTCGCCGTGAACGTGGCGGCCGCCACGCCAGTCGTCGGCTGGACGATCGGCGTGGCGTTCCACACACCCAGCTTCTGGCTCGTCGCCGTGCCGAGCTTCGAGCCGGTCGTAGTGCCAGACGCGAGGTTGTAGCCGTCGGCGATCGTCACCGTCCCGTTAAATGTCAGCGAGGGCGTTGAGAAGTCGCCATAGATCAGCGGCGTTGTGGTTGACGAGTTGGCGATGTAGAGCTTGTTGGCGGCCGTCTCGGCGTTGCCGGCCTGGTATCCGATCATCACGCACCCGCCGTTTGTGGTGAGCGCCGCGCCGGCCCCGCTCCCGATCAGGGTCGAGTTTGTGCCCGAGGTCGAGAGCAGCCCCGCCTGGTATCCGATCGCGGTAAACCCTGCGCCGGTCTGCACTTTGCCAGCTTGATAACCAATCGCGACCGCGTTGCTGACGTTTTTCTGAAGCGTCTCGCTTCCGAGTCCAACGTTGCTCGACCCCTGAGTTGTTCCGCCGTAGCCGCTTCGATATCCAATATACAAAGAATCGTTGAATGCAGTCGTGCCGGACGGGTTGCCGGTGTTGTCCCCGATTGTGACATTCCTGCTGCCGTTGCAGCCCGCGCCCGCGCCCGCGCCAAAAAACAGATTGTCCGCGCCCGTGGTGAGGTGGTAGCCGGCGAACGATCCGATAGCGACGTTCCCGCCTGCCGTGCAATTTTGCAGGGCGGCGGCCCCAAGCGCAAAATTGTTGATGGCGGTTGTCAGCAGATACAGGTTGGCTGCGCCGATAGCGACGTTGTATTGGCCGGACGTCAGCGCCTCCAATGCCCTCGGCCCGATGGCGGTGTTGTCATGCGCGCTGCTGTTGGCGTCTCGCAGAGCGGTTGAGCCTATAGCGATATTAGACGTCCCGCTCGTCTGCGTTTGCATCGCGGATTTGCCGATCGCGATGTTATCGGCGGCAGTGACGTTCCGCCCAGCTTGGTAGCCGATCCCGATCGAGTAGTTCGCGTTGACATAGATGCGCGCAAGCTCAGCGGCGGCGGATGTCTGGATGACGATCTGCCCCGAAGTCTGAGTCGAGTGCCCCTTGACGACGAGCTGATTGGTATCCGACTGGCCGACAATCGTAAACGTGCCGGCCGCGCTGAGCGTCGCCCCGCTCTCGGTGAGGATGGAGTTGCCGACCGCGTTGGTCCCGGTGAACTTGGCCAGCTTGCCACTCGTGCCGCTCACCGCCGCATTGACGGATGTCGAGACATCCGAGGTCAGGGCGAGCGTCCCGGTCGAGGTCGGAAGCGTGAGCGTCGGCGTTCCGGCTGCGGCCGGCGGGGTGATCGTGGCCGCGCCCGAGCTTGAGCCGAGCAGCTTCAGCGACGCGGCGTAGAGGCTGCGCGAGAGATAGGCATCGCGGGGCCGGTTGGCGCCGGAAGCGCCGATGTCGTAGGTGGCGTCGCTGAACCACGTCAGGTTGCCATAAACGTAGGTGTTCTCCGTGAGCGAGTCAGACGAAAACCCGGCCATGTGGAGGACCGTCCCGCCGCCGTCCCGGTCAACCGCGAGATTGCTCATCGTCGCGTTGAACCCAAAGGACGCGTCGGCCGAGCTGTTGTTTGTTGCGTCGGCCCCCGTGCGCTGCACCATCAGCCCGGAGTTGGACGTCGCAGAAATGATCTTGCCGAAGGAGAGATACAGCGTCGAATCCCCGACCGTGCTGGCCCCCGTCCAGCGGGTGAGATACGTGTCCGTGCCCGAGCCCGTCACCCCGGCCCCGCCAGCCGTGTCTAGCACCCCGCCCGAGAGCGTGAGCCCCGCCCCGACCGAGATCTCTTCGACCACCCCCGCCCCGGCTGTCGTGCGCCCGAGCAGGCGCGCGGTCGTCACGTTCTGAATTTTGGCGTAGGTGACGATCGTGGCCGGGATGTCATCAGTGACCATCGCCCGAAACGCCGGCGCCGCCGCCCCGCCCGAGACTGGCCCCGCCCAAATGTAGTTGGCGGTCTGGTTGGCCAGCGTCCCCGTGAGGGTGCCGGTAGTCGTCACCGGCGAGCCAGACACGCTGAATATAGCCGGCAGACTGAGCGCGACGCTCGTCACCGTGCCCGTGCCGTAGGAGAGGGCCGGGATGTCTGCGGCTACCAAGGCTCGGAACGTCGGCACCGCCGCCCCGCCGCCCGTTGGCCCCGCGAACACCCGATTGGCGCTTTGGGTCGCGAGTGCCGCGTCCAGCGTGCCGGCAACGGTGACGGGTGAACCAGACACCGAGAATATCGACGGCATCGTGAGCGCCACGCTCGTGACCGTGCCCGAACCCGCGCCGGCCGGAGGGACCTCCTGAACTGCCGCGCGCTCCATCGCCCGGTCCTTATCTCGCAAGTCGGCCACGAGTGCCCGGAGGGGTAGTTCGATATTGTTGCCCTTTCCCATCTACAGGCTCCTCAGCTCAGCCACGACGTCTTCCCGGCCCTGAGCAAGCCGGATTGACACGCTGTGAACGATGCAGTCCACCCGCACGCCCTCGTGCATGACGTAGAGCCGGTCGCCAAACTCCCAGTCCTTCCCGTATTCGTATGCCCCGGCGTTGATCTTGCCGGCAAACGTCACCAGGCGGCGTGCGTCATAAAGCGCGGCCGCGCCCTCGTCAGACATGCCGGTCGAAGAGACGTAGTTGCGGGCGTCGACAAATACCTCTTTGCGCGCAAAAGGCGAGCCGTCGTAGCGGGTGGTGTCCTCGACATACACCAGTGTCCGGGCCGCGCCCTCGCCCTGCCCGCCCACGATCGCGTAGGTCCTCTCTTCGGTGTAGTCGCGAAATAGTCGGGCATCCTGCACATCCCCCGCCGCCGAGTCGAGCGTCATCAGCAGTCGCCGGTCCGTGCCGCGCTGGCCGGTGTAGACCCTGAACACAAAGCCCGTCGCTTCATACGGGACGTCGTAGAAGAGGCGAACCGGGCTGGCGTTCTGGGCGCTTGCCTCGCACAGATCGTCCAGGACGTTCCGCACGACGCGCCAGGCGAAAGACTTTGAGACGCTCGGGGCAAGCGAGGTATCGGCCTCGACCGTGAGAGATGAGGACCAGTCGCGCCCGGTCCCGGCCCCGCTCCCAAAATTCTCGCGCACAATGTCGCGCATCATGTCGTCGGCGTAGTCGGTCTTGGACGCCTCGGCGCTGCCCGACACGTATTTGACGATCCGGCGCTCAAGGAGCGCGCTCGCCCCCCGGGCGGATATCGTCAGGTCGGCCTCGTTGCCGCTGTAGCCCGAAGACCAGGCCGTCAGCAGGAACATCGTCCCGAAAACCCGCCGCGCTACGCCGTCAGTCCCGGTGCGGACCAGCTCGAGCCGGGCGTCCGGCACGAGGTTGGCGGACGAGATCACGCCCGAGGGCAGGCGCAGCGAGAGCGCCGGCGGCTCGTTGCCAGATCGCGCCACGCCCAGATCAAACAGGTCGACATACGTCTCGAGCAGCGTGCCCGCGGGCGTCGAGTACTTCAGGGCGTAGGTGACGTCACTCATGTTGAAAGGGCGTCCGCGCTGAAATACTTGAACCCGAGTAGTGTGCGGGTGGCCGTCACTTTGCTGGACGGGTCATACACCAGCACGCCAAAGCTGTTCGCCCCGGCGGCCAGCTTGAGCGAGCTGATCGATGCGCCGTTGACGATCTCGCTCTTGAGTGAGCCGCGCGTGCTCGAGGTGATCGTGTTGGTTGCGGTGTTGATCGTGATCACTTCAGCGCCGATGAGGGTGCTGTTGAACTGCACAAACACGCCGGTCGTCAAGTTGCCGATGGTGTAGAGGGTCGGCGCCGTGGTGCCTGACGCAACGGTCAGGGTGATGGTGATGTCTTCGGGCACGCTGCCCGAATTGGTGAGCGTCCCGACATACATCCACGTGCTGGCGGTGGCCGTGTTCTGACCCACCACCTGCACGTCGGCGCCGGAGGCCGAGCCGATCGCGGTGACGGTGGCATACGCCCGGAAGCCGTAGTCGGGGATCATGACGTTGCCGTCGATCTTGCGCCACACGCCCGGAGCCGTGGCCAGGCCCGCGCGCAACATGCCGCCTGAGTCGATGCTGAGCGATTTGACCTCAGCCGCGATCCCGGTCGTGGTTATCCAGGCCGTCCCATTCCAGCCCGCCAGATACTGGCTATGGCCCCCGTTGCTGTATAGGCTTGTCCCGCCCACCCAGACGACCCCTACTGAGTCGATGGCGAGCGCGTTGATTGTGCCGGCAATGAGCGAGCCCGCGGCGGCGCTCGATCCGCCGTAAGCGCGCTGCAGCACGTATCCGGTCGTCGCGATCCACACCACAGGGTTGCCCACCGCGGGCTCGCTCGCGACGGCCAATGCGCTGATCGTCCCGCCGGCTGAGTAGCCGATGTATGTCGATGCCCAGGCCGAGGTGCCGTCCCATAGCTCAACCCGGTTGCCGGCATTGCCGCCGATGATCGGCCTGCCGCTGGGCGTGATGGCGATCGCGGTAACAGGCCCAACCGCACTCCCCGCCCCCATCGCCGCGAAGGTCGATGTCCCGTCAAACGAAGCCACGTTAGCCGCGGCCACGCCGTTGATGGCCGTAAAGTCGCCGGCCACGTAGCAGCCCGCCCCGCTCTTCGCGGCCACGACGCAGTTGACGGTCGCCCCGCCCCCGGTGGCCGTCCAACTCGTCCAGGTGCCGGCCACCCAGCGGTACAGCTTGCTCCCCTGGCAGACGTAGATCGTCGCGCCGTCTGCCGAGACCGCGATCCCGCCCGCCGGCACGGTGCCCGTCGGCGCGCCGGCGGCCGTCATCGATGACCAGTCCAGGCTCGCCCGCCGATGCGCGCTGCAGGCGGTCGCTGTCTCGTTGATGGTGAGCGACACAGGGCTTCCGTCGGCGGCATACCAGAATGGGTCGGTGGCCAGCAGGCGAATGACCAGCTCCTCGGAGTAGGCTTCCTGCTCGCCGAGCTCGAGCCCGCCGGCGTAGCGCACGTTGATCGACAGCTCGCTGACCGTGCCGTAATTGGGCGTGTACTTGAACACGAATGAGCTGCCGTCGCCGATGGCGTTGATCAGGGTCTTGCGGATCGTGTGCAGGGCCGTCAGCGACGCGCCCTGGGCGACGCACACAAGCGAGATGATGCGCGGCTCGACAATCCGGCGCTGATACGACGCGCCGTCCGTCAGAGCGTAGGGCGTGATCACCGGCGTCACCGGCGGCATGCCGGCGCCTAGGATCTGCTTCACCCGGTATAGGCCATAGTCGGTGATCAGGTCGTAGGTCACGCCGCCCACAACGAATTTGTATGTCGCCGCCATCCGTTATCCCCCCAGCGCCTGGAGCAAGGCGAAGTCGCCCAGCACATTGGCCGGCGCGCCGGCGTTGTTGACGTTGAGCGTGTAGCTGCGGCTATTCATCGACCCGCCCGCGCTCGCCGCGGCGACACCGTTGGCCGAGAAGTCGCTGAAGTTCATGTCGGTCGTCACCCCGTCGAGGGCGTGCTGGGGCAGATGCGCGGAGTCCGTGATCCCGTTGGCCAGGCCCTGCATCATGTTCGCGCCAAAGCCCATAAACAGTTTCGACGGCGACTGAATCCCAAAGTTGTGCTGGATGACGTAGACGATCCCCTCGGCGACATACCGGATAGCCGCCCACGCCTGCTCGGCGGCGTTGCGGATGCCGTCCACGAGGCCCTCGATGATGCGCCGGCCGAAGTCGAGGAACTTCTGGGGCAGCGAGCTGGCGTCGGTGACAAGCGTGTTCCAGACGCGCTGCGCAGCCGCCCAAAGCTTGGACCCAAACTCAGACACGCCCTGTTTGATGTTGTCCCAGGTGTTTTCGATGACCGTGCCAACCATAGCCAGGGCATTCCGGACGCTGGTCAGGACGCTGTTCCAAGCGTTCTGGATGGCCTGCCAGATCTTGTCACCGATCGAGACCAGGAACTTGAGCGAGGCGTCCCACTTGTTCCGGATGTCTTCGACGATCCGACCCAGAAGCGTCCCGATGAACTGCATGGCCAGCTCGAAGGCAGATTTGATCCCGTCCCAGATGGTGCCGAACACGGCCTTGATCGACTCCCACGCGCCCGTCCAGTCGCCGTTGATGATCTGCATCGCCGTCTTGATGATCCCGGCAAAGACAGACACGGCGCCCTCGATGATGTTCTTGACCGCCGTGAACACGTCGCCGATGACCTTGGAGATCTGCGGCCAGTTGTCCGAGATCCACTTGACGACCGTCTCAACAACCTTTTTGACCGCGTTGAAGATCGTCTCGGCAGTCTGCTTGATGAGCGGCCAATTCTCCGTGACCCAGGCGACAACCTTGCCGGCTTCCTTGACGATGAAATTGAAAGCAGGCACGAGCACGGTCTCGACAAAGCCCTTGATCGCGGCGAAGACGCTCTCGGCTATTTGCCGGATCTGCGGCCAGTTGGTCCGCACCCAGTTGATCACGTCACCGGCCCGGGCAATGATGAACTGCAGCGCCGGCGCGAGCGTGTTCTCGATGAAGCCCTTGACCGCGTTGAAGACATCGTTGAAGGTCATCCGCACCATCGGCCAGTTGGTCTGCACGAAGGCGACGACACCGCCGATGCGCTCGCTGAGGCCGCCCGAGCCCGTTCCGAGCGACTTGCCGACGCCCTCGATCGCGTTTCGGACATCGGGCATGACGCTTGACACCCACCCCGCAAACTGCTGAATGAGCGGCACGAGAATCGGAAGGAGCTGGCTGCCCACGGTGACGGCAATGCCCTGGAAGGCCGTCCCCAGATCGGCCATCGACTTCTTCATCTCGATCGCACGGTTGACGCCATCCTCGCCAATCGCGAGCCCGAACTGCTTGGCCTGTTTACCAGCGGCTTCTAGCCCGCCATGCGCGAGCGAGTCCATCACGTCCGACAGATCCTTACCGCTCTTTCCGAAGAGCGACATCATCAGGTCGGTCTTTTGGAGCCCGTCGGGCAGGCTGGCCACCACCTTCGAGACGTTCTTAAGAATGTCCGTGGTTGGCAGCATGTGCCCGTTCGCGTCGCGGAAAGAAATACCCCAGTTCTTCAGCACCGTTCCCGTTGGTCCCAGCTCGCCCTTTGCGTCGAAGAGGCCAGTGGTGAACTTGCCCATCTGGGCGGTCATGTCCTCCACGTTTCCACCAACGCGCTGGAAAGCGATGGCCAAGGCGGCTGAGTCATTCGCAGAGGTTCCCAGCACGTCGCCAATCGAGTCGAGCTTATCCGCCCATTTCGTTGCTGCAACCAGGCTCGCGCCCATCGCGCCAACCGCGGCCGTTGCTCCACCGACAATGGCGCCCGCGGCGAGCTTGCCGAGATCGCCCAGGCCCTTGCCGAGTTTCGACGAGATTGACCCGCCCGCCGTCTGAGCGATGTCCTCAGCGGTCTTCATCGTCTCCGAGAAGCCGCCGGCATCCCCGATCAGCTTGACAACCAGTGTCGCGAGCGTGCTCATGTTTTACGTTTGTCCTCGCCGCCGAACGCAGCGTTCAGCATCTCGACCAAGGCCAACTGTTCCTGCCACGGCTGGGCCTCTTTCTCTTTGCGGTCGAACTTCGGCATGAAGTCGTCCACCTCGTATGGCTTGGACCGGCGCTTCTCATCTCGGGCGATGTTCGCCGTAAGCGCGGCCAGAATCCCCATCCGCAAGTCCGCCCGGTCTTCGCCGAACGGCTCGAGGGCGTAGAAGGCCATCCACTCCGCGAACTCCCGCGCGCTCATCCGCGCCTGCAGCTCTTCGACCGTGCATCCACCGAGAGCCAGGGCGAGCCGAAACCAGAACCGACGTTCGGCCCGCCCTCTCAGTTTCCCGTCAGCTCCTCCACGTCGGAGTCGCTCATCCCGCTTAGGCGCTGGCCAGCCTCATACACCCGCTGCAGAGCCGCGGCGCTTTTCTTGCCCAGCTCGGCGATGTCAGACTCGTCAAAGAGCGGCTTGCCGTCCTCGCCCACCATCGTCCGGGCGACGACCTTGGCCCGCAAGTCCTTCAGATCGATCTTGACCTTGCGCCCGTTCCGGTCGATGACGCTGGCCTCCAGGCTGTCGCGCTGGCTGCCCGTCATGCCCATGACGATGACCTCGCCGCCCCACTCCGGAACGGATACCGTTTCCGTTGGGCGGTCTTTGGCGGCGAGGATCTGATCTCTGGAAAGAATCGCCATCGGCTTACGCCAGCGTCGGAACGCCGGTGAGCTTCAGCGTGATCGAGGACGTCAGCGCCCCGTCAACCGCGGCGTCCGGCTCGAAGCCGGTGACGAACGCGGCAAACGTCCAGGTGACCGGGCTCGCCGCCGGAAACACGATCTGGAAGTTGCGCTTCGTGCGGTTGTACATGTCCTTCAGCACACCCGCCGAATAGCTCTGGGTGGCGTTGGCCGGAAGCCAATTGATGTCGAACGTCACCTCGCCCGCGTCCAGGAGGCCCGCGATGAACTCGCGAAACGCAGACGTCGAGCTGTGGCTGGTCACTTCAATCGTGTCCAGCTTGAGTTTGGGCCCCTTGATGTTTTTGACCTCGGCGATCGTGGCGAACGCCTCGGACCCGCCGCCGTCGCCCAGTTTGAGCAGCGTCCCAAACGCCGCAGTTGCAGATGAAGCCATTGTGTTTCCTCCCGCTGAGCTAGCTCAGCTTGATGATGCCGAACTTGACCTCGGCGTGGTCGGCGGAAAGGTAGACCTTCCCGTCCGTTTGCACCCAGCCCGGCAGCGGGAACGGACCGTAGACCCGGATCGCGCCGGCGGCGATGGACTCGGCCGAGATCGTGCCCAGGCGCCCGAACGGATCGGCCGCGCTGGTGAGCGTCACCGCGTGCGCGCCGGCTCCGGTGTTCTGAGCGATGACAAGATCGTTGGCTTCGGCCGTGAACGAGTTGCCATTCGCGACGTCGGCGGCTGTCATCGTGACGGCCGTGCCAGCCGAGGCATACCCGCCCGGCGCGGTGGTTTTGGTCAGTGCAGTGCGTGCCATTCGCTACTCCTTCGGGAGCTTCTCGTGCCCCCACTTGTCGGCTACCAGGATGTCGGCCGTGCTGGTGATCTCCGGCGGCGGCCCGCAACGCGGGCAGGCGGCCTTCATCTCGCGCGCGGCCTTGATCCCGCCGAGCGTGTCGCGCTGACAGATCGAGCAGGTGTGCTGCTCAATCCCGCGCCAGTTCCCGACAACCCACTGGCTGTCATCCGGCCCCGCGGGGGCGGCGGGCTCGGGCTCGGTGGGCAATAGCGCTTTCATCTTTCCCATGCGCCTCCTATGATTCGTTGTGCGTCATCATCAGATCCATCCGGACAACGGGCACCTGAGCGGTGTCGCCGTATCCGTCTGTTTCGTTTTCAACCATCGTGACCACGGTCAAGTCGCCAACCGTGTTCCGCACGCCCGAGAGCGCCCGCCGCACGGCGAGGGCGAGGTTCAGCGCCTCCGCGTGGGTGTTGCCCTCGAGGGTGAGCTGGTAGCGCGTCCGGGTCAGCGAGCTGAACCCCGAATGCGAGTGCTCCGGGATATGGCTGATTCGCTGGTAAGCGATCGCGGGCCGGGTCGCGGTCTGCGGCACGAGCTGCGGATACACCCGGCCGCCCACCATCGTGGCGACGCCGGCGCTCGAGCCGAGCAGGTAGACCAGCGCTTCAGCGGCGAGCATCAGTCCTCATCGTCGGCGGCGGCTTGCGCGATGCGAGCCTCCACCACGGCCTGCCGGAGCGACTCGCCCACCGCCGCCTCAGCCTCTTTCTGCTTGGCGTCGAACGCGGGCCGCAGAAACGGCCGAGCGGCCATGCCCGGGTGACGGACCGCGCCGGTGATGACGACCCCGCTATCGCCCTCGAAGGCCAGCGGGCTCCCCTTGATCTCGTGGGCGGTCACGCCCTGCTCCACGAAACGCATGCGCCAGGCGCGCTTGCTGATTCGGACGGTGGCTTCCACCATGTCCTTGCGGGGCGAAGACGCCTTTGAGACCAGCACCTTCTTGTAGCGGCTGGGCGGCACCCGGGCCGCGGCGTCCGCCTTGATCACGTCCACGCCGGCCTTTGAGGCAGCCCGGAGTGACTTCTTGACGTTGCCGTCGGCCTCCCGGAGGGCCTTCAGCAGCGCTTCGCCGCCTTCGACCTTGACCGAGACCAGGGCGCCGGGAGCCATCAGCTCACCACCTCACGACACGCCAGGCGCATCTCGCCGGGCTTGTTGGCGTCCAGCACGGCCAGTATTTCCAGCGTGCGCGGGCTCTCGTAGAGCCTCATGGCTGGCGTGACGTCCGTTCGCCGCCGAATCCTGACGTTGTGCGTAACCTGAGCCACTACAGCGGCTTGCTCGATGGATTCGATGCCGCTTTGGGGCTCGATCGCCGCCCAAACCGTGGCCAGATCAGTCCAGGCGGTCGTAACCTCGCCAACACTGTTCTGTGTCTGCGGGTCTGGCCGCTGCTGGATCGTCACCCGGTGGCGCATGCTGCCGATCTTCAACCCATCACCTCATGGCGATACGAGCGGATCAGGGCCTGCACCCCGAATGGAATTCCCGACTTCTCTGCCACCGTGTCGCCGCCGGCCTCCCGCGATTCGTACCAGTGCGCAACCAGAAGGAGGCAGGCTTGCTTGAGTGACTGCGGCACAGCCACGGCCAGGCCGTAGCCCGCCACGAAGCGGATCCGGATCGGCTCGACTGGATACAGATCGACCGAGGGCCACGAGGCGTTCCAAGCCAAGGCCAACACTCCCGGCACGTTATCCGCGCCGACGAGGTAGTTGGCGCCGGGCCACGTTGTCTCGTTGCCGTCTTTGTCCTTGTACTTGACCGAAGTGATCGACTGAAGCGGGCCGCGCGGCATCTCGATCGCGCTGCTGTTCGGCCAATCCGGGAGGATCAGCTCGAGCGTCTGCGTGATCAGCGCCCGCCAGGTCAAGCGCTCGATCTCTTCGCGCGCGGCCACGATCAGAGCCGTGATCAGGTCGTCGTCCGTGGACAGGTCCACCTTGCAGTGGAGCTTTGCCTCGACCAGCGTGATCGGCTCGACCGCCGGCGCAGTGACAACCTTGACCTGGAGCATTGGCTACCCCCGCCCCTTGCGCCCACGCTGGATGGGCGGGTCGCTGACCTCGGCCTCGGGCATGACCGCCCGTTCGACAGGGGAGTCCACCCGCACGGCAAGCCCTCCGGCGATGTAAGCCGTTGCCTCGGGAGTGGGCAGGTCATAGACCTGCCCCTCCTCGCGGACAATCCATGCCGGTATTTCGTTGAGGGACACCAGCATTCGGATCTTCATGTTACGGATGCGTCCCGTAGCGGATCGCCTCGGCGACGCTCAGCTTGTAGACCGTCCGAACGTAGTACCAGAGGTTGACCTGCCCCGTGCTGGCGCCGGAGTACATGTCCCGCAGGACCGTCAGGCCAGGCGCTTCGCGCTTCAGCATGAAGCTGAAGTTGCCGAAATAGACCGACTTGTTGGTCGTGCCGATCGCGGCCGGGTACGAGCTGTTCATGATCGGGTAGCCGAAGAGCGTGTTGATCGGGCCCGTCGGCGTCGCCGTGAACTGGAAGTTGTTGCCCGTCAGCGCCCGGTAGGCACCCTCGGTGGCCCGGCGCATCACCCAGAACGCGTTGTCCTGGTAGCCGTCCGGCAAGGCGTAGACCAGGCCGGGGATGTCGCTGGCCGTCGCGGCCGCGGCCGCGCCCAGGGCAAACGTGGTGCCCGAGGCCAGCGCCTCGGCGATGAGCAGCGAGTTGTGGGTCTTGGCCAGGGCCCGGCCGACGTAACCCGACAGCCACGCCTCAACCTTGGTGTCCTCATCCTCGAGCAGCTCGTAGCTGAGCTGCAGCTTCTTGGTGTACTTGACCAGGGTCAGGCTCTTCTTGGCCAACGCTGGGGCGTCCCGGTCAAAGGCCGACGCTTCGGACGTCGACACGAATTCGTTGGTCGTGCCGTTGTCCACCGGGACGTCGACCGTGGTGCCCTTGCCGGGGATGTCCAACACGCCCAACTTCGGCCCCAGCTCCAGCTCGACCCGCTTGGCGATGATGCCCTGGTAGAGCCCGGTCGGAACCAGCACCCCGCCGTCGGCGGCCGTGCCGATGTTCATGTCGGTGTCGTTCGAGGCGCGCTGCTCCAGCTCGCGGCTCTTGTCGCCGGTGCGCAGGTAGTGCAGGAAGGCCCGGCTCTCGGTGTCGCCGCGCTTGGTCTTCAGGTTCAGGTTGGGGACCGTGGGGGCATACGCTTTGGCCGCCCGCGTGCCGGCGCTCTCGTCCAGCGCAGCGTCTTCGGTCTCAACGGCCGTCGCCCGGGCGATGTCGCCCTTGAGCACGTCGGCCTCCTTCATCTTGGCGTCGAATTCGGCGCGCTTCTCATCGTTCAGTTCGGGCAGGGCGGCGATGGCCTTGGCCTCAGCGATCAGGGCCGCGCGCTTCTGCATAAGTTCTTGTGCCGTCATGGCTGTGTCCTCCTAGGAAAGTTCAATCTCAGCGACGCGCACCCTGGCCTCGAGACTCGCGCGCGCCTGCGCGGAGTCCTTCGCCCGGCTGAGAGCGTCCACGCCCTCGCCGTTGCGCTTGTTGATCTCGGCGACAGTCGCCCGCGCCTCCGCAGAGGTCTGCGGATACGCCGGGAACGTCACCGGGGATACCTCAATCAGCCGCACGTCTTGGAGTGTGCGGATCACGTTCTTCGGGTCGGTGAAGTCCCACTGGTCTTTCAGGACCTCAAACCCAAAGGAGAAGTGCTTGGTGTCGCCGCGCTTCACGCTGGCCAGGGCGTCGGCGCCCCAGCTCGTGGCCGGCGGGTCGATCTCGACAGCCAGGCCGCGCTTGTCTTCGGTGAGGCGCAGCGTCCCGTTGCCGGCCCGCCCGAGCGGCTTATCCGACTGGTGCTGCCAGAGCGCGTAGATGTCGCGCTTCGGGGCCTTGTCAATCGAGCGCTGGAACGCGCCCGGCGCGATCTTTTCGCGGAACCCGCCGAGGTCTTCGCTGAGTTTGTCGAATACCGCAGCGTGCCCGGCGATCATCGTCGCCCCGCCTTCGCGGATCTCCACGCTATCGATCTCGACATCTCGCGTCTCGCGCTTATCGCTCACGAGTCACCTCACAACAAAAAAGCCCCGGCCATTCGCTTGTGTGCGAATGGCCGGGGCCAAAAGACCTTCCGGGATATTTGTCTGTCGCGGATTATACGCCCGCTTTGCTCGATGTCTTCCGGCGCAGAAAGATGATCTCCTCGTCTGGCATGCGCCAGGCCAGTGGCTCGGGCGTCCAGAACGTTGGGCCGCTTCCGCCCGCGTCTTCCACCGCCACCACAATGGCCGGCAGCACGCTGAGCGGGAGAGCGGCCAGCGCCTCGAATCCCAACACGCTAGATCACCATGCAGCGGAACAGCTCCGTTCCCGTATTCCGAATCGAATACACCCATCGCAGTGTGGCCGTGTCGGTGTAGGTCACGCCAAACGCCTTGTTGCCAAGGAGCGCCGCGCCCTGGGCATACATGAGGGTCGACCAAGGGATCAGCTCGTTGTCGGCCGGCGAGTAGCGGAAGAATCTCCCCGTCGCGTCCTTCTGGATGTAGATGTAGCCGCCGAGATCGGCAAAGGATGAGCCGGTTGTGAACGTCTCCTGACTGCCACCGTAGACCACGCCCGACACCCAGGTGTTCGCGGCCACGTCATAGTAGTCCAGCACCGCCCCGGCCCCGCCTCGGAAGGAGTAGAGCCGCCGGCCGTTGATGATGGCGCTCTCGTCGGTCCACAGCGCATTGGTTTGGCTTTCGATCATCGACAGAGAAGCGCCAAGTCCAGGCGCCGCAGCGCGCGCCGCGCCGGGGGAGAGGGTTGACCATGAGTTCCCGCTGAGGCTATAGCGGTAGAGCGTCACCGCGTTGTTGCCCATCAGGTACGCGTGGTCCTGATTCGTTTCGATGGCGTAAACGCTCGTCGCGTCCGGGTTGATCGTCCAGGCGGCGGAGGTTGTGAGCACCGTGCCGGTGTTGGACGCGATTGTCCGCAC
>OFQW01000094.1_pt1 | contig 16624 bp, 26 predicted proteins | sample 1542941 | NCBI WGS metagenome assembly OFQW01 (sample SAMN07774219, study PRJEB24372) | wastewater metagenome | isolation source: Exp Tend NO 90WW | collected 2016-02 | reverse complement strand
GGCTGTGATCGTCATATCAATCATTTCTTATGACTCCGGAAGGCTGACGTGAGAGATATGAGAGTCCTCGACATCGCCGGCCGGTGGAAGCCCGGGCGGACCTTCGCGCAGACGCTCGCCGCACTGCTCGGCGCAGACGGCCTCGGGCTGCTCGACGTCGACTGGACCTCCGCGCTGTCGGTGTCCGGCATGGCCGGACTCCTGTCGGCACTGACCATCTGGGCGCAGGGTCAGGAGTGGCTCGCCGAGCCGCGCCAGACCGGCGCGCACGAAGCCTGACCCCCTCGACCAAGGAGTACCCATGGCCATCGCCGCCACCGACATCAAGCGCAAGCTGTCCGTCGTTGCCGCAGCGGGCAACACGACCGGCGGAACGCCGTCGACCAGCCTCGGTGACCAGATCAGTACCACCGAGTGGGTCGACGGCGGCACCCTCTTCGACACCATCACCGGCGCCGAAAACGCTGCTGCCACAGTCGATTACCGGTGCGTCTTCATCCACAACGCGCACGCCACACTGACGCTCACCAGCGCTGTCGTCTACGTCTCCTCGCAGGTCGCCGGCGGCGCCGATATCGCGATCGCCGTCGACAACATCGCCGCATCCGCGATCGGCTCCGCGTCCGCCCAAGCGGCTGTGATCGCCACAGAGACAACGGCACCCGCCGGCGTCGGCGCCTTCTCCGCACCCTCGACCGCGGGCACCGGGCTGGCGCTCGGTGACCTGCTGCCCGGCTACTGCCGGGCGGTGTGGATCCGCCGCACCGCCACGAACTCCGCCCCCATCGACGCCGACGGCTTCACCCTCGCCGTGACCGGCGACACCGCCGCCTGACAGGAGAGACACCATGACCGCATGGACCGAAGCCCTCGAAGTTGCCAGCGCACACGTCGACTTCGTCGTCGACGCCCTCACCACCGCCCGCGACACCGCACAGGCGGCCCTCACCACGGCGCGGGCCGACCTGGCCGCGGCCGAGACGGCGCGTGCCGCAGCAGCTGCAGACGCCGCGGACGCGTGGGCCGCGGTACAGACCCTCACCCTCGAGCGTGACGGCCTCGCCGGGCAACTCGCAGACGCCGAGGCCGCCCTCGACCAGGCCCAGGCGACGCTCACGACCACCGAGGCGCAGGTCGCCACCCTCACCACACGAGTGGCCGAACTCGAAACCCAACTCGCGCACGCCATCCCACCGCCCCCGCAGCAGACGCGCACCATCTTCGGGGCGTGCCCTGGCGGCTCGGGCGGCACGAGCCTCACGGCCGCACAGACGGTCGTGAACAAGTTCGGCCCGGGCGTGTGCGTCCGCCAGTTCCTGGGCGCCTGGCAGCAACCCAACTACCCGACCGGCGCCACCCTGGTCCATGTCTCCTACAGCAAGAGCGCCATCCCGGTCGCGTCCGTCCTGTCGGGGTCGCAGGACGCCGCGATCGCCGCGCTCGCTGCTGCGCTCACCCCGCCGCCCGGGGTGACGGTCGTGCTCGAGTACATGCACGAGGCCGACAAGAAGGTCAGCGACGGCTACTGCACCCGCGCGGACGCGATCGCCGCGAAGAACCGCTTCTACGACCTCGTGCGAGCGAATGTTCCTGCCACAGTGGCAGATCGGGTCCTCGTCGCGAACACCCTCACCGGGTGGATCTTCGACACCAGGTCCTCGGCATACGGCACGCTGGCTGAGTGGGGGCAGTGCAAGGCCGACATCATCGGCGCCGACTTCGACGGCGTCCACCCGACCGTCCGGCCCTACCCTGTCTTCACGGCGGCCGCGATCGCCCGCGTGCAGCAGTTCGCCGCCGACAACGCCGCCCGCGGCTACCGGCATTGGGCCGTGCCCGAGTTCGGCGCCCCCCTCATCGTCGGCGACACCAACGGCCTCGCCCGCGCCGCCTGGATCCTCGACTACGGGGTCCAATTCGCAGCAGCGGGAGCCAAATACGTGGCGTGGTTCGACTACAACACGGTCCCCGGGTACGAGACGACCAACCCCGCTGAGGTCAACGCACTCAAGGCGCTCCGGGTCTGACGGACCCCCACACCGTAGGAGGCCGGCATGGCGGTGACCCTGCGGGGCACCCCCGTCACCGCGCTCGCCGGCAACGTCGCGACCTTCAACGCCACGCTGCCGGCGGGGATCTCGGCCGGCGACCAGGGGCTGCTGATCGTCCTGGCCACCAACTCGACGATCACGCCGCCGTCCGGGTGGACCGTCATCAAGACCCACACGTACTCGACCTCGATGTATGTGCACGTGGCGACGAAGGCGTTCGCCGGCGGCGAGTCCGGCACGATCACCACGACCGTCCCAGCCGCCAACAAGATCACCTACAGCCTCATCGTCCTGGCCGGCGCAGACCCGATCACGGCCAGCGACGTCGGCACCCTCTCCTCGAGCGTCAACCCGCCCGCGGTGACCCGCACCGGCACCCGCGCCGGCGTGACCTGGATCGGCGAGCGGGGATCCTCAGCCCTCTCCACGGCCTTCACCGCCCCGGCCGGGTGGGCGACCGCGGTCGCGGCATACGCGACCGGCGGCGGCGCCACCGAGGCCGGCCTGTCGTGGCTGCTCACCGACGACAGCGACGGCACGATCGACCCACCGACCTGGACCCGCAACGGCGCCGCCGCCGGCCTCGTCACCCTCACCATCGCCGCACCCGTCACCGCCACCGGAACCACCCCCGTCACCTCCACCTGCGCAACAACCTGGCCCGTCCGCCAGACGGCCTCCAGCGCCACAGGGACGGCCTGGGCAGTCCGCCAGGCCATCACCACCACCACAGCCACCGCATGGGCCACACGGGCCGCTGTGACGGCCACAGCGGCCACATCCTGGCCGACCCGCTCCGTCACCACGTCGACGACGACCTCGACGTGGCCCGTACGGGCCAGGACCACGACCACCGCCGCGGCGGCATACCCCGTCCGGGCCGCAGTCACCTCGACCACGGCCACCGCCTGGCCCGCCCGCAGCACCATCACCGCCACCACCTCGACCCCATGGGCCGCCCGGGCCACTGTCACCAGCACCACCGCCACCGCGTGGCAGGTCCTCACCACACCCGCCCCCGGCGCCGTCACCTCGACCTGCTCGACCACCTGGGCCACCCGGGCCGCGGTCACCACCACTACGACGACGGCATACCCCGCCCGGGCCGCGGTCACCGCCACCACCTCGACCGGGTATGCCGTCCGGGGCCGGGCCACCACCACAGCCGCCACGAGCTGGGCTACCCGCACCACGACCACCTCGACCACCGCCAGCCAATGGTCAGCCCGGCAACTGATCACCGCGGCCGCGCTCGCCGTGTGGGCGGTCCGGGCGCGGGTCACCGCCACGGCAGCGGCCGCGTGGCTCGTGCAGTCCGACGCCGGCCGGGATGTCACCGTGCTCACCGGCCCGACCGAGACCCCCCGGGCGGTCACGGTCACCGGTCACGCCCGGCCCGTCACCCTGGCCGAGGTGGCCCGACCCGTCCGGGTCACCGGCCGGCAACGTGAGGCAGTGCTCACCGAGCTGGCCCGGCCCATCACCCTTTGGGAGGTCCCGTGATCCTGCACCGGCAGGCCCGCGAGCTACACGTCGTCGAGATCGTCACCGACCCCCCGACCGCCATCAGCGCGTGGGAGGCCTCCTACGACGACGGCGTGACCTGGGTGCCTCCGGTGACCGCCGGCGCCCGCACTGGCTGGCTCCTGGCCGGCCCCGCCTGCACCGAGGCACCCGCCGCTGGCCAGGTCACGATCACCCGCACCGTCACCCCCCTGTTCCGGCTGCGGGACAACCCCGAGCTGGTCATTCGCGACGGACCGCAGGTCATCCTCACCTGACCCCCAAGCAGAAGAGCCCCCCTCGCTTCGGCGAGGGGGGCTCTGTCCGTTACGCTGCCGTGGAGCGGCTCCATTGCAGCTCCGACGCAGGGGCTCTCGCCCTCGCGCTTTCCGCTTGACGGCCCGTAGGCCCATAGCACACGTGCTATGGGCCTACGGCTTGGCACCCGCCGCTTCCCGGCCGTCGAGCCACTTCGGCCGGCGGACCCCGCCCGGCCAATTGATGAGCCCCCGCTCAGCGAGGACCCGCCGGACAGGCATCGTCGACGACCCGACCTGACGGGCGATCTCGCCCTGGCTCAGGCCCTGCCGCCATAGTCGCTCGACCTCGTCGGGGTCGACCCGCCGGCGGGGACCGGTCCGCCCGCCCGGGCCGAGCACACGCCGGACGGTCGACTCGTCCACCCCGAGCTCGGCGCCGATCTCCCGCAGAGTCGCGCCCTCATCTCGGAGCCCGCGCGCCATCTCGACCTGCTCGGCGGTGAGCGTGGTCGCCCGCGCAGACCGCCCGTCGACCGGCAGCGCCGGGCCCTCAGTCGTCACCTCACAGTCCAGGACCTCGACCGCCCGGCCAGCCGCAGCCCACCAGATCGCCGCCGGTATGCCGCCGGCGTCGGCCGGGATCACGACCGGACCGCCGGCCACCACCCACGCCCGGGCGATCTCGTCGCGCCGCTCCAACAACGCCACCAGCTGCTCGTGCAGCTCCCCGGGAGGCTCCGCCCCGCCGGCCTCCCACCGGCGGACCGTCCGGTCCTCCACGTCCATCAGCCGCGCAACATCGCCCTGGGTGAGCCCCAGGGCGATGCGCCGCGCTCGCAGGGTCGCGGGGGTCACCTCGCTTCCGTCCGGGCCCGGCCCCGGGCGATGCGCATCCCTTGCTCGGCCAGGGCGCCCACAATGCTGGGGTCGCTCCCTGCGCGCCAGTAGGCGCGTCCCCAGTGGTCCTCCTCCAGGACGGCGGAGCCATCGGCGCCAGCGAACGTGTGCTCCGCCCACGCGAACTCGGGCGCGTGACCACCGTCGGTGACGATCCATGCGGCGGGCGCCCAAAGGCTGCCCACACCCCACTTCCGGGCGCCGAGGACCGCGAAGGCGTCCCGGACCCGGGCTCCGATGAGCACATCGAGTGCGTCTGCCCAGGGCCAGTCGCCCGTGAATGTGGTCGAGTCGTCGGACTCTGGGTCTGCTGACCAGACAGTCAGGCTGAGTATCTGCCACTGCTGGCCGACTGCAACTCGCCAGCGCCGCCGGCCAAAAATCGACCCGGGCGAGTCCCACGCGACCTGCGCCAGCGGGGGGTCGTAGGGGCCGTCGTACGTGGAGACGTATCCGCGCAGGTCGCGGCAGGCCCGCGCCCCGCTGGAGGGGCCAAAGTCATCCGAGCACACCGCCCGCCCGTGAATCGAGGCGATCGCAGCAGCGAGCCGCTTGTAGATCCCGGCCGGCCTTGGTCCGGTCAGGACGTATCCGTCCGGGCCGCACGTTCCGCCGTCGGCGGTGCGGTAGGGGGAGTCGTCCCCCAGCGCCCGCCACAGGGCGGCGTTAGCGGGGTGCTCATACGGCTCTCCTCTCAGCCCGCCGCGCAGCTGAAGCTCGCGCTGGATGTCCTCCTCGGTGAGGCTGGGGAGGGTGATGGTCGCCGCAGTCTTGATGCTCATGATGCTCCTTCCGCCCCCGCGCTTCCGGCGCGGGGGCCTCTCGTCGATTGGGGGGGTCAGGCGTTCTCGGACACCCGGGCGCCGGTGAGGGTGGCGGCGGTGTACTGAGCGGAGCCGACGCGGATGGTGACGGTGTCGGCGGGGTCGCCGGTGACGATGACGGTGATGTCGTCGCGGTAGGAGCCGGTGCGGGTGGCGTGGCGGACCTTGGTGGCCGCGGCGAGGGTAAGGGTGTCGCCGGGAAGTGCGGTGATCTCGGCGCCAGCGGTGGTGGCGAAGGTGTAGCGGTCGGCGCCGGTGCGGCGGACACCGGCCCAGCACGGACCGGCAGCCTTGGAGCGGCTTGGGGTTTCGGTGAGGGTGAGGGTGAGGGTGGCGGCGGTGGCGTTCATGGCCTGCTCCTTCGGTCTTCGGCGGGCCCTTCGCCCTTCCGATAGTCCTATACTAGGTGCCGCAAGAGATCAGGTCAAGCGTGGGGCGTGTGACCTAGCTCACATCATCAGGGTGGGGGGTCGAAGAGGGTGGACCACCTATCACCCCGGCAGCTTGTCCCGATGCCGCGGACACATCGTCGCCACAGCCGCAGCGATCACCTGACCATCCTCCGCGGCTGACAAGGACCCCAGCGCCTCTCGCATCGCCGCCACCATCTGCACCCAACCCAACCCATCGTCGAAGCCCTGGCAGACAACCCCCGCAACCCGCACCAGCGACTCGTCCGTCGCCGGCGACCGCTCCAACCGCACACCCGAATACACGGTGTCCAGATAGATCGATCGAGCCACCGAAGGCGGCGGGGCAACCGGCGCCACCGGAGCACTCGAACACCCCGCCAACAACACGACAGCCACCAGAGCCAACACGCGCATGACCCAAGGATGCGCCGCCCCGCCCACAGATGCACCCTGAACGATGTGACCTCAGCCACTCACGCCCGGGCCGCCATCACCGCAGCCCGCAACGACTCATCGGGCACATGCACATACCGGCGGGTCGTCTCCGGCGACGAATGACCCAACAACGTCTGCACCGCGAACAAATCCCGCTGTCCCGCATAGGCGTTCGTCGCGAACCTGTGCCGCAGGGTGTGCGTCGTCCACCCGTCCGGCAGCAGCCGAGACACCAGCTTGCCGACATACTCCGGCGACAGGTGCCCGTCGACCTGCCCCGGGAACGCCCAACCCGACGGCAGCACCATCAGCTCCAGGGCCACATCGTCGCTCAACGGCACAACCCGGATCTTGTCGCCCTTGCCGTGCACCCGCAGCGACCAACCGCCGGCCTCCTCGATCAGGTCGTCGGAGTGCACTCGGGCAATCTCCCCGCGCCGCAACCCTTCTCGCACCGCCAGAAGCACCATGAGCCGCTGCCGGTCGTCCGCGCTGAGCAACGCATCGGCGACAGCCCGCTCGGGCGCCGGCCGGGGGGCATGCCGTGCCGGACGGATCGGGGGTAGCAGCCCAGCAGGGTTGTGATCGAGACGACCGGACGCGTGAGCCCAGCCGTAGAAGGTGCGCAGCGCTGCCCGGAGAACCGGGCGATCGCCAGGCGCAACTCGAACGTGTCCACGGGGTACGGCGGGCCAAAGCTCTTGCCAAAGAAACAGCCATGAGATTTGCCAAAGCTCTTGCCAAAGGATCTTGGGGATGCCAAGATCCTTGCTATGCGCAAGACACCCACCTACCGGCTCATCGAGGACCGGCTCGGCAAGGATCTGCGGCGTCACGTCTCCACTGCGTGGCACCGCGGCGACTCGTGGGCGACCATCGCGCGGGACCTGCACGCCTCGACGGGCCTCCCCGTGAGCCCCGAGACCGTTCGGCTGTGGTTCCCGCACCTCAAGCCACACATGCGGCGAGTCGCATCATGACCGCCATCCCCGTGCGCACCCGGCAGTTCTTCGCCGCTGGCGAGCCCTGCTGCGGCAACGAAGAACCCTGCCCCGAGCACCGGCACCTTATGCCCCAGTCGCACGACGACGACGACGTGCTCAACCGGCCGATCACCGACGAGTGGCTAGCCACCCTCGGCGACCCGCCCTTCTAACCCCCTCGCCCGGGCTGGACCTTCGGGGGACCCCCGGGCGAGGTGACCACACATAGCAAGGGGCGCCGCCCACGACCAAGCGAACGGCGCCCCAAGAAACAACAGGAGAAGGATATGGCACCCACGACCACACCCTCGGCGACCGACCTAGTTCGCAGGCTCAGCGACGTCGCGGCGGTCTGCGACGAGCTAGGCGTCGTCGAGGTCGCGAGCCTCAGCGTCAGCGACTGGGGCGTATCGGTCCAGCTGCGCAACGAGGACGACACCGACACTCTCGCGGACCGCCTAGGACTTCCCCTGGACAACTCCCGCACGCGGAACTACACGCGCACAGGTTGCAACCCAGACCACCTCGGTTCGCTGACCGTCTACTGCGAGAGGTCGCGCCCCGTCTGCTCGTGCGGGAAGCGCTGCGACCACGGGGCGCCGTCATGACCGCGCCCACCGTCGCCGACATCTGGCACACCTGCGGCGTACCGACCAACCACCCGACCCAGCCGTCCATCCGCCGCGAAGTCGAGGACTACGGCGCATGGGTCGAGATGCAACTCGACCCCGCGGTCATCGTCGCCGCCGTCCTCGACGCCGTCGGCACCCCGACCAACCGGGCACACGCCGCGGCATACCGGCAGCGCTCCACCCCCGAAGCGCGAGCCGACCACCTCGCCGCCATCGCTGCCGACTCGCGGGTCATCACCGCATGCCGGCTGATGCTCAGCCTTCCCGTCGCCGAGCAACTCGCCGACGACCTCGCCGAGGCTGCCCTCGAACCCGAAGCCTGCTCGGTCTGCTCCTGCGAGCGGTATGCCGCGTGGGGCGGGACCTGCCACGCGCACGGAGGCTGACCATGCCCAGCATCTCCGACCAGTCCACGTTCCCGCCCGACGCGTGGTGGCCCGTGTTCGCCGTCGTCTTCGGCGTCGTGTTCCTGCGCCACGCACTGACCGCGCTCGCCCGACACCTCCGGCGCGGCGTGTCCACATGGTGCTCTGGCAGCCGACGCGTCTGCGACGCCCAGCGTGCCGCCGGGGCGCACCCCACCGACTGCATCCACTGTCGGCGCCTCGCGGAGGCATCCCGAGGGTGGTGGCGCTGGTGAGCACCCCACGCCACGCATACGAGGCCGATGAGAAGGGCCGCTACTACCGGCACCCCATCACCGGACAGGAACTCATCAGCGTCACCAATGCCCTGGCCGTCGGCTTCGCCAAGTTCGGACTGCCCCGCTGGTACGCGGCGAACGCCGCCGACTGGGCACTCGACAACCTCCCAAGCGTCGTCGTCCGATCCAGCACCGACCGGGCAGGAGTGCGAGAGGACATCGTCACCGCAGCAGACCGCGCCCGCGACTCGGCCGCCGACCTCGGCACCCGAGTGCACGACCTCGCCGAGGCACACCTGCTCGGTCGGATCCTGCCCGCCGACCCGGACCTCGACGCCGAGGCCGGCCTGTATGTCGCCCACTACCTACGGTTCCTCGACGACTTCGATGTCCGGTTGGACCGAGACGTCGTCGCCTCCGAGATGACCGTCGCCGACCCGTCCCGCGGGTACGCCGGAACCCTGGACCTGATCCTCGAGCTCGCCATCGACGGCTTCATCGAGGGAAAGGTGAAGCCCGTCGCCGACGGTGAGCCACGGCGCCGGTGGCTCATCGACATCAAGACCAGCCGCAAGCGGGCCAGCACCCAGTGCTACCCGAACCACGCCCTCCAACTCGCCGCGCTGCGGCACGCCCGAGAGTGCTGGGTCAGGACGCCCGACGGTTCCGACGTCGTCGAGCCGATGCCGCGAGGTATTGCGGGGTGCGCGGTCCTGAACCTGCGCACCAACACCTACAAGCTCATCCCCCTGCCGGCCGAGACACCCGAGTTCAAGGTGTTCCTCTCCGTCCTACACCTGGCCCGGTACGCCAAGGACGAGTGGCCCGGCGACTTCGACCACCGACCCGTCCGCCCCGACGGACGGTTCGAGCCCAAGCGCAACACCAAGACCTCCCAGAAGGGTGCAGCCTGATGCCCATCAACCCGATTGTGCTGCAGCGCCGGCACGCTGAACTGGGGCGAATCCGCCTCGGACAGAAGGGAGCCAAGGGTCAGCCGATGAAGCTAGACCGGTTCCGGTTCACGTCCCCGAACCTCGCGTTGATCGAGGCCGTCGCCGAGCTGTACGGGGGTCGCGCGAAGCCCTGGGACAACGGAGGCAAGGCCGAGTTCGAGGTCATCACCGATGCCACCACGGTGCCGGTGATTGTCGTCAAGGGTGGCCTCTCCCAGTGGATGGAGACATGGTCGGGCGGCGGGTGCACCCACCGCTGCGACGGGATCTACGACGCGGTCACCGGCATCGAATGCGACCCGGATAGCCCCGCTCACAAGGCCGCCAAGCCGACTACCCGACTGTCCGTGATGCTGCGGGATATCGAGTCGATGGGCGTCTGGCGGATGGAGTCGCACGGCTACAACGCCGCCGCCGAGATCCCGGCGATGGCCGACCTCGCCATGTTCGTCGGCGACCTCGTTCCGGCCGTGCTGCACCTGGTCGAGCGCCGGGCCGTCAAGGACGGCAAGACGTCACGGTTCGTCGTGCCCGTCCTGGACCTGCTCGTGAGCAAGGCCCGCCTCGTCGAGCTCGCCAGCAGGGGAGGGGCGCCAGTGGCGATCGCCGAGGCTCCGGCTCCGGCTGCGATCGCGGCGGGACCGGCGGTCAACTGGGCCGAGCTGCTCGAGGACGCTACCACCCCGGACGAGTGTCGGGCCATCTGGGCGCAAGCCGGGCAGGCCGGGGCGTTGACCCCTGATCTGCAGGAGGCGATCAAGGCCAAGGCCGCCGCCCTGACCCAACCCCAAGCCGCAGAGCCCGCGGGGCCCGCGGACGTCGACGACCTGTGGTTCCGCATCGTGGCCGCCGCTGGTGGCCGTGGCCTGACGGACTCCGCGATGCGCGAGGCGTTCGAGCGTGACTTCGGGCACCCGGTCGCCGAGGGCAACGTCGCCGAGCTCGAAGCCTTCCTGCACGACCTCACCCATGGAGCCGTCGCATGAACAGCCACTACACGCAAGCCGAGGAACTCCTCAACCTGGCAGCCACCCATCGCAGCCTGAGCCTCGCCCGAAGCTCGGGGTACGAGAGGGACCACGCACTGGCTGCCCAGTGCGCGGCCGAAGCGCAAGCGCACGCCACCCTCGCGTTGGCCGACCGGCTCGACGCGGACATCACCGTCCGTAGCGGAGAGCTGCACACCGTCCGTAGCGGAGAGCTGCACAGCGGGGACACCGCCTTCACCGTGGCGGTTGTCCAATGAGCTGGCACGACGGACCCCTAGTCATGTTCGACGTCGAGACCACCGGCGTCGACCCCCACCGCGACCGCATCGTCACCGCTGCCGTCATCTCTCACGAACCCGGCCGTGACGTCATCGTCCACGAGTGGCTCCTGGACCCCGGCATCGAGATCCCCGCATCCGCCGCCGCCATCCACGGCATCACCGGCGACATCGCCCGAGCCACCGGCCGACCCGCCCCCGAGGTCACCCAAGCGGCGAGCACTCTGATCTCCCTGTGCGAGAACGGATCACCCGTCGTCGGGCACAACGTCTCGTTCGACCTGACGATGCTGTGGGCCGAGTGCATCCGCCACGGCCGCCCCGACCTCGCCGACGAACTGCCCGAACTGCGGGTCATCGACACGATGGTCCTGGACAAATGGGCCGACCCGTGGCGCCCCAAGGCGGCCACAACCCGCCGGCCCGAACCCCCGACCGCGAAGGCACCGCGGACCCGCAAGCACGGATCCCGGAGACTGGTCGACACCTGCGCCGTCTACGGCATACCACTGTCCGTCGCCGACGCCCACGGCGCCGTCGCCGACGCCCTCGCGGCCGGTCGGCTCGCATGGCGCTTGGCCCGCGAGTTCCCCGGCCTGACCGGCACCGCCCGCGAGCTGCACGAGTTCCAGATCGGCGAGAAACGCGCCCAAGCCGAGAGCTTCGCCGAGTGGCTGCTCAAGCAGGGAAAGCCCTCCGAGGCCGCCGGCGTGTCCCGCGACTGGCCCATCGTCCCGATGCCCCACGGGTGGACCCCTGATCAACTCCCTACGCACACAGAGGCGGTGCCAGCATGACGACCCACCCACCAGCGTTTCCGCTCATCGACGAGACGTGCCTCACGCGCCTGGGCGTCATGGTCGTCCAGGGCCCCCACCAGGCGCACCTCACCCCGGGTGACCTGTCCCGCGCGCTCGCCGACCTGGACGATCTCGGCGGCGAGGTCGCGCACGTCAAGGGCGTCTGGCTCACCCGCGATCAGGTCGCGGCGCTGGAAACGGCGTGGCTCATGGCGGACCTCGTCGCCGAGGCCGATCGGCTGCGTGGTCAACTCGACCGCGCCCGTGACTTCGCGGCCCGGTTGGAGGCTGACGGGGCCCGGCTGGTCGAGCGGATCGAGGGGATGATCGTTCCACAGGGCATCGTTGACGCGGTTGATGCCTACGTGCGCCGTGAGCTGCGGCGTCTGGTTGAGCAGGCGTACGCGATGGGCTACGACGCGGGTCACTCAGTCGGGGCGCAGGAGGTTCGCGCAATGCGCGACTTCGACCAAATGCGAGCAACCGCGACTGATTGTGGTGAGGGATGATGCCTCGTCAGGGTGTGAGCGCACTCAAGGACCTCACCTGGTACCTGTCCGGCCCGATGGCCGGCTACGCGGGCCACAACTTCGCCGCGTTCGAGGAGACGGCATCGGCGCTCCGTGAGCAGGGCTGGCACATCGTCAGCCCCCACGAGGTCGACCCGCCCCGCGCAGACGCCGGTGAGGTCGACGTTCTCGGCTGCCTCAGGGAGGACTTCCTCCTCATGGTCGCCGAGTGCGAGGGCATCATGCTCATGCCCGGATGGCCCCAATCACGCGGCGCCCGAGCCGAACTCGCCATCGCCTGCGAACTCGGATGGCCCGTGCTGCACGTCGACCGCGGCGTCATCGTCGCGCGCATGGACGACCCGGGCAGGGGGGCGTCATGACCCCCCGCGCCCTCACCGTCATCGTCTACGGCACACCCGCCCCACAGGGCAGCAAGCGGCACGTCGGCCACGGAGTCATGGTCGAGTCGTCCAGGCGTGTCAAGCCCTGGCGTGAGGATGTCAAGGCCGCCGCCGAGACCGCGATCGTCGAGTGGGAGCAGCACCGCCCCCTTCCGTCCGGCGTGGGGCGCCGCTGGGAGCCGATCACCGGGCCCGTCGAGGTCACCGTCACGTTCCGGTTCGCCCGCCCCGCAGGGCATTACGGCACCGGCCGTAACGCCGACACCGTCCGCCCCAGCACGCCGGCACACCCGACCGGCGGCAAGGGTGACATCGAGAAGCTGGTACGCGCCGTCCACGACGCACTCACAGATGCCGGGGTGTGGCGCGACGACGCCCAGGTCGTCCGGCTCAACGCCGCCAAGGTGTGGTGCCACAAGGGCGAGCGTCCGGCGGCGACCATCGTCGCGCGGGAGGTTGGGCCGTGAGCACCATCATCGTCACCGAAACGATGGTCCTGCCGACGGGAATGGCGCCGAGCCACCACAGCGCACACCACTTCGCCCTGTTCGTCCGATGGAGCCAGCGGGGGTGGGTCGTGACGACCCAGTTCCGCGAGGAGCGGCTGTCGGTAAAGGGGCGGAAGTGGGGATGGCCGCCGAGGCGCAACCTGAGGCACTACTGGTGGCCCGACCGCGAATCGGCACTCGTCGCAGCACTGGTCGAGGTTGACCTGGTCAAGGTCAACGGGCGCACGTTCTCTGAGTGGGAGACCCGATGACCCTCCACGTCGCGTCCCTGTTCTCCGGCATCGGGCTCATCGACCTCGGATTCCACCGTGCCGCAATCCCCACGCGCCTGCTGTGCGAGGCCGACCCAGCCGCACGGTCGGTCCTGGCGCGGCGCTTCTCCGGCACCCCCATCCACGACGACGTTCGAGAGTTGACCGCCGATGACCTCCGCGCCGCCTGCGACGCCGACCCGTCCACCGCACCGGGCCGCTACTGCGCGTCGCTCGCGTGCCGATGTGGTCACCCCGCGTGCCCCGCTGCCGCGTCGTGGGTGCCGCGTGAGGGTCAGGCGCGCGTCATCCACCTACCGACGCCGAGGACGACATGAGCACCCTCAAGATCGGCGCACTGTTCGCCGGATACGGCGGGCTGGACATGGCAGTGATGGACGTCCTCGACGCCGAACTCGCCTGGTATGCCGAGTTCGACAAGGCGCCCGCGAAGGTCATGGCCCACCACCACCCCGACGTCCCGAACCTGTGGGACGTGACCAAGGTCGACTGGTCCGCAGTCGAGCCCGTCGACATCATCACGGGCGGCTCCCCCTGCCAAGACCTGAGCCACGCGGGCAAACGCGCTGGCATGACCGAAGGCACCCGCTCAAACCTGTGGGTGCAGATGCGCGAGGCGATCAATGTCATCCGTCCCCAACTCGTCGTCTGGGAGAACGTCCGCGGCGCCTACTCCGCGCCAGCCGATAGCGCGTTGGAACCCTGTCCGGGATGTGTGGGAGGAGGAGGCGGTCAGCCTGTTTTGCGGGCACTCGGACGTGTTCTCGGGGACTTGGCCGACCTCGGGTATGACTGTCGCTGGTACGGCCTTCGCGCTGCCGACGTGGGCGCCGCTCACGGACGGTTCCGTGTGTTCATCTTCGCCACTCCTGCTGCCGACTCCGAACACAATGGACAGCTTGCCGCGGCGCTCAGACGAGGCGCTAGCGCGGGCGAAGGTGTCGGGCGGGTGCAGCAATCTCAAGGACCATCCGCTGATTCGGGACTGACCCTGCTCCCGACCCCCGCCGTGAACGACATGGGCGAGGGCAAGACCGTCGACCACTGGGACGCCTGGACCGCGACCATGCAGGCCAAGCACGGCAACGGCAACGGGCACGGCAAGCCCCTCTCCATCGAGGCGCAGCGGCTCCTTCCGACTCCGACCACTGCGCCGACGACCGGCAACGGTCACGCCCGCAACCTTGGAGGAGAGGCCAAACTCCTCCCGACGCCCGTGTCGGACAACTCACGCGGCCTGCCCTCTGCGTCAACGGACTACGCCTCGCTGGCGAACGTGGCATGCGCACTCCTGCCGACGCCTCGGGCCACGGACGGCACGAAGGGCGGCCCAAACCAGCGCGGCTCATCCGGTGACCTGATGCTGCCGAGCGCCGTGCATACGTTGCTCCCGACGCCCTCGGCCTCGGAGAACGGTGGCAACCGCGATATCGAGCACCGACGCGCCGCTGGCTCACAGATGGAACTAAGCGACGTCGTCACCATCGAGCACGAGTGGCGCCAGTATGTCGTCGCTATTCGTCGCGCCGAGTTAGCAGTCGGACGACCCGCGCCGAGCCCTACCGAACCCGGACCCAAGGGCAAGCCGCGCCTGTCGCCCGCGTTCGTCGAGTGGCTGATGATGCTGCCCGCCGGCCACGTCACAGACCCCGCCATCGGGATCACTCGCAACGAACAACTCAAGGCGCTAGGCAACGGCGTCGTCCCCGCACAGTGCGCCGCCGCGCTGCGCGCCTACCTGCGAGACGAGCGGGAGGCCGTGGCATGACCCAGCCTTGCGACCCGATGTGCCCGTTCCTCGGGTGCGCCTCGTGCGAGTTCGCGGGTGGCGAAATCCCCGCCGCCGCCTCGTGGGTGCCGCGTGAGGGTCAGGCGCACGTCACCCACCTACCCGAACCGAGGACGACATGACCATTCACTACCAGGGCCACGGGGTCACGCTGCACCACGGCGACTGCCTCGACGTGCTCCGGTCGCTGCCGGACTGCTCGGTCGACGCGGTCGTCACAGACCCGCCCTACGGGTTGGAGTTCATGGGCAAAGAGTGGGACGCACCATGGAAGCAGGGCGCCGACGTCCATGCCGAGGCCCGCAACCGCAGAGCCGAAGAGATGGGCGACGAGAACAAGCGCCGCTATATCGCGTCCGCCGTCAACAAGTACGCCGCAGGGCTGCCGTTCCAGCAGTGGTGCGAGATGTGGGCTACCGAGTGCCTACGTGTCCTCAAACCGGGCGGGCACCTGCTCGCGTTCGGGGGCACCCGTACATGGCACCGGCTCGCGTGCGCCGTCGAGGACGCGGGCTTCGAGGTGCGCGACTCGATCGCGTGGCTGTACGGGTGTCTGAGCGACGACACGGAGATCCTCACCAGCGAAGGGTGGGTGCGGTACGATAGAGCCAAGGAAGGTCAGCACGCGCTAGCCTTCGACACGGCAACGGGAGCGCTCGCATGGCAGGCCATCCAGCACGTACACCGCTACCCCTACGCGGGCGAGATGGTGAGGCTGCGCAGTGAGCACACCGACCAGCTCCTCACCCCGAACCACCGCGTCGTCCTCGACGAGGGTCGATCGACGCTGCACACTCCCTACGTTCCCAGCGACCAAGACCTGCGTCGTCTGCTCGCAGACGTTCCAGGCGCTCAACCGCTACCAGTGGGCGCGGAAGATGACGTGCTCGCCGGAGTGCGCGGGCCGGCGGATCTCGCAGTCAAAGAAGGGCAAGACCAAGCCTCTCGCCGAGCGGGCGGGCCGTATGGTGCCGTGCGCGATCTGCAAGACGGAGACGTGGAAGCCGGACGCCTGGCTCAAGCGGAACGCGGAGGCGTTCTGCTCGAGCCGGTGCAACGGTGTGCGCCGTGCGGAGGAGCTGGTGAAGCACTCCCACAAGGGCAGGGCGGCCTGGACCGACGCCAGCCTGGAGTCCTACCGGGAGAAGATGACCGGGCCGAACAACCCCGCATGGAAGGGCGGCGTTACCGTGTTCAAGAAGCACGGGAACTATGCCGGAGTGCGGTACGTGCGAGCGCCGGAGTGGGCGCGGCCGATGGCCCGCATGGACGGGTACATCATGGAGCACCGGCTACAGATGGCCGTCCTCTGCGGGTACCTGCTGACCAGTCAGGAAGTCATCAACCACGAGAACCACGATCCCAAGGACAACCGACCGGAGAACCTGACCCTCTGGCCGTCGAACCGGGCGCACAAGCTCTACGAGTGGGGGAAGATGGAGGAGGGCGCCTCCTGCCGTCTACCGGAGTCACGGCA
>OFQW01000092.1_pt1 | contig 16858 bp, 32 predicted proteins | sample 1542941 | NCBI WGS metagenome assembly OFQW01 (sample SAMN07774219, study PRJEB24372) | wastewater metagenome | isolation source: Exp Tend NO 90WW | collected 2016-02 | reverse complement strand
ATTATCGGGAATGGTACATCGCCCTCAAAAAACCACTGCCAGTAATTATCTGGGAATACGCCTTTGGGGTCGCGGGTATCAGCTATTGGTATACAGCCAGCTTCTAGCGCCTCAAACAATCTAAAGCTGTCGGGCGTTTCGGGACCGCTCGGCGCGGGCGCTGTCTTTGCGCGGGCTAGGCGTTTATAGTATTCCTCTGGTTGGTAGCCTTTTGTAAAACCGTCAGTAAAATTAAAATCGCCTCTAAGGTTATTTGCGTGTTTAAACTCAACCATAGTACGGAGTTGAACCGACATAGACCAGCGCCTATCGTGTGTAATTTGCCCACTGAAAAAATAATCTATCGGGCGCTCTTGTGCTTCCTCTTGATATTTCGGTAGCCACTCGCGAGCCTGTGGCGGGTAGCCAGTACCAAGCTTGTTATACGCTTCGTGGCGGTCTGGTCGTGGCGACATAACCCAAATAAAAATGTTCGGGTGCTTTACTTTCTCTACCGGAAAGCTTGCCTCCTCATCGCCAGTCAGCATAAGAACGACCCATTTTAAGGGCTTTATACGGGCGTTTAGTTCGTCTAGGTAATCAACTTGCGCCCGTGCTGGAAAAACGATTATAGCGCCCTCTCCTGCGTCCTCAAGTTTATCTACAACAACAAACTCGTAACTTGTTGCGGGCTTCCACATCTTCCCGCTAAAAACATCTTCTAACATACCCATATCCCAGTAGCCACGCGCTGGCGTTTCAGGGTTCAGGCTTAAAAAGACTACTGGTATTTTCATTATGCTACCTCAAAGTACCAGTGTTCTTCGTGGTCGGTGGCTAGGTGTTCGCCAACATAACCGAACTGGCTTAAGTAGTCGTGTACTTCCTCTGGCTTAACGCCATAATCGCGCTCGCCTAAGTCTGGGTGAATGCTGATAAACAGCTTCGGCTTGTGTTCGCGTAAAGTGTTTTCTGCACCCTTGAGTATCAAAAGCTCCGCGCCCTCAACGTCCATAGTCAGCGCGTCCGGTACAATCTTGGTAAGTCGTACAAAAGCGTCAAGCTCAATCTCTGGCACTCGCTCAGTGTTTTCGTGAATATAAGTGTAAGCGTTGCGGTCTACAATGTCATTTGCTGCTGCGTCTGGGAATGTGCCGTTTATGCCGTAAAAGCCCGTAGGGAATGGGTCTGTGCTTTTATTGCTTAATAAAGCGTGGAGCGTTGCGCGTGGGTGTACGTCAAAGTTCTTATACCAAGTCTGCTTTATGTTGCCCCAAAATATAGCAGTCGGCTCAATCAGCACCATATTTTCAGCGCCTACAATCTCGGCATAAGCCAAGTTGCACCAGCCTTGCTCTGTACCAATATCAAACAGCACATCGCCTTTTTTAAGGTGTTGCTCCATAGACGCTATGCGTTCTTTTTCCCAATAACTGAATACGTCCCAACTTGCTAATGGCTCTGGCAATAAAAACTTATATTTCCACGTTGCTTCTTCGTCCGTAACTTCTAGCGGTTCTTTGAGGTATCGTACTTCCCGCCACTGTACTTGGTCTTTAGGAATTAACATTGATAGCACCCCGCTGTATGTCAATTAAAATACGGCGCTCGCCCTCTTTCAGCTTGTCAAAAGCTTTACGGAAGTTCGCCTCGGCTTGCGTTGCGCGTACCCAGTTGCGGGCTACAATTTCTTCCCAGTATTTGCGCTTGTGTTTCGGTAGCGCACTATCAAAAATCTTGCTCACATTGTTGTACTGGCGAATACACAACATCTGCTCTTGGTACAGTTCGCGGGTTTCTAAAATCTTCTTGCCGATTTTTACTTTTTCGCCTGTTTCTACTCTAGTTGCTTCCATCGCTAACCTCCTTAATTATTGCTTCCCACCTCTGTTTGTAAGTGTGGTTCTGCTTAACGTGTTCGTGTCCCGCAAGCCGTATTGCTTCGCGCTCGTCATCGTGTTCTAGGTAATAGTCTATCTTACTTTTAAGGTCATCAAAATCACCAAACTTGTAAAACACAAGGTGCTTGCCGTCCTCAAAATGTTCTTCCATACCTTTGATGTACGGGTGTATCATAAAGCCCCCGCGCCCTAGCGTTTCGTAAACTCGGTCAGACCAGTAGTAAGGGTAATCAAAGCCAATGCACAAGCTATCGCCTATGGCAATTTTGCTGTCAGCGTAAAGCGTATTCAGCGCTTGCCCGCGTGTAGTCGGTATCTGCCCGTCCCCGCCAACGTGCGTAAAGCCAGCAGGGTAATTTGCTTTGAGCCAGTCAATCAACTGCGGGCGGTACTGCCATTCTGGGTGGTAGCCCCGCGAGCCGACAAAAATAACTTCGTGCTTGTAAGTATCAAATTGAAAGCTTGGCGCTGCCATATAACACTCTTGGTCAAACACGCCCGCTTGTAAATAATGCCCCTTGACCTCTGTATTTTCGTTAAACCAATCAGCCATTTTTTTATCAACAGTAAAGAAGTGTCCGATGTGTTTATAAAACTCGTCCTGCTCTAAGTCCTTTTGGCGCTGTATGCCAAACCATAAGTCTAAGTGATACGTTACTGTCGGTATGCCTTTTTCTTTTAAGCGCTCCAATACCGTAACCATACTCAAGCCGTTAGCGCTTGGCGTATTCCACCCGTGAGTATGAACCCATACGAACATATCAGAAGCGCCAGCTACGGCTTCTATTTCTTCCGCACTGGCGCACCCCTCTTGCAAGGGGAATACTAGGTGTCCTAACGATTGCAGGGTTTTTTTGTGGTGGCTTTCGCTACTGTAATCTACCCCGAAGTTTCCTAAAAATGCTATTTTCATTTCCGCTTCCTCCGCGTTCTGGTTATTAACTTGGCACTTGGTAATTCTTCATAGTAGAGCTTAAAGCGCTCTAGGCTTGATTTTTTCGCCATAATTGGTGTCGTCCTTTTATGTCTTAACCATTTTAACATACGCGTATTTGCTCCGCAATAATAGGGAAACAAGCAGTACTGGCGGACGACAAAAGCTTCTAAGAGAACCAATTGAACCAGCCTTATCTTATTTCCCTACTACTGCGCGCAAGTTGCTTTAATGAACGATATAGCCTCATCAGCTCCATTACACACTTTAGCAGGTATGCCCGCCTCTGTCAGCGCTTTTACCCACTGTTTTTGGTTCGCGGTTGTAACACCGCCTTTTTTCTTTTTCATCTCAACCGCCATAAATCGCCCCTCGGCAATTACGATTAAGTCCGGAAAGCCAGAACGCAAGCCCAGTAAATCATTACGGGCTTTTTGCTTCTAACTCTTTGTAAAGGTAGCGTTCGGAACAGAGGTATACTTATAGCCCCTCGCCTCCAACCACTCAACAACTCGCATTTGCTCAAGGTCTTCGGGACCGAGCTTTATTTGCCGTAGTTGATGTTCTGTTAAGCGCCTGAGCATACTAGAAACAGCTTACTTTACCGCTAGTACACACGCCCCAAGGTTGCCAGCCACGCGCTTGGTATTTGCTCCAAGCTGCTGCTACGTTTTGTGCAGGGTCAAAGATTTGCCCGCCGTGACAACTTATCTGGAATAAGCCGAAGCTACCCATACAAACGCCGTGATTGTCGGTACGGTTTACCGCTTGAGGGTTGCACCCACTCTCAGCTTTCATAACCGCCAATGCCACGTTTACGTTCCAGCCATATTGCGAAACAAGCCCGCGATAGCTCTCACAGTTACCGCCACCACTGTAACTCGCACCGCCAGCAGATACAGCAACGGACGCTTGACGCGCCCGCTCTGCTTCGGCTTTTGCAAGTTCTTGCTTACGTTTAAGTTCAGCTTTAGCCTGTACTTCGGCTTTCAGCTTTTCGTTTTCCTGCTTAATTTGTTCCTGTTCTAAGTTCTTCTGCTCTAGCTGTTTTTCAACACTGTCAATTTTCAGCTCTAGCTGTTGGTTCGTAGAACGCTCCATTTTTAATTGCCCGTCCCGCTTGGCTAAAACACTAGACAACGGTAACGCAACGACTAATGCCACAATAGCAATCAGTACATAGATTTTAGATATTTTCATACTTCAATTTGCTCCTTTAAGATATAACTCAACTCTGGTGCTTCACTATTATACACCAGCAAATAAGCTATACCGTTTACAATGCGACCTCTGCTTTCCAGAGAGAACACAAAATTATTTATCGCTAGTATTGCTGTCTTGCTCGCGCAAGGTTTCTTTAACTTTTTGTCTTGTGGTTTCATTTATTAGCCCGCGCTCAATAAGCGCTTTAGTTGCTTCAAGCGTGGACATAAACACTGCCACGCGGTTACTAAAACTATTTTCTTTCCAGTACAAAGCTTGAAAGCTCGTATCAAGGTGCCTCGTGGCTTCTATTGAGCCACAAAGCGCGTCTTCGGTAGAATACCCCATTTTGCCAAGAACGGTCATTAAACAGCTCCCTATGGCTTCTGACGAGCATTCGTAACGGTCAATCTCATCAACGCTCGCGCATATGGCAATTAAAGCCGTCTGCGTGTACATCGTTTCAGTTGGTTGCTTAGTCTTCCCGAACATCTTTTAATGCCTCCAGTTTCTTCTTAAAGTTTGCTATTAAGCGCTCGTCCCGTTCCAATTCTATTGTCTTAAAACAGAGGTCGCTATCTTCAATATCTGGGTTGTAAAGTATGACGATTGCCCTGTCGGCTTCGCTTATCATCATACCGAACTGCACTTGACAGACTACTTCGGTTGGCAATTCTTTTATGCTGGCTAGGTGCTTTTCAGCTTTGAAACATTTAACCTCAAGCGGTATATCATCAAAGCCGTCTGGCGAGTACCCGCAGTGCGGGAAGTCGGAGTTGGTAATAAAACCAATGCGCCCGACTTCCGTATTAAACACCGCTTCGTAAATCTCAATCGCTTCTTCTTCAAGTATGTGTCCACGTTGCGCCCAGAAGCCCGCGCCACTTTCCCCGCCAGCACCATTTACAGCCGATTTAACGCCCTTTGTGAGCAGAGTGTACGCATTGCTCGCAGTAATGCGATTGGCGCGTAACTCGTGCCATTCTGGGCTACCTTGCTGGAGTTGGTGTCGTGTTACCATTTTTAGCCTTTGCGATTATGTCAGCCTTTTTACTATCGCTGGCTTTTACTTCTTTTTCAATGCCGTAGTCAGCGTTGTCCTGCTCGTCAATCTCAGCAACTACATCGTAGAAGTGGCGCTTACACGCCCGCTTGATGACAGACTTAAGCCAGAACTCACTAGCCCAACTTTCCCAGAGGTACTTCATCTTGCTAGCGTTTTTCATTTTGTCAAAGTCAGTACGGTTCAATGTTTCTAAAAACTCCCCGCGCTTTGTCTTGAAAACCACATATGCACCGATGATAGCTTTTTCCTGCTCCTCAAAGGGGTCAGCGATTGAGTGGGTATAAACCACGCTACCGCTTTCTTTGGCGAACTTAAAGTCATCGCCCTCACGCACTAGCTGTATGTCCACTTCGGCTTCTGGGTAAACACGCAACACTGCATTTTTATAGCCGTGATACGTTACCATAACCATATTGTAGCCAGACACAACAGCGTTCACGCCGTCAATCGTTACGCCCATATTGAAATACTTAACCGCCAAGCTATAAAGCGCGTCAGTGTTGTTTTTCGTTACAGACTTCTTATCGTCAGCCTTGGTTTTTTCTTCACGAACGGCGTTATCTACATAAGCCAAAAACCGCTTAACGTCTTTTTCTGGGTAATCTTTAGCAAGTAGCTTTTCGCTCAATTGCTTAATGTCAATCTCTGCCATAGCCTACCCCTTAATTTTCTTATTAAGTCGGTAGTAACTGTTGTCCACTACGCCGTCTGGCAATTCTTCATACAGCTCAATGTGCTGTTTGATTTTGTCGGTCTTGGCGACCTTGATAGTTTCGGTGTAAGCTTCGGGCAATTTTTCAATGTCCTCAACCTTAAACCCGACTACTTTACTAACAGAGATACGGAAGTCGTTATTTTCAATAACGTCAAAGTACCCAGCCTCAACAAGCGCGTCTTTTACCTGCGCCCACATATCGGTAATCTTTTTTTGCTGTTCGGCTTGTAGCTTCAAGAACTTAGCGAACTCTGGGCTTGATAGCGCAAACTTCTCTTGTAATTTTGCTAGTGCCTTTTCCTGCTTAACAGCTTTCGCTGCGATTTTTTCTGCCTCCATAAGTAAAGCCTCCTACGCTTTATCGTTGTTATTGTTGCTTGCTTTTACAAAACAAGCGCCGACCATTGCTAGTGCAATAATCGCTAGACCGAAACTCATAACCGCGCCAACTACTGCAAAGTAATTGTTGAAGTTAGTGAGAACCAACCAGCTCATAAAGCCTTGGTGTACAGCGAATATCGCCCACGCGATTGCCTTAAAGTGGCAACGGTTGATTTTTTTGATGAACGCGAAGCGTCCCTTTTTGTTAGTTTTTTTTGAAGCCATAATTTTGTCGTCCTTTCGTTATTGTTTATGGTAAGCTCAATTATGCCTGACGCTTTTGTATTTGTCAAGACCTTTTTGTATCTACCCCTGAAACAGTATTTTTTCTTTTAAGGGCAAGCTCTTTGAGTAAGTCGCTTTTTATAAACTCATCAAACGGCATAGGCTTGCCAGCTTTCAGCCAAAGCCCGCGCACAATGAACATTTTATAGCCCTGCTTCGGTTCGCTCACTTTTAACCTCCTCCCAACGGGCGCGCAATGCCAACCTCATTAAACGCTTGGCTTCTGTGTCGCACCAGTCGTTCATAAAGTTGCGCGCACCAGTCGCCCAGTTTTCTTGCTCCTGATGACCTTTAACGTGGCGCATTTCGTAACTGCCCGCTTTGTCTATGTACGGTTTAATGTAGGTATCAAAGAACTCTTTTTGCTCGGCTTGCTTTGCATAGTATTTGCTCTTGGGCGTAACTTTAATTTTCCAGTCATCGCGCAACGCAAACTTGTTATCGCAATAAATGATTAAGCGATACTGGCTCAAGTCCTCGGCTTTGTCGGCTAGGAAAAGCGCGTTGGCTATTCCGTACTGCTCGGCGTGGGTTGAACCCTTTACGCCTTGCTTGATGACACCACTTTGTTTAATGGTCTTGGTGGGCGTGCGAATGTAACACGCCCAAGCTCCAATACCTTTGTGAAAATAGTTTTTATGCCCAGCGTCGCTACAAATCGTTATTGTCGGCGTCATAGCGCACCCGCTTCTGGCGGTGGTTAGCTTGGTGTTCCCTGCGCTTACGAGTTTCGTACTGCTCAAAAGTTTCATTTTTATTGCGAGCGTCCAACCGCTTCTTCCTACGTTGTGAGCGCTTAAAGTTCCGATTGGCGATTTTAGTTTGGTTTAACATATACCCTCTCTTATATTAAAGATTTTCAATTTTGTTAATGCGTTAGAACTTGCTTACTGTATCGTGATAGCGCGCCACCTCGCTTTCTGGCACAAGCCAAAATGGTTTGTTGCCTTTACTGTAATTCTTGGCGCGTAAACGCCCAGTCTTGATAAGCCCTAAAATGAACTCGTAATTGCTATTGACGCTCTCACTGTTCACGCTGTTTTTGATTAAGCCCAGCTTGGCAATTTCCATTGGGCGATACCATTTTTGCCCGTAAAGTGTACGCATTATAGACCTCCTGCCCAGCGGACGAGCGCAACGCCACCCGCTATAATTACACACGCAACGAATACCGCAAGCGCTATCGTAACAACGCCCGCCGATATGTTGATGTATTTTTCCTGTGCTTTTTTAGCCATATTATTTTTCCTCCTCTAAATTATCTATCTCTTTCTTAAGCCGTTCAATTTTGGCTTGCTTGGCTTGCTCTCGGCGCGCCTCTGCCTGTGCCTCCAAAAATCGTAGCTTATTACGATAGACTTTGTTCCAGTATCTTATGTTCAAGCTGTCAATATAAACTTGAACTTCTTGCAATAAAGCCTCTGGGGTTGGTACTTTTTCGCTCAAGCCAAAACTGTTACCGAAAGAGGTACTGTGTATGTCCAGCCTATGAATTTGCTCGCCGTTCTTAAAACACTCCAAGCTAACAAAGCCATTGACTGCGTAGGTCTGTACATAATCTTCATCGGTTGTGTACGGCAATTCTAGCCCGTTCCATTTTTGGTGCTTGCCCTCCTCAAGCCCAAGACTTGATACCCAGTCTGCCAAGCCTCTTGCTATTTGCCAATCTGTTTTTTTCATTACTATAAACCTGCTTTCTTCATTCCCTCGCTAAGAGGTTCTGATATTAAAATTATTGCTTCCAAGCCATATAACATAGCAAGGTATAAGCCGAAACATATTGCGCCCAGAAACAACCAAGGCAGTATGTAGGCGGTAAAAAATTGCCACTTTGTCTTACGCTTCGGCGCGTTCTTATGGTAATAATCGCTCTCGTCCCAGTAACCTAAGTTCATAAGTCCCCCCTTATTTTCCACGCTTTAGCAAACGCTGCGCTATCTCGGAAAGTCTGCCCAACTGGCGCGACCACGATTATAGGCGAGCCAACGCGCATACGTTCCATAGTTATTTCGTAAATCTCGCCCGTCTTGAGCTTGTCGCCACCATAGCGCCCGATGTACTCAGCTTTATACGTTACGGTGTGGGCTTTCAGTTCTTCTTCAATATGGGCGGGCGGGCGGTTCTCTGCTTCGGTCTGGTAATGTCGGCGCCGAGTTTCAGCGTCCAGCTTGTAGCCTAAAGCCTCCTCCCATTTTTCGCGCTCAATACCGCGCTTCCTAGCCACTTCCCAGCTAGTAGGTAGGTATTTGCCCTCTACGTTCTGCAAGACGGCTCTGACGCGCTTTACGTTGTCCTCACGCGGTAAATCAAACAGGCGGTATAAGTGAATAACGCTGTCGGGGTTCGTGCCTACCGAGTACCATTGTTGCCATATAGCAATCGTTAAAGCGATGTCGGAGTTACGAGGCTCAATGCCACCGCGCCCCTGCACTTGCACTTTCTCATTTTCAGCTAGTACCATTTCCACCATATTTTTTAAGCGGGGTACATTAGTCTTGTTCATACCTCAACTCCTTTTATCAGCTCTAAAGCCTTTTCGCATTCTTCTTTCCAAAACTCAAACCAAGATATTCTTTTGCTGGTACGGCGTATAAAATGGTCTTTTGCTGCTTGATTGGTTGTGTGAGCATAAGCGTTGTAAGCAGTTTTTCTAATCCATTTATCGCGCCAATACGGTTGTATGCAATAAGACCTTTCAGTTTCTTTAACAACTGCAAACTCTCGCAATCTTATTTCGGTGTCGCCGTCTTCGTTGCGGTAGTCAATCTCGTATCTGTACAATTTAGATGTCATAATCGCCGTCCTTTTCTGGGTCAAAATTGGCTTGACCCGTGCCGTTACAATCTGGGCAAGGTTGCTCGCCTTGCGTTTGCCACTCAATGCCGTCTTCATCTGGCTCGGTGGTGGTGCTAGAGATTGAACCCCTGCCCAAACATTTTTCGCATATTCTACTCACCGTGGGTACAACTCCCGTCCGAGCAATCGTGGTGCTTCCAGCAAGTGGTTTGCCCGTCATCTTGCTTTGGGTGTAAACAACGGCACTCGCAGTTTTTACATTCCGCATAGGTCTGAAACTGTGAAGCGTGTACAAACAATATCGGGGTGTCGCAACAGTTGCCAATGCGTATTTCTTTTATGATTAGCGGAGTGTCCATTATTCCTGCTCCGCAATCGGGCTGCGCCCGTTCTTAAGCTCGCTTGCTAAAAAGTACATACTACTGCGGTACTTGTTCCGGTTGCTTGGGTTCTCTGCGTACATATCAAGCAACTGGTCAATTAAGTCGCGCTCGTCTTGCGTAAGCTCAACTTCAACGTGTTCGTTAGCCTCTGGCATTTTTTGCTCCTTGTCTATCTCGGCTCATATCAACAAGCCAGTCAATATCTTTTAATCGGTGGCTAAAGCTCCACGCGTGGTAATCGCTCATCAAGTCATTTTCATCGTGGTATGGCTTGTGGCAAATATACTCGGCTTCGCCAGCCTTGAAAATTGCTATCGCTTCGTCAGCCGTAAAGCCCATTGTATGGGTGCGGTCAGGCTGGTTCTTATCGTAAACTTGGCTGGTAACTTCTAAATCATAGTAGTCGCCAACTAGGGCGCTCAACTTTACGTTGTACCCGCCCCACTGTGCTTTGTCGGCTGTAATCTTTAAGTCGGTTACTTCCGGCGTGGCTTCCAGCTTTTTAATTATGTTGGCAATCTTCATTTTACTTCTGCCCTATTATTGCGAGTGCTAAGCGAACCCAACCGCTCGCTGGTGTTTTCTCGTAGTCCATTTTTATTTACCCTCCGTGCCTTGAACAGCGCAGTCATCAACGACTGGACTTTGTGGCGCGACTGCTTGAGCTTGTAGCTATCATCTAATAGAGCGCGGTACTTTTCTTGGTTGCCAGCGTTAGCCCGCAGTGCTTCAAGCGTTTGCGTATTTTGTAGGCGTATCTGCTCCAACCATTCTTTGCCCGTGTCCATATCTGGTAGCTTCAACCCTTTCAAGTCTTGCGTAACCCAGTTTATTTGTTGTGCCATTTTGTCGTCCTTCGGCTTATTTATTATTGTAAGCCTAATTATGCTCCCCTGCTTTGTAATTGTCAAGAATTTTTTGTATCTCAGGAGTTGTTAAGAGGTCAATCTGTTAAATAAAAACTTGTGTTTTTTAACAAAACGCGCTTTAATTGAAGTTACGAATATCAAATAACCGTACTGGAGGGTAGTATGGTAAAAACACAATTTAGCCGTCCGACCCAGCAAGTGCTCACGTTAATCGCGTGGGCTTTTTGATGTTCAACAAATGCAACTAGCCGAGGTAAGAAACTACGCTCTTACCGAAACTACAAAAGCGTACAAGTGAGCCACTCTAACGAGGGCAATACCAAGGTACTGGCTCTGTTACCCGCAACCAGTCCCCTATATTGTTCTTGTTGAGTGCAAGCTCAAATTGTTTTCATCAAGGGAACCGAGCGATACCCAGCGCCGGAAAAGACTACCATAGCCATATGATGTAGCGGTTGAAAATAAAAGAGAGCCGACCAGTTGCCAGCTCCCTAGAAAACTCTCCCAAGTTTTTTCTCACGGTAGCATTATATCATCTCTACCACCATATAGGGAAATGGGTAGGGTTATGCCCAAAATCTGCTATACTGATATTCGCACTAATAGACCACTTATGGCGCTTGTTTAGTCCGAGAACAACTGCTGTGGCTAGCTGAAAAGCACAGGACACTTAAAAAGCCTATCACTTGTGGGAGGGCTTTTTTAATAACCCAACAATACCTTACAAGGTTTGCATATTCGCCAGCCGTGTTTATTCACATAAAAGCTGTCGCCTATAAACTTATGCCCTCGCTTGCAGTGTGTTTTTAATCTATTCCAGTTATCGCCTCGCCTTATATTCTCGGCTTGGGTAACAACCTCAAGGTGTGCTGGGTTTACACAGTTGCGAGTCTTACATAAGTGGTCTAACTGCATATTTGCAGGAATTTCGCCAAACTCCCAAGCGTACGCCACTCGGTGGGCTTTAAGCATTTTATTGTTTATTTGCACGTTACCATAACCGCTCGCATCTAAACAGCCCTGCCACAGCCAGCAGTCATTTGCGCCTGACCCCATATTCACTTTGTTATAAAATCTAATTTTACTAGCTTGCATACTAACATTATGCTCTGTATCTAAATAAAAATAAACCCCTATGCAATTGTAGCTTGTTCGTCTTATTGGCTTGCCCTTGCAAGGGTTCGCTCAGCGTATATCACTACTAGAGGTTTATTTAGTTGTTTATTTTTGTTTTAATCAACTAAACACAATTATAGCTTACTTTGTATCTTTTGTCAATACCTTTTATTGCTAGAGTTAAGCTGCGCCGTCTGGTGGCTCTGGGCGCTCAAAGATTATTATATTGTGCATTTGATGTAATGCTTGCTTTACGGCGGGTCTAGCAAGCCTCTGTAAGCGTAGGCGTTCTTCTAGGTGCGGGTACTCGTCTAGGTATGCTACGTTGTCGTCTAGTTTTGGTTGGCTTTCCATTTTTTGCAATGCTCCGCTTCTTCTATTGACAATTTACCAGTAAATACTTGGCACGTCCACACGTTCGTAAACTTCTCGTACACCTGATACCAAAGGTAGCCATAGCAAACGAGAGCGCCCACAAGCGCCCCCGCGATAAATAGTGAGAGTTTACCCCACCAGCGCATTAAATTATTCCAAGTAATGTGCTGATATAAATACCGACAATAACTGCCAGTACGATTGTAAGCCAAGCAATAAAACTCATACTACTTGCCCTTTCGGTTTACCAAGAAGCTGATTATACCCGCTGGAATACCGATAGTTACGAGCAACAGCACTAACAGGCTTAAGCCCTCGGTCTGCACAAAGTTGCTAACGTACTCTGAAACACCCGGAAGCTCCCATAGCCCGTATAGAAACGCGCCTAATGTGGCAATCGCTGTCTGCCAAAACGTGCGGAAGCCTTTACCCTCTGGGGTTGTCTTATCTAAAATTGCTGGTTTGTTGTTTGGTACCATAATCTTTTACTCCCATTTAATGCCAAAGAAATTAGCAATGGCTTTTAATATACGCAGTATAACATTTAATTTCTCAGTAACGGCGGGGTCGCCCTGTCCCGGAGTTGTCGGGTCAACGTCAATAGGTGGCTCTGGTACGGGTTCGCGTGGTGGCTCTGGCTGTTCGCTAGGCACTTCGCCGAAGCGGTCAAGCAAGATACCCCAGTTTTTATTATTGGTCTTGCTCCAAGCGCTACGGGCATAAACTTTTCCTGGGGCAACAGTCTTAAGCTCTACGAGGTCAATATCTTTGCCGACAGGTATTACATCGCCACTCTCTACCATTTTATCTAGGTCGGTAACACGGCTCTCAACAAGCAAGCGCATTTTGCGCGGGTTCTGCATAGGCTCCCATTTAAGCTCAACGGTTGGCGGTTGCGTAATGACAGGTACATAGTTTTTACAGTCGGCGATATTAAAGCCGTTTGTAGCGCGCACAGCGCCGTTATTGAAGCTATAAGCGGTCATATAGTATTTAGCGCCGAGTTGGTTGGTAGCGATTGCCACAACGTCTATAACTTCGCCCTCGCCGAAAATCTTAACGGACTTAGCGTTTGCCCAGCTCGTAAAATTAAAGTCCCATAAATTAGAAGTGCGTATAAGCTGAATACGCTTTGGTGTAATTGGCTCGTAAGAGATAGCGGGCGCTGGTGGTTTTGGCTTAAGCCAGTTAGTCACATTGTCCCAGACTTGGCGGGCGTAACCCTTGTGCTTCAAGTCAGCAGGGCAAAGCGTCATCTTGTCGCTAACGTCTTGGTGGTATTCAATCGCAACGGCTGGGTAATTCTTACGAAGCTCGCGCAGTAACAGCTCAAGGTTATTAAGCGTTTGCTGGTCGTAGTACCCGCGCCAGTCGCCCCGTACTTCAATGGTTATAGACTGGGTGTTGCTACGCCAGTTTCCGTTTGTCCACGCGGTATCGGCAGTATCAACGTACTGCTCAATCTGTCCTACTTGGTTGCCTACCCAGAAGTGGCTTGAGCCGTTACGGTTAGGGTCTGCCCAGAGGTAGCGCAAAGTTGCTTCCCAGCCAGCGCTGTGATGTATCGTAATAAACTTAATTGGTTGCCCCTCACGACCCCGCGTGAAATTGCTAGCTGCTGCTGAAAAAAACTGTGCGATAGATATTCTCATAATGTTTCGTCCTTTGTTAAAAATCTATTTCCACTATACACCATTAGCAAAATAAGTGCAGAAACAGAAAGTCCACGCGACAATTGCGGGGCGGTGTTACTGGCTCATTCTGGGGCGTTTCTGGCTGGCTTTGTCGCGCACTTGGGTTTGTGTCGGTATTTGGGGCTTCCGTTGATTGTGGGCTATTCTGTGCGGTTTGGCGGGGTGTCTGCGGGCTTTCGGGTGTACTAGGCGCTTCATAACTCACGGGTACTTCCTGAATAATAACGTCTGGCGGGTCGCAGTCTTTACGCCCCGTAGCTTCACACTCCAGCAAGTTACGGCGCTCTTGGCTAATGATAGCGAAGTTCTGGGTGTAATACTTGTACTCAATATGGCGCGTACCGAATGGGGTAGCGATGTCATAGACGTTAGTAAATTGCAGGACGCAGTTTTTGCCTATCGGAATATCGGCGGGCAAGTTTCCTATGGCTACGCTTAAACCCTCAAGCTTACGCGGTACGCTCTGGGTATCATAAAAATCGCCGTTCTTTGCTTCGGCTGGAGGTTCAATAACTTTCACATAGTCCTTGCAATAAACTTGGCGCAACACGCGTACACTGCCCTCGTAAAAGATTTCGCCGAAGAAGATACCGCTAATCTGCTCTCCTGGGGCGTAAGCGCTCCTGTCGGTGGCTACGGGTACTTTAATATCTACCGTTTTAATTGGGCGCACGTTGTACCACAACAGCGCAAACAGCGCCAAGGCTGCGAATAACATTGTACCTATAAAAATTATGTCGGCAGTCTGCCACTTCCAACTATTCTTAATCAGACGCGCTCGCGTCTTAAGCGGGTGAACCTTTTTACGAATGGTGTGAAAGATGTTGTGCATTATGTAACCTCTGCTTTGCTCTTTGGTTTTTTAGCAGGGCGCGTTGTACATCGTCCATATGTTCGCTAACGTCAAACTTGTGCTTGAAGTATGCGCGAGCGCCACCACTGACTAGAATTATAACGATAATAGCAAAGGCTGTCATCATACTAAGCTCCCTGATTTCCATTGTTGCGCTCCCTGCGATTAGATAGTACGCCCTCTATCTTAGATAATAAATGATTTGTATCACTCAGCGCTGTGTTATTTTTCGCTAATTGTTCAGTTACGGCTTTATCGCTATCGGTGTTTTTTTCCAGCGCTTGTATGGCTTGGTTGGCTATGGTGCGAATATCGTTTTTGTGTTCCTTTTCAATACGCCCATTCTGCCAGATAAAGTAAATAGCAATCGCAATCGGAAAGCCAAGAGTTTTTACTAATTCGTCTAGTCCCATATGTTACGCGCCCTTTGTTAAGTGTATCTTGGGCTATGATACCATAATCAGTTTGCTAAACGGTACTCGGTAAAGGTTATTGGCACTAAGCCCGTGTCGTGGCGAACCGTAGGCGTACCAGAGGTAGAGCGTGGTGCGAACAGGGTAAAGGTAACGATGTTGCCTTTAAGCGACATACGGACGTAGTAGTAGTAAAGCCCTGCGCTGGTAAAAATCAGATTGTCATTGTTTGCGTTAATCTGCCTCCAAGCGTCGTGGTACTTGCTATCTAAAAACTCAAAATACTGGTTGTAGTCGGAAGTGAACATATACGCCTGTAAAAAGCTGGCGCGCTCCGCAAGCACAAAGCTTATGCTGTTGGTGTACACGGTGCTGGTGTTTAGGGTCGTAGGCAGTACGAGGTTGCCCCGCTGGACGCTTACGTTCTTAAAAGAGTTGTAGGCGCTATGCAAAATCAGTTTGTCTAAATCAACAGCCATTATGCTTCAACTCCATAGTCTTTATAAATTGTATGATATATCGGGTAATTAAACCCGCTCAAGCTGGTATTTACAAAGTACAGCACAACGTACAGGTTTGTCCTGTCTGCCCAAGCCAGCATTGTTGGCGCAATCTCACTGGTGCGAACTTGGTTAGGGCTTTCGGGCAAGTACCACGCGTTATCTTGAAACGCCTCCATAACCCGCCCGTCCCTATACGGCTCATAGTACACGCGAAACAGGGGTACATAACCCAGATTGTGCGGTATCGTCAGTGTAGATTTAAAACCAGAACCGAACCAAAAATCTACGGACGGACCCGCCATAGAGCTAGTGCCACTTGACGAGTGTTTTTTCATATAGTTGCGGGTGCTGATAAATTGAAAATTGCCCATAGGTTAGCTTTCTATAAAGTCCAGAACGTAATACATCTGGTAATTAACTTGTACGCCTAAGTAGTGAACCGAAATAAAGTAAATATACTGGTCGTCCACCATAGCGCCCATTGTGGCGCCGAGTAGCCCAGTCGGTACGGGGTTTCCTGGGTTATAAATCCACGGCTTTTGCGGGTAGTAGTTCTCGCCGTCAATGCTCCATATCATCGTAATTAAAGCTTTGCGCCCGTAAGGGTTGGCGATTGTGTAAGTGTCAGACTTTGGCAAGTAGAACCCGCCCGAAAGCGTTGCTGCTGCTACTGAACGGGAAGCGGTTAGTAAATCAAAAGAACCCACGACTTTATCTGTTGAGCCGTCAGTTAAAAACGCCAGTAGGTCAATGTCTGAAAGACTAGGAGAAGGCATTGTAGACGTCCTCGCCCTCTTTACTGATAGCAATGCCAACAGTACCGTCAGGAAGAACGCCAATTATCATACGCCAAGTCGTACCGTCAAACAGCACTAAAGCATTCCCCGCTTGGGAGAATATAAGTTTGCCGTTGCTCGTGGCGATTTTTTTACTGCCTGATGTACTCGTTGCCATAACTTGATTATAACCCAGTCAGAGGCTTAGTAGTATTCGTAAACAATAACAATGCCAGCAGCGCCCGCTCCACCGCTTTGAGCGCCGTTAGAAACAGAAGAAGCAGCGCCCGAACCCCCACCTCCGTAACGTAGACCAGCGCCACCGCTAGAGTTAGCAGCCGTATTTTTACGGCTATTGCTATACATAGAAGCGCCACCAAAACCAGCAGCGCATACGTTGTTCGTAGTTGTAAACGTCTGAGCCATACCACCACCGCCACCGTCTATATTCAAGTCCCCACTAGAACCCGCGCCACCCGCGCCACCCGTAACAAAGTAGCCCCCCGCGTTGGTGCCTAATAAAGATGTACCAGCAGAACCGCCAGTAGCTGAGGCGTGAGAGCCAAACGAACTAGAACCGCCCGCATTAGCTGTTGAACTTGAAGCCGTACCACCA
>OFQW01000091.1_pt1 | contig 16907 bp, 16 predicted proteins | sample 1542941 | NCBI WGS metagenome assembly OFQW01 (sample SAMN07774219, study PRJEB24372) | wastewater metagenome | isolation source: Exp Tend NO 90WW | collected 2016-02 | reverse complement strand
TGGTGGCATCACGGCGCTGAACCAGCCTCGGGCGAACCCGAACCCGGCGTAAAAGACGATCGTGATGAGATTGACCTCGAGCGACAACACGCTCGCGGCACCTGCAAATACTGCGGCACCGATGCCGAACAGTTGCCAGTCTGGTGTGTTCTCGCCCATTCTTCCAGCTAGCTTTGCGCCGAGCCAGGCTGCCGCGAGGTTCAACGCCCACGCAATACCGATAACAGACGCCGGTACGCCGGCGAATATGAGCAGTGGCGTCAATATCCAGACCAGCGGATGGGTTGCTTCTCGGCTCAATGCAAACGACAGGATGCTCCAGCGCAATCGCCGATGCCCATGGAGGGCGTAGGCGACAATTCGCCACATATCTTTGAGCGGATGAACGGTCGATACTCGTCGCTCACCTGCTTCGACCAGAAACATCGAGATGATCGCGCCCGCGAGGTAGGTCAGACCCGACAACGCAATCGTGAGCCTCGGCTGCTGCGAGCCGATAAGCCCGCCGAGCGATACGGCGAACATTTCCGATAGCGGTCGCCACCTGGCAACGCGAGCCGATACCCGGGCATAGCTTTGTTTGAGTGCCTGGCAATATGCCCTGAGCAGTCCCACGTCAGCACCACCGCTAAAACTCATGCCGATGCCGAGGACTATCTCGGCGATGACGACATCGGTGAAACTATGCGCTAGTGCGTAGAAGACAAATCCTCCGGCTGCGATCAAGTCGCCGGCGATATTGCAAGCCTTGCGACTGAAGCGATCGGCCAGCCACCCCGTCGGGATGTTGAGCAGTAGCAGTACTGCCGTGAAGATCGCCTGGCTTAACCCAACCTGCGCCAGGCTCATGCCGATCTCGCTCGCGAAAAACAGATTGAGAATCGGCATGGCGAACACGCCACTGGTTAGGACAGCTTCGATCTGCAGCAGTTTGAGGCTGCGCTGGAGTACGGACTTTGGATGTTGCTGCATGAGCAGCTCCTTTCTGTTGTGTTAGTTGGTAGTGATGCTCCGTGATTTGGAGCGATGAGAGCCTCCGGTGTGGGTATGAAAAACCTCCGTGTGACCGGAGGCTCATGTTCGATGCAAATTTTGATAAATTTAGGTATCAACACGAGCCACGGCAGAATCATAGACAAAGGCAATAGTGGCGGTCTTGAGGAGATCGCTCGGCTGGTTCGTTGGTGGTGTGTGTTGCAAATTGTGCATAATAATAAAATACAATATAGTCACGCCGTAGTCAATACCTACACTGTGGCGTTTTTGAAGCGTTCGAGAGTGGTGATGCGTCCGTCATGCTCTTCTAGGGTGTCTTCGTGTTTTGTTACTTGCTGAATTTTTGGGGCAACCGTTTCAAGGATTGCCTTGATATCATCTCCCATAGCTTCAAATAACACCTCGAGTCGACGTACATCTGAACCCAAGTCTTCAAGCTTTGACTCGACCATTTTTGTCTGTATTTTTAACAACTTTATATCACTCCCAACCTTGTCTATTCGGTCGTTTGAGTGGTATATATCGGCTTTGGTCGCCGGATCATCGGGGTGGGTCATACGGCTTTTATTATATCACTTTCGATCAAGCACCACGAGGTGTTCGATGTGTGGCGTGCGCGGGAAAAAGTTGTAGCCGCGGTGGTGTTTGATGCCGTATTTTTCAGCTAAGGTGGCGATATCACGAGCCTGAGTGACGGGGTTGCAGGAGAGGTAGATGATACGCGGCGGCTCTATCTCGAGGAGCTTGTCGACGACGTCCGCATGCAAACCAGCGCGTGGTGGATCGACGATGATCGTCGCAGTATGCGTCAGATAGTCAAGCGCCCGTTCAGAGGCGGCGAGGACAGCATGCGCACGGCTACCCAGCTTGCCGATATTGTGTTTCATCTCGGCGACGGCATTTTCATCGATCTCGATGAGCGTCGGTGATTCGCCACCGATCGTCAGACCGATGCTGCCGACGCCACTGTAGAGGTCGATGACTTTGTCGGCTTTGTTGGTCGGCACGAATGCTTTCATATCGCGGAGCGCCTGTTCGTAGACGGGGATATTTACCTGGAAAAAGCTCTCAGTCGCGTAGCGAAACGGAACACCCAGGATAGCGTCGCTCAGTATGACATCGTCAAATTCTGCCAGTCGTTTGGTGATGCGCGAGGCGGGAGATTTCGGGTCGGAGTAGATCACCTCCCCGCCCTGAGCTTCGAGTGAGACGGCGTCTGCGGTGGTGATCAGGCCTTCGATCTCGTCTTTGATATACAACTGCCAAACGCAGTTGCCTGACTGGTCGGCGCGGATCATCAGAGTTTTGAGCGAGCGGGCTTCGATGTCTTTGGTGCGGAGCAGGTCGCGCACGCGGAGCGCCAATTGATTGATTTCAGGCCGAGCCAGCGACGAACCTTCGACCGGTATTTTGCCATGAGTTCCCCGCCTGAAAAAGGCGAGGTCGAGCTGCTCGGTATCGTTGTCCCACCACCAGCTAAACTCCATCTTGTTGCGGTAGCCGTAGGCGACGTCGTCGCTAAATACTTCGATAGCGCCGGGCAGCACGATGTCGTGCAGCTCGAAAGCTTCCTCGATCAGGGCGGATTTGTAATGCTGCTCGCTCGCATTGTCCATGATCTGCCACGGACTGGTCGAGAGGTAGTTCTCTGGGTCTTTGGGCTCCACCCTTGCTTTGCTGGGAGTGACGACACCTGTGACGATGCCTTCGGCCAGCTTGCTCTTTTTCTTAGTGATCTGGATCTCGACAGTCTCGCCCGGCAGCCCGCCCCAGACGAACGCCTTGCGCCCATCAGCCAGCGAGCCGAGGGCTTGTCCGCCGCCGACAATTTTGTCGAGAGTGATTGTTTCTGTTTCGGATTGCTTCATCGACCTACTATTGTATAGGACTTTCCCACTTTTCACACCTCCCACCCTCCATCTGACTGGCGTCTGTTCGTTTTTCCTGTCTCAAGGTAGCGATAGCTACCCTTCATCAGGACAAAACATCCATACACTCAGCCAGACTGAACGCTGGCAAGGTGCAAAAGTGCGAAAGTCCTATATAGCGTATCTGCACAAATCGTCTCAGTTTTCGCTGTATTGCCGTGTTCGAGGATATTTTCTGGTCGTTACACTTGCAGTATCAGGGCTATGTTGAGAAACTATGGGGGTCGGAGAGACCGATAAAAGAGATGGGAGTACCTATCATGCCAAACGCCCTGCTGTCGGTGTACGACAAAACCGGCATCGTGGAATTCGCCGCTGGGCTCGTCGAGCTTGGTTGGAACATTTACTCATCCGGTGGAACGGCCAATGAGCTGGCCACCGTTGGCGTCCCGGTCACGGATGTGGCCGACCTCACCGGGTTCCCGCCCATTTTGGGTCATCGGGTCGTCACCCTGCATCCCCGTGTACACGGGGGCATCTTGGGCATTCCGGATAATCCAAAGCATCAGGCAGAGATGGAGATATTCGGCATCGAACCCTTCGGGTTGGTGGTCGTGAACCTCTACCCGTTCATCGAGACCGTTGCATCTGGTGCTTCGTACAGCCAGTGTATCGAGAAGATCGACGTGGGCGGTCCGACCATGGTGCGCGGCGCGGCCAAGAACCATGCCTACGTGGGCGTGCTCACCGATCCGGCTGATTACGAGCCTGTGCTCGCCGAGCTACAGAGGTCTGGGAAGCTGTCCGATGGCACTCGCCTGCAGTTGGCGATCAGCGCGTTCGCTCACACCACCACCTACGACTCAGTTGTTTTCAACTGGCTGGGCATGCAGCAGATTGCTATTGAGCACGGCCTTACGGGTCGCTGATTCGGCTTGTGGGTCTCGGACAAGCTGGAGGAGCGGATTGGACGTCATGTCCGTCCGCTCCTCCGGGCAATTTTTTGACTTTTGAAGCGAAATTATCATAATAATCGTTCATGACTGAACGACATATTCCAGGTATCGCAATATTGGCCTCCGGCAGTGGTACGACAGCAAAAGCGTTCGCGCTGTGACTTAGCTCAGGAAAGCGCTGCGCTGCGTGATTATTGGGATAGGTTTACCGAGCGGGAGAAGTTGCTTCTCAAGCATCCGGAAACGCACTATACCGGGTTGGCGGCTACGAAGGCGTTGAAATTATGCGACGATTTGCAGGCATATATAAGTCGGTCAAAAGACAGCGCGAAGAAATAAGTTTGCTCTTTGTCTTCATGTACGCATAAGCAGTTTCGGCTGCTACTATTTCCATATGGATAATTTGTCTTTTCAGTATGCAGCTCCCTCCTATGATCACAACTTGTCGCATGCGGCAAATGTCGCAATTGCCAGCGGATCGATGGCGAGTCGACTGGTGCAGGAAACGCGTACTCGCGCGCTGCACCCCGATGGACGACGCGAAAATGTCTCGGAACATTCGCATATGCTAGCCAAGGTTGCCTATACGCTAGCAGCCGAGATGTATCCTCAGCTCGATCGCGGCAAAGTAGTGATATATGCCGTCATGCATGACGATGTCGAGGCGTACGTCGGCGATACTCCTACTTTTCAAATTTCACCCAAGCAACGAGAGGCAAAGCGGAGACGAGAGCAGGCTGGACTCGAACAACTTACTCGTGATTTTGCCTTGCTGATGCCCGAATACACGGTGATGGCTGCGCTCTATGAAGCCCAAGAAGACGCCGAGGCGCGGTTCGTGCGTGTCGTCGACAAGATCATGACCTTGCTTATCCATATCCCCAATGAAGGTGCTGAGCTAAAGGCGCACTGGACATTTGAACAGATGACATGGTTGACGATTCAGACCGCCAACGAGCTGCAAGCGCAATACCCGGAGTACGAAGCAGTGATCGGCATGCGTACTGAGCTGGCGATGTATCTGGCGAGGAAGTATTTGCTCAAGGCAAACCCGTAACAAGCCTACCGAGCAAGGGGTAAATCTGGTATACTAACCCCTGAATTATTGGGATGAACGCTCGATGTCAGACTAGCTAGAGCTATTCCAACATCTTGCTAGATTCTGTACGAATCAGAGATTTGACAGAAATCCGCCAAGGCTCCATCCCATTATTCGCAAGGCTAATAATGGGATGAACGCTCGATGTCAGACTAGCTAAAGCTATTCCAACATCTTGCTAGAAACTGTGCAAATCAGAGATTTGACAGTTATCTGCCAAGTGGTAAGGCACATGGGTGTTTGAGCGCGAAGCGCGAGTAAGAAAACAATGGTCCATGCATTCGGGTGAGCGCCGATGCGACGAATCAAACAGTTTTGATTCGGCCTGCGCGGAACTCGGAGCGATGTCTGAGTTTTGAGCGAAGCAAAAAGGCGAAGACCGCGAGAGGGGGTCGCGAGCATTTTCCGTCAGGAAAATGACTTGTGACAAGAATCCCTTATAGTATTAGGTGAGTCGAATCCCGTTTAACAATTTGTTCATCATATCTCACCTGGCTCGTCATTGGGGCGTGGCCAAGTGGTAAGGCACATGGTTTTGGTCCATGCATTCGGGGGTTCGAATCCCTCCGCCCCAGCCAGGTGAAATGTGATGAACGTTAGTAATTATCCTCCATCCCAGCCAGGAGCAATTATTGAATCAGGCAAATCCCTTCGCTCCTGCAAAATACGACAACAGAATTTGAGACCCATGTCCCTATTTCGCTATCGCCTCAGCAATCAAACCTTATGAACAAAATACTGAAATTCAAAGACATTGCTTCAAAGATAAGTGGCGTGAGTACGCCTCTTGTTGGTATACAGTGGCAAACCACTAAAAATGAGCTCGCACGCGCCAAATCGGTAATCAACTACCTTGAAGATAAACGTGTTTTATACAATCCAACCGAGCTTGAAATTCCTCGCCACTGCATAAGCTCGGTGAATGATATTAGGCATTTCCTTACACCTGAAATTGATGGGCTTAAGGATACTAGTAACTTAAAATTAAATCTCAAGGTTATGCGAGCTATGTGCCGTCGGTTTCTTGATTCAAGTCCTGAGCCAATGAACAGGTACCCAAATAGTTATGATTCGTGGGTATTTTACAGCAACCTTGGAGAGTTGCGCGGTGTTTTCGGACTTTGCCTACGCGATATTGTCTTAAATTTTGAACTTGCCGTCGAGGACGATCTTGCTTCTATTATCCCGATCGAGGATTAGTGTACTAGGCCCGCATGCTTGGCCAAGATAAAACACCGGCCTTGTGCCGGTGTTTTATCTTGTTTGTCTATGGTTGGGATTCGAACGCCCGAATCCTTTTGCAAAGCAAAAGTTCCGGGGTTCGGGTGCCAATGAATCGCGCGCAAGTGCTTGCACTGAGCACGATGAATGCGTGTTGCGAAGCAATTACCCCTCCGCCCCAGCCAGGGTGAAATGTGATCGAACGTCAGCAACCAGCCCCGCCCTATTCAATAATAATTGCGAGCGTTGAATTGTTTGGATCATCAGGCTGAAAAAAGGTCGTTGAGGTAAAGGGTCGCTCTGTCGAAAAGAACAAGGAAAGCGAGTCCTCAAGCGCCAGATAGAGGTCATAAACAACAGAGAATGGTACAATAAAATAAATGAGTGTACTGAAGAACATAGCCTATGTAGATGGGCAAAACCTGTATATGGGTACTACAACATCCAAGCCCGCGTGGAAGGTAAATCTATTCAGATTTCGTGAGTACTTATCCCAAAAATATTCTATTACCGAAGCGTACTACTATCTCGGCACGGTCAACGACGACCTTACGGCAATGTACAATGACATCCAAAAGGCCGGGTTTATACTAGTGTTTCGCGAGCATAATCCTGCAATGTCGAGTATCAAGAAAGGTAATGTTGACACAGATATAGTGTTTGACATCATGAAATCATTATATAAAGGCGAAAAGTTCGACAATATCTACCTAGTCTCGGCCGATGGAGATTACTACAAGCTTGTTAAATTTTTGCTAGATGAGCATAAGCTTGGTAAAGTGCTCTTTCCAGCCCGTCAAAAAGCTTCGTCGCTCTACCGTAAGCTAGAGCCGAAGTATTTTGATTCGCTTGACAGCACGGGTGTAAAAAACAAGATAGAATACAAAAAATGAAGGTCTTCCTTAGGTATTTAGCCGTTCGGATCGCCTTCGTCGTAATCTGAATTTATACTATCAATCTATAGCCAAAATGTCAATACGTACGCACGTATATGCATATGAACTATGTTAGCTCACCACCACCGTATCGCCACCCGTGCGACGAATTTCAAGCAGCTTAGCTGAAGCATTATATACCCAACCTTGGGCAGCAAGGTCGCTGCGCTGCGCGATGGGGGAGCCATTGACCGTGACGCCTATGGGAGCGCGACTGACTCTGATTCGTTCTATGCCGTCGTTGCCAAATGTCGCGTAGGTAACGAGATTGCCTGAGCCGGGATAGTTGACGGTCTGTACGACCGAGCTCGTGTAGACGATATGCGTTTGACCGGTTGGCGCCCACGCTGGCACAGCGCCCATGCCGACCATGAAATGTCGCACGAAGTCGCCATAGCCGTCGGTAAACCACTGGTTGTTGACTTCTGGGCCGTCGATCACGACGCCGTTTGAACGCGCCATGTAGGTCGCCCAGTTGAATGATCGGTAGGCCTTTTCTTTCGCGGCAGTATCGCCTGTTTTTTCGTAGAGTAGTGCGTTGATAGATGCGTAGCGCGAGGTATGGCTAGCCATGCGATAATGAAACGCTTCTTGTTCACGAATCTGAATTGCCCCGTATTGCGGCGGGTCAATCGCGAAGTTTGTTTCTACCCAACCGATTAATCCGCGTACATGAGTTTCCCAGCTCACATCGAGCTCGGGGTGTTTGAGCAAGTAGCGTGCCATCATCATGGCATTGAGTTGGTTGAGGTTGTTGCCCGCCACGTTATACGGCACGTCTTCGAAATAACCCTGCCAGACGTTATTTTGCATCGGATAGGTCATCATCCAGTTCCACACATTTGTCTTGGTGGTTTGGTAGTTTGCCACCGTGCCGGCGTTGAGAGCGATTAATTCGTCAAACAAATCAAACGCACTGTCGAGATGAGAGCAGTACTGCTCTTTGATGACGTTATTTGAGGCTTTGACGCGATACGGCCATGGCGACTGGCTAGCGTTACCGGCGCGCACATGCGCGACAAGCTGGTCGGCACACTGAATCGCGCTGGTCAGGTAGCTCGGCGTTTCGGTGTATTTATATAGCTGCACAATAGCCAAGCCTAATTCGGCTATTTTGTCTGGCTCCAAGATGCCGGTGCCGTCACCCGCACCGGTAGTGTCGCCATACGACGCGCCGTCGTAGGTGAGTGAACCGGCGTCGGCACTGGCGTAGGGCACACTCGACCAGCTGTCGCCTGGAGCCGTCATGCCGTTTGCAAGATGATGATCGACGACAGCTTTGGCGATGTTCATGACGCGCTGATCGCCCGTGAACTGGTAGTAACGGAGGCCAGATTCGACAAACATCGCATAGAGCCCGGCTGGATTGTGCGGCCAGCCAACTGGCTGCTGAGTGTTCGGATCTTGGTACGAGTGCGAATAGTACGCCGGTTTGCCGTTTGATTCGTTAGGTCGGCCGATGATGTATTCCCACGACAACTGCGAAACATGGGCGTAGGCGAGGCTCTGATCGCTCACCCAAGAAACGAGTTTGTTGGAGCCATCGACGTAGGCTTGATGGGTGTCGAGCGTCAGGTTGACAGCTGTACGCACAGGGTTGGACGGGGTAGCCGATCCAGCTGTAAACATAGCCCGACGAGCAAAGCGACCCATTACAAAACCTTGGTTTTCTCAAGCATATACATTAATCACACGGTAGCATTTCGGGCTCTCGAATACTAGGGGCACGGCGTCCCGCTGATGAAGAAGCCTATTGAGTGAGCGTATAACAACTATATCCAGTCGAGTATCTGAAGCCCCACCCCACCTGAAATAAACCGTTGAATGTTATCCTCTACATATTAAAACGGCCGCCGAAGCGGTGCGAAGAAGCCAGGGCTCAACTTCGACGACCGTTTCGGCGGCTCATGCGCGATAGAGCTCAGACCCCTTATCGCTATAAATACCCACAAGGTGGATCCATCCATTGTGTCGGGGAGGCATGGTGATGGAGAGTTTCAGCCACCTTTTGCCAAAAGAGCGTTTCTGACCCCGTCTTTGGTTATCCGGACTAAAGACCCAGAAATTCGACCCTTCAAACAGGATGCTACCGTCTTCCAGTACTTCAAATTTGCTCTTGGGCGACAGGAGTAAATCCCACGTCTTTCTATCTTCATGAATGTGTACCCTCAAGAAAGCTCGCTCTTCCATTTTCTTATTTGCAACAGACCGAGGTGACGGTGCATCGCCAAGCACAGTGATCTGTGGAAAATTTCGAGACCGGTATACATTAAGCATATGAATACCCATGTAACTCATTTTTCTCCCTGAGAAGAACTTGTCGCAGCGTGCTCCCAGCGTGCTCCGCGATCCAGTGAAATCATAAACTAAAATTGTAATTAGGTCAATATATGATAGGAATAAGACAATTACTAAAAGCCTAATTCCGATTAAATAATAAGCCGTATATTTGCTGTCGGCTATGTGTTAAGACTTCGTATAAATGTAAATGGGCGGTGCGGCAGAGAAGTCTCTGCACGCACCGCCCAAGGGTCAGTCCTGGCGCATGCTGCCGTCCTGGTAAAACCGGATGGTTCTATCCTCGGAAGCGTCTTCGTAGGTTGCGCGAGGGTAAGTGGAAGGACGAATGGGATCGAGTACAGGGCCTTCGACAGTCTCGATGTTTGGGTCGATATGTGGAACCGGACGGTTCCCTTGCCAAGATGTGACCTTTCTCCATGTAACAATACCTGCAAGCAGCCCAGCGGCCACCACTAGAACGATCCAGAAGATCACTTCGAGATTGTACGCAGGGTACGTTGCCGACATCTCACCTTGATTTGTTGAACTTCGACTGTCGACGAGCGTCCAGCCTTCGGGTACGTCAGCTGTCCAGTTACTCTCACCAAGCGTAAGGGTTGGCTCGCCGTCCGGCACGTAATACACGATGTGCTCGGGTATCTCGGGAGAGATTTCGTGCGACTCCTCATTGACTCTGGTCCATCCAGACTCATCAGCACCGGTCGCTAATGTGTACCAGCCTGCTCTCGTTTCGTCTTCCGTCTCTGTCCCAATCGAGTTCATATAGACTGTCCGCTCTGACATGGCAGGACGCAACACGATAGGGTTCACGACGGGCTGGCCTTGATCATCAAGCAGCGGACTCCACTCGCTCATCTTCTCGGGCGGCTTATTGATCCATTCTGCCATCTCGGCTTCAGCAATCGTTGTGCCATCCGCCAACAGGTAGACGGTTGATTCTGTAATAGCTTCCTGATCTACGACAACCTTCGTGTCAAAGGCTTCCCAGCCAGCCTCCTCAATTTCCCCGCTCATCCGGTGCCATGCGGCATCGGATTTGCTTGAGGTCTCCTGTTCACCGGAGTTGAGGTACGCCCAAGCGTCAGGATTCTGCACATTACGAGCCTGGATCTGTTTCACCGTTGACTCTGATCCCGGACGAGTCTCTGTCCAGTCTGACCAATCCGACCACTCTGTGTAACCTGCCGCGAAAGGTCCTGCAACCTGACGATAGACGTACTTGATGACGCTGTCTTTGCCCCTAGCGTCGTACATATGCTCGCCGAGATCAAATTCTTTGCCGACTAGCCGTTGATCGAATCCTACTACAAAGCTCACCTTTTTCGGATCCGCAAACACCTCGTACGGCCCGTACAATGATGGATGACGATCCCCCTTGCGGGCAAGCTTGGAGTATTTCCATTTTGATCCAGTTTCGATTCGCTGGATTTTGGTCTGCTCATTGGCGAACATCTCCTGGAATAGCCGATTGGGAGGAGTATTGAGCGACTCGGTGACTTGACGTTCGCCCCATTCGGTCTCGCCTACCTTAAGCCATTGCAAGCTACCAGCAAACAAGCTCCACTGGCTCACAAATCTGTCGTATTTATACACGACTGACTCCTGGTAAATCGGCACCGCTTCGCGGGTGTAGACGTCGTGCGCATACTTGAGCCCGACAGCCCAACGGTTGCGGATTTCGCGGTTACGTTGGCGGTATTCGCTGTGCGAACTGGAAACCAACTTGCGGAACCGAAACTCTTCATGAGACTTTTTCGGTACCGCTGGCACTACTTGCCAATATTTGTATTGGTTGAGTGTTTTTTCTGTCTGCGCGGGGGTGGTTTTGGTCAGTTGCCAACGTTGCTCCGTGACGGCTGGAACAGTTGGGATTACCTTGCTCCAGCGCTTCTCTTCGCCATTGACGGTGCCATCTGCAAACGCCTGTAGCGATGTGGTGGTTGTTGCGAATAGTGCTGCACAGAGCAGTGCTATGAACCTTCTGAGAGTCATAGTAACTCTCCTTCCAAAAAATAGTAGGTGCGTGAGCCGTTCTAGTCTGATGTCTCAGGCCATTATGCTCAAAGGTGTAAATATATTAACAAACTAATTACCTCACCGCTACAAGTCTTATCTGTTTCAAATAAGGCTAAGCATAGTTGATCTGGCGCAAATTGACTACTGAGTCATGCGTAAGCGCTGGGTTATCCCAGCTAAGCCGTACTATCGATCCTGCGCTTCCCAAGCGTCAACAGCGATATCGTTAACGCCACGACGGAGATCCGAAAATTTATCCAAACGGTACTCCATAGGTTTTAGGTTTTGTTTGTAGGTAGCGTTTGATAAAAAAACTGTCCAGAGTGACGTAGCCGGATCGTAAGTGAACATCGTACCATTCCACCCTGTATGACCAAATGCTTCGGAGCTCATTTTATTTGAAAGTAACGCAACGGTTTTTACGTCTTTGTTGTTGATACGAAACCCCATGCCGTAACCGGGTGAGCTGCGATCAATCATCGTTTCGAATGCTGACTTGGGAACTATCGAGCTATTGCCGTTTTGGATATTAGCGAGCTCTTTCATAAAAATCGCCATATCATGCCCGGAAGTGAATATCCCCGTATGATAAGTCTCGCCCTGCATAGGTCTGCCGAGTCGATCCTGTAAGTCACACTCGTAGACTGTGCTGTCATAATCTGACGTGGTGGGAGCACAATCCCCCTCAGGTGTATATGTTGTATCCGACATGCCTAATGGCTCAAAAATACTTTTTTCAATAACCTCAGTGAGTGGTTCACCCAACTGGTGGCTCGCTGCAATGCCGGCAACTGAAAATCCTACGTTTGAATATTCGTACTTGCCTATTTTGCTTTTTGTAACTGGCCAATTAACAATATTTTGCTTAATTTGGTCAGGATCAGTGCTGCCGTTCATGATTTCACTATATCTGCCGTCAACTATTCCTGCTCTATGTTGCAAGAGTTCGCTGAGTGAAATATCTGCTTTCGCGCCTTTAGAATATTCAGGCAGGTCGTCGCCAACTGGTCGGTTGAGTTCGAGATTGCCTTCGGCTGCTGACTTAATAATACCTAGAGCTGTAAAAGGCTTCGTTGATGAAGAAATATCATATCTTGTATGTTCTGTAACCTTAGCGCCGCTACTATATGTTTCCTTGCCGAAGGGGACGCTCACAAGGGTTTGTGTATCACAACCTACTACTACGACTCCGCCAGGCGCTTGTCTGTCTGCAACGATATTTCGCATGGCATAGACAGCTAACTCATTTTTCAGGCGCTGCAAGCTTTCGGCGTCACGAACAAGCTCTAGGCACTTTTTTTGGTTGGCGGAAAGTTGGTCGGTCTGGTCGCTCGGGCTAGCAGAGGCTTGAGGGGACTCGGAGTCAAAAATAATCACTTCACTTGTCGGGCTGGTTTTTGTAGGTCTGGGACGTTCGCTGGAGCCTGCCGATGCCGGAGGTGAGTATCTAGGAAAAATGCCCCCGATGCCGCAGCCAGTCAAGGTTGCGCCGACTGTCAGGAGGCTCAGTACCTTGCTGGCTATATGTGCAGCAAAATATTTTCTCAGACGGAGTTCTTCTGCCCGAGTCGGTTCAACTTCACGCTCATGACTTGATCCCATTTGCTTGCCTTTACTCATCGCTTTATTTGTATAATTATTATCATAATATTCTAATTTCGCAAGTTTGTTCTAGCGTCAGAAATTTTCGAAATTTGAGGTGGGGAGAAATGAAACGGCCACCGAAGCGGAGCGAAGGAGCTATGAACTCACTTCAATGACCATTTCGATGACTTATATTTTACAAAGAGGGGGATCTTTCGCTGTCGAAATACACCCCTATACTCCATGAAAATTAGCAATATATACATAAAGCATATATGTTGAGTACCAATGAAACAAAAACAAACCCACAGTACTATCTGCTGCCAAACCTGTATGCAGGCGATGTTTGTTTCGTAATATTTGATCCCAAAGTTCACAAACGAGTTCTCGCCGGGCTCGTTTTTATTTTTACGTAAAATTTCAGGAGATTTATATGACACACATCTCGGAAGGCATTGACTGGCCTGTTGTATCATCACGTTGTCTGCTGTGTTTGCCTAGGAGCTTTGTTTTGATAAGCATGGTTATATTTAAAGTTGCTATTTCGTCAACATCATCCTACTATAGAATTAGTAATCTGTGATGTTATACGGGAGGTATGATATGAAACGAATTGTGCTTGCGACGTTGGTGGTTGTTCTGGCGACGAGTGGTGCTATAGCTGGGGGTGTTCGGCTTTCGGCGCCAAAGTATCAAGTACTGACCGGAGCGCCTAGCTCGCAGCGGTCTCTTGCGAGTCCGTCCTCACTATCACTGAGCGAACCGGTGGCGCCGGTGCAACCAAGCCAACCATCCCTGGGCAATGATAGTTCTCAGGTTGCTCGATCGGCTTCTGCTCCTTCTCAGCCTACTCCCCCTTCTCTGTCAAACGTCCCGCCTGCTCCGACAGTCTCTACCCCAGCTGCCGTTGTCACGCCTGAGTGCCCCGATGGCTCAGCTAGTCCAGCGTGCCAGTATCACGTGCCGGGTGCATTTTATAGGACTTGTCCGGATGATGGTACCTGTCGCCCGTCTGCTATGACGCCGCGCCCAGGCTTTCCGACTTGCCCGACTGGTACGAGTACCCAGAGTGTCTGCTCCCCGATGACGAATTAGAAATCCTGAACAGGTTCTCAGCTATAATTCAGATGTAGGTTGCATACTACTGACTATGAACCCATTTCACACCTCCCTTCCGGCTCCAAACCTGCCCTTTTTGGCTGCAAAGTCTTCATCGCTCGTCAGCGTACCCATAGGTACACTTCCTCGTGCTTCAGTCTTTTCGCTCAAAAATTACTTAGTTTGGTCTCGAAAAGAGATATGAAAGGGGTTCAATGAATATACTTTTAGTTGAAGATGAGCACAAAATAGCCAATGCGATCAAACAAGGCTTTCGTCAGGAAAAATATGCCTGCGAGATTTGCTATGACGGTGAAGACGGGCTGGCGACGGCGCTCGCCAGCGAGTACGACGTGATCATCCTCGATCGAATGCTCCCGGGTATGGATGGTGTTGAGATCTGCAAAGCGATCCGTGCTAAAGGCATCCAGACACCGATACTGATGCTGACCGCCAAGGGGCAAGTCCGCGACAAAGTCACTGGCCTGAACTCTGGGGCTGACGACTATTTGACGAAGCCATTTGCGTTTGAGGAGATGCTCGCCCGTGTTCGTGCCCTGCTCCGCCGTCCACAGGACAACATCGGCAATGTGCTGCAAGTCGAGGATCTCAGTCTGGATACGATCACCTACAGCGTCAAGCGCGGCAAGCAAGACATCAAACTTTCGCACACCGAATTTGCCCTGCTCGAATACCTGATGCGCAACTACGGGCGGGTGTTGTCCAAGGACACTATCATCACGCATGTCTGGGATTTTGATGCCGATATCTTGCCGAATACCGTGGAGGCCTACATGGGATATTTGCGTACCAAGGTCGACAAACCGTTTCCGGATCACGTGCAGCTGATCCAAACGGTTCGGGGCTTCGGGTACAAACTAGGCTAATATGGAGCGACCACTATGAAGCTGTTTCACTCGGCGACGCTCAAACTGACCCTTTGGTATTTGGCCATATTGATGAGTGTGTCGGTTGCATTTAGTGTCGCGATATACAATATATCGTCGCAAGAATTCAACCGGCCGCTGCCTGCGGAATTCCGACGCAATTTGCGTATCGATATCGCGCTGCTCGAGGAGATACGCGAGGGAGAAGTCAGGGCGGCGCAAGCAAGTTTGCTCACACGGCTTTTTTTGCTCAACCTCGTGACGCTGGGTGCAGGGACGGTGCTGAGTTACTATTTTGCGCGCCGTAGTTTGCAGCCGATCGAGGATGCGCTCGACGCGCAGACACGGTTCGTGAGTGACGCTTCGCACGAACTCCGTACGCCTCTCGCTGTCATACGTACGGAAAATGAAATTGCACTACGCGACAAAAAACCAAGCGTGAGCTCGCTGACGTCTGTTGTTACCAGCAATCTCGAGGAAATCGAGCGCTTGCAGCTGCTGACTGACCGCCTGCTGGCACTGAGCACCGAGCAAGAACTGCCACTGACGGCGCTTGCGGTAGAGGCGGTCGTCCGTGATGCGATATCTCGTCACGAGCTCGCAGCCAAGCACAAAAAAATGAGCCTCACGAGCGACGTGTCGGATCTCATGGCGAGTGGTCATAGCGAAACGGTATGCGATATCCTATCTATCCTGATCGACAATGCTATCAAATACAGCCCACGTGGGAGCGCAGTCGCTATCTCGTGCTCGTCGTCACATCGTCATGTCTTGATCGCGGTGACTGACCAGGGTCAAGGGGTGGCAGAGCAAGATTTGCCGCATATTTTCGATCGTTTTTATAGAGCTGATGTCTCGCGCAGTAGCTCGGCTACCCCAGGCTACGGCTTGGGTCTTGCGCTGGCGAAAAAACTGAGTGAGTTGAACGACGGCGAGCTCACGGTAGACAACGTGAAGCCTCATGGGGCACGGTTCACATTGATGCTCAGCAAATCCAAATAACACAAGCGAGACTGATATACTGAGTAAAGTATGACCAGTCAACAAGAAACTCAAACGCACGCCGAACTACTGGCGATGCGCGCCGCTCAAGTCCAGCGGGGTGCTGCCCGTGCTGCCGTGCTGGGGGTCAATGATGGCCTGGTCAGCACGCTCTGTATCGTGCTCGGCGTGGCGGGTGCCTCGAGTGGCAACCAACACGCGGTATTGCTAGCTGGATTTGCCGGCCTGGTCGCGGGTGCGATCTCGATGGGGATCGGTGAATGGATATCGGTTCGTTCACAAGTTGAATTGTTCCAAGGCATCTTGGGCGACGTCAAAGACCTCATCAAGAGTGACAAGCCATTGCTCGAGCAGCAGCTGCAGGCGAACCTGATGGAGGCCGGTATCTCGAAGAAGACTGCGCATACTGCAACGCTCGATATCTCCCACGATAGCGATCACCTGTTTGACCTCTATACTAGCCGCGTTATCGGGATCAACAAAGACGAGCTGGGATCACCATGGGTCGCGGCCTTTTCGTCGGCAGCGCTGTTCACGCTTGGGGCGCTGACCTCACTTCTGCCATGGTTTTTCACGAGCAATATCACGGCAATTGTCCTCTCTCTGGTATTTACGGGTATCGGCGCAGTTGTCGTCGGGGGCTATGTCGCCCGGACGAGTGGTCGCTCGCAAGTCTATGGTGCAATTCGTCAGCTGCTCATCGTCATTGCGGCTGCGGCCGTCACCTACGGTATCGGTTATATTTTCGGGACAACACTTTAAGGGGCGGGTCTACCCGCCCCGCTATAGTCACTCGAATAAATCGAGGACGATAGCTCCCCGCCCCTAAAGACTTCGGTCGCTCGTAAGTTCATTGTCTAAGAGCCTGTTCCAAATCTCGTAGGTTCAGCCTAAGAATCACCCAACTTCCGGATTTTGTACATTTACAGTACCCGATCGGGTAA
>OFQW01000088.1_pt1 | contig 17015 bp, 19 predicted proteins | sample 1542941 | NCBI WGS metagenome assembly OFQW01 (sample SAMN07774219, study PRJEB24372) | wastewater metagenome | isolation source: Exp Tend NO 90WW | collected 2016-02 | reverse complement strand
ATATCAATGCCGGGGACAGATGCGTGGGCGGCGAGTTACATGACAGCTTGGAGCGCGCAAGAGGATGTAGCATGGAGTTCGACATTCAATTGGTTTGCAATAGTATCCCCATACTATGTCGATCCAAGTAACCCATTAACTTCTTTTGGCGCTGCGATAACCGTACTTGACGCCGATCTTAGGCAAGATTCGTGGGTGTTTTGTTTTCGGTGTTTTAGTAGGCAGAACGTTACTACATCGCTATCTGGAACGGCGCATACAGACTACTCTGAGGGGTACTCAAATGCTACAAATAGCGGCGCGCAAACAGCAACTTTCAAGTATGTATTCGAAAGTGAAATAAAGGCTGTGATCGTCGGTGTTGAGTACAAGTTTCCATCGTATAAAGCCGAATTTAGCGCGCCTAAAACAATAACCTATGACATATACGCGATTCTTCCGGGGTATCAACTTTACAGTCCTCTAGTCGCGTTGCCCCCTATTCCAGACAGGACGCCAACATCGTCTTTCGATTTTGACTATTCGATATTTACCGGCTTTTATAAGACAGACGGCACAAACCTGAATCCGATGGTATGTCATTTAGCGGTGTCGAACCCTATCGGGCAAACAGTAGACGGGAAAGACAAGGCGACTGCGTACTTCGACTTTAGACGCGAGTCCGTTTTTTCTCTTCCGGTAGTAACAAAGGAGTTTGCCAGGCTTTCCGATACCGGGAGCACAAGTGCTCCGTACCCAGGCGTAGAATACTCATTACAACGACCGGTGTTTTTCCCGAATCACATCGTGTCCGTAACAAAGGAACCTTGATGAAAACACAACCTGTAGGCCCGTTCCTCGGGATCAACCACTACCTTCCTGACTTCTCGCTTTCAACCGATGCCGGCGACTGGCTGCGCGATGCTGAGAACGTCGACATCGACAACTCAGGATGGCCTTCGCGGCGCGCTGATCTGCTTCAGATTCAGGCGATGACCGACGCCCATTCGCTCTACCTGCTTACTGCCACAACGGGCTATCTGGTGCGCGGCACGGCGATGTACGCCGTCACGCTGGCACCATCCTATTCCGAGACTCTTTTTATCGTCCTGACGAGCGGCGCAGTGGTGTCTTGGCAGGAGTACGACGGCAAGCTCTACTACACTAGCGTCACAGACTCAGGGAAGATTGTCGGCGGCGTCCGGTATCCGATGGGCCTTCCGACGCCGGCTGCTCCTAACTGTACGACCATACCGGGCGCGCTCTACGATGGCGCATACCAGGTGGGCGTCAGCTACTCGAACAGCGTTACCGGGGAAGAGGGCGGAATCTCGGCGTCGAGCAATCCTTCGCTATCTGCTGCTGGTGGTATCCGCATCACCCTGCCCGGCGCGGCTACCGGCGCTACCCACGTCAATGTCTATTTCTCGACGGTGAACGGCTCGATCCCGATGTGGATTGGCCAGTACGCGATTGGGACGGCGAGCATCGACGTGGCAGCAGAACCTACCCGCCTGCGCGAAAGTAACGGGCGGTTCGAGCGGCCCCTACCTGCCGGAACGCAAATATTTATGGCGAACGGGCGGCTGTGCTCAGTGGATGGGAACAGGATCAACATCGGTTCGCCGGCTCGTCCCGGCTACTACATCCCGATTGACGGCAGGCAGCGGGCCGAAGGTGCGCCGATGGATTACGGGTACATCACCTTCCCTGCCGATGTCGACCTCGCGGTTCCGACGCAGATGGGCGTCTACGTTGCCTACGGCGACGTCACACAGTTCTTTGCGGGCACCGACCTTGCTGCCACGGAGCTAGTTAAAGATGTGCTGCCCTACGGCGCGGTGCCGGGGACGGCCTTCGTCGTGCCGCACAAGGAGAATCCGCTGGTCGGCTGGTTCGGCGCACACGGCATCGTCCTCGGCGACCCACAAGGAACGGTCAAGGATGCAATGATCGACAACATCGACCTGACGCCGCCGGCAGCTGGGGTGTCTACTCTTATCCAGACCGATGGATTTCGTCGTGTCGCATCCTGCGGCTGGTGCCTGAACCTTGAGAACAACGCGGCGACGCGGTACGAGGCCTGGCCGGTAACATCGGCGGCGCGGGGGTATGCCACAATGCCTGACGGACTCTACCTGCTGGACAGCACTGGTCCGGTTGACGCCCACGTCGACCTTGGCAAGATTGACTGGGGTGTGGAGGAGATGAAGGCGGTGCCGGCCTGCTACCTCGGCGTTTCGTCGGACGCCCCGATGGAGCTGCGCGTCACCACGCCCACGCACGAGGACTACCGCTATGAAGCGCGCACCAGCTCAACTGAGCTGCGCATCCAGCGGGTCGATCCGGGGCGCGGGCTGCGGGCTAACTGGTACGCGCTTTCAGTCTATAATACCGAAGGTTCTGAGTTCACACTGGCGTCGATCAGTTTCGCGCCAGTCGCTTCCAGCAGGAGGATTTAGCCATGCCATACGGACTACCACTTGACCTTGGAGCGACCCTCCCGCCGGAGGTAATGCAGGAGGCTGCTGTTGTCGCGTTCGAGGCGTCGATAAACTCGACGTGGGAAATGGGCCTCGACTCGCGACAGAAGACCATCGACGACATCGCAGCGATTGTCGCTGACCTGCAGAACACGCTGAACACTCCGAAGATGAACAACACGACGTTGGCTCCGGCGACTGTGTCCGAGCCGCTGGTGAACATTCCCTCGTCGGTTTCCGCCTCTGACATCTACGCGGACTTCCTCGCCCAATACACCCTGCTGATTACAGAGCTTGACAGCAAGTTCACCAGCTTTCGCGCGACGTTCTTCCCAACTGAGAACGCGACCTACACGCTCGCCGAGAACTGGCTCGCCGCTGCCATCGCCAACCCCAACGTGGGACTTCCACCAGCTATCGCCGCACAAATCTGGGGGGACGACTCCGCGCGCATCCTTGCGGACTCCAGTCGTGCGCAGGACGCTATCGTAGCGCAGTTCGCTGGGCGCAGGTTCCCACTACCCGCCGATGTGTCAGCCAGCGCAGTCTTGCAGATGCAGCAAAAGACGCAAGACCTGCAGGCAGAGTCAAGTCGCAAGATCGCCATCATGTCCGTCGAGATGCAGAAGTGGCTCGTCGAGAAGATTCTCGGCCTGCGCGAGATGGCGATGAAGTCTGTTGTCGACTACGTCAAGACCATAGCGATGGGGCCGGAGATTGCCAGCCGCCTCGTGCCTATCGGGTACGACGCGCAGAGCAAACTGATTTCCGCTGTGGCGGCGTACTACAACGCGCGCACCGGGGCAGTGGGGCTGACATACAAGGGGACGGAGAAAAATGCGGAGCTTACCCAAGACACCAACACGCAAAACCTGAAGTCTGAAATGGCCACGGTGGAGCACTGGGTGAAGGCGCTGCTCACCGAAGCACAGGCGCTTTCGCAAATGGCGACGGCGCTGTTCAACAACATCCACCTCCAGTCTTCGATGGGGGTCAACGACAGCCGGACTGTTTCGCTGCAGATTTAGGTGCCGGTGGCGGGCAGGGCAACGACGTTGCCTGTGGCCCGCTGCACGGTGGATGCGAAGGTCGCACCCAGCTTGGTGGAGTCAACCACCCAGCACCGCACCTGCCCCTTGGCGTGCTTGGTTTCTGCGCCGAGCGTCTTCTGCTTCGACCGGTCCAGCAAGACGCCCTCGTCGACCAGCAGGTCTTCCCATGCCTTGATGCTCGTGTTGCTTTCGGCGCAATACTTGCCGACAGCGGCCTTGGCGATGAACAGCAGGCCGGCGTCCATTTCGTGGCGAATGTTCAGCTCGCGCTGAGGCATGTGCGCGACGTTGTCGAGGTTGGATGTGGTGCGGCTGGACAGGATCAGGGTTTCGGCGATGCGGGATTCCAAGAAGGCCGACAGCTCCTCCACTGGGCCGACCACGTACTCGCTGTGCTGCTCGCGCATGCCGTCGATGTGGGTGCCCATCCACACGTAATCGTCGTCGATGGGGAAGTCGAACAGCTTCAATTCGTTGGCGATCTGCGAGGCCACGCGTGCGGCCCCGACGATCTTCATCCAGAACCGCTCGGCCCCGCGCCCTTTGAACGTCTGCCATGCAGCGTCTTCTGCCGCTCTGACGCGTAGCGCCACCGCCTCGTAGTTGGCAGCCACGTACTGCATGAACACCGTGCCGGCCAGACCGTAGTTCTCGAAGATGCCGCGCTTGAAGTTCTCAGCGCCCATAGCCCCTTCGGTAGTGTCGCGGAACTCGTCGAACGGCACGGAGATGATCCGCATCAGGTGCGCGTCGGTGCCGTTCTGGCCAGACAGCGCCTGCGACATGTCGTCGTAGTTGGTGGTCGACAAGACCATCGTCTCCCACGTGAGCAGCTTACCGTCGTGCTCGGAGCCTTTCATGCGCTGTTTGCCGACCCCCTGCGATACGTTGAGGGCGAAGGCCAGCACAGTCTGGGTGCCGAGGTTGGTGGTGTCGTCCCACATCATCGGGAGCGAGTGCAGGGTGCTCAGGTGGTACTCGGCGGCGTTGCCGGTAGCCCCCTGCGGGTTGCCGTTGAGAATCAGCGCGTCCGGATGGCCCCAGATTGAGCTGCCGGCGCGCAGCGCCGTCGTCTTGCCCCGGCCTGACTTGCCTGATGCGGTGACCAGTGCGCCCTTCTCGTGCGTCATGTGGAGCAGCGGGGAGGCCAGCGAGCAGTAGAGGAAGAACCGGTGCGCCCGGTAAATCTCGCCGGCGTAGTGGGTGTTAATCAGGTTCGACCATTCGGCGAGAGAGCCACGTGCGTGCATGCCGTTCTTAGTCATCGTCTTGACGCTCTGGCTGAGGTTGCACGCAGACAGCGTGCCGTCCATGTTCGCCTGCTTGGTGCCGAGGGCGAAGCTCACCCGCGTGGGGGCCTCGGCGTTATTGTCGAACTGCCATCCGAGCCGGGTGTAGACCCGCTCGCGGTCGCGTTCCTTGGCGAGGTGGTTCAGATATGCGCTCATATAGTGTTGGATTGGCTTTATGTGTTCGCCGTGTGCATACACGCCGAGGTTGTTCAGGAGGGACTGAAGTCCCTTGCTGTCACTAAGCATACTCTGCTTGATCTCGAAGGTGAATGGAGGCAAACGAGGTATTTCAAAGTTCCACAGGGTGCGCTCGGAGATTTCGCCATTGGCGGAGTTGCGCAGGATGCGTACCGGATAGAAGTCGCCGGGGGCGACCATCCTGAAGTCCGGGTTGCCGTCGCCGTCTTCCGTAGCGATGGACACCACGCGCATGCCCTTGGCAGCGTCGTAGTGCCTGACGTAGGGTACTGGGGGCTTGAGCAGCTCAACCGTCTCCTGCTCGCCTGTATCTGGGTCTGCCACCAGCATGACTGGGGCAGGGGCTTCTTCCTTCATCCGGCCAAGCTGTACCGGGCTAGTGATCTGGTTCGGGCAGGTCTTGCACTCCTCGCATTCGAGCTTCACCCTGAAGTACGTGCATGTGGTCGGCCCTGCGTTCCACCCGTTTGCCTTGGCCCACATCTCGTCTTCGATGAAGTTCGGGTGCTGGTCGGAGATGGCCAGCAGTGCGGCGCGTGGCTGGTGGGCGAACTTGGCGAGGCCGATGGATGCGCGCCATACCGGCTCTGTCGTGTCCCGTCCACCGGTGGCCATCTGGTGCGCCATGACCGCGCAGCCAAAGAAGACGTGGCCGATGTCCACGGGGTCGGAGTCCGCGCCCACGTTGGAGTACGCGTTGCCCGGCAGGTTGCCGGCGGGCCTGAACGAGGACTTCGGGATGGTAACGCCGCCGTTCAGCTGCTCGTACGTGTCCAGTATCAGGCGCACGGACTCGAACGGGGTGGGGGCGTCACCCTGCTGGTGCAGGGCGACTGGACGGGCGTAGTCACGCTTCAGGTTGTGGCACCCCAACGGGCGCAGGACGCGGGCCGCGTCTGCCGGCACTGCCGGGTCGATGCGCAGGCCGAGGCTCAGGCAAACCGCCTTGAACTTCTCAGCCACCGGCTGCCAGTCTTCTTTTGCTACGTCGTCGGTGAACGGCCAGTACGCATGCCATCCGCCGCCGGAGTTCAGAATCATCGGGGTGGGCAGGCCCACGGTGGCGACCACCATGCCAAGATCGGACAGCGCCTCTTCGCGGGTGGCGTACACCTTGCCGCGCTTCTCCGGCGCGGTGGCTGCAGGGTCGATGTCCAGATCGAGGAACAAGCACCGCAGCCAGCCGGCGTTTGCCTGTGTGCGCGTCTGCCAGCGGCCTAGCGAGCCATCGTACGCCTTGGCTGTGGGGTTCCAGACTTTCTCTGCCTTGAACCCGGCCAGCGCGAAGAACACATTCTTGTGGTCAAAGTTCAGGTCAACCGCCTTCTGTACGGCGGTGTCGAGGGCTTCTGTGGTGAAGTGCCGGTATCCTTTTTCAAGTTGCTCGGCGATGACGATGTGGCCGCTGGCTGGAAGAACCAGCGCAAAGAAGTCTGTTATATTCATGTTTCCCCCGGGATGAGTCGCCTATTCTGAGCTTATTCTGCAGGCTCATCAACTGCCAGCAGCGCCGCGAGCTGTTCCTGCCGCTCCTTCGGGGTGCCTACGAGTTCCAGTGTTCCGCTTGCCGCAAGGGCGTGCAGTCGTTCGCATGCCTTCTTCATGAGGGCTTCGGTGCGGTCACTCGGGCGCACGCCGTCAACCGCTTCGACGTACTGGTAGAGCGTCAGGGGGGATAGCCCTACGCTGTTGGCCACCACCTTCGCGGGGAGGTTGAACTCCGTCACGTAGTAGCTGAGGACTGCGGCGGGGGACTCGTCCTCGATAGCGCTGACCTGCGCTTGGACAGCGCGGATCGGGTCAAATGTTCGTGCCATTTTCAACTCCAGAAAAAGAGGGGGCCGAAGCCCCCTCTGGTACATCAACGTGGATCAGTCGTCCCAGCTACCGAGCAGGCTGCTCAGTCCAGCATTAGCCGTTGCCGGAGCAGCTTGAACTGCCGCTGCCTGCGCGGGAGCCTGCTGTTGCGCGGCCTGTGCCGGCTGGGCCGGAGCACTACCCCAGTTGTCCTCTTCCTCGACAACAGCTGCGGGGGCAGCGACTGGGGCGGGAGCCGGCGCGGGAGCCGGAGCAGCAGCTGCTGCTGCTGCTGGGGCACGACGGGCACGAGTAGGAGCGGGGGCGGCAGCCGGAGCTGCGGCAGTAGCGGGTTGCGCCAGTGCCGGGGCACCATCATCTTCGGCGTCATTGTCGACAGGTACTCCACCAGTGGTTTGAACGCCATTGAGCAGGTTCTTCACCTCGTCGGTCTTCCAGCGGACGCCGACGACAGCCCACTCTTCCGGGGTAACCCAGCGCTCTGCCGTGAACAGGAGCTTCGGGTATTCGGTGCGGTGGTCGAACTTGATCTTCGTGACGACCTGCGCCGTGTGGGTGACCCCACGGCCCTTGAGGAAGTCCATGTACTGGTCCCATGCGAACCAGCCCTTGGCTTCGTTCTCCTTGTTCTCCTTGTCCCACAGGGAGGTCTGCGGCACACGCATGAGCAGGGCGGCGAACTCCGGCTTCGAGGCCGGGATGACGACCATGCGCTTGGCGACGCCGCACGCCGTGGTGGGCTTGTTGTTGGCCGTGATCTTCGACCCCTTGACCGAGTTCGGGCACGAGGCGCAGGACTTGGCGATGGGTTCGGCGATGCTGGCATCCGGAACCACACCGTCAGTCGAGGAGCAGCGCGGGGGCTTGTTCTCGCCGGTGACGTACTGACCTTCGTAGAAGACGCGGCTGCGCTTCATGATCTGGTCAAGGACGACCACGGATACGGACGAGGACGGCTCGCCTTCCTTGTTGGTGATGAGGGTTTCCTGCCCATCCAGCGAGATGCGCCACGCCTTGCCACGGAACGACAGGGCCGGCAGCGGGGCGACGGTCTGGATGTTGGAGTCCTCGGGGGCGAACGCGCCGGCGAAGAAGGTAGGAACAGCAGCTTGTGCAAACGGGACCATGTTGGTCATTTTCATTCTCCAGAGATAAAACGGTTGATGGACTGCAGATGCTCGGCCTGCGACACTGCATCCGCAAGGGCCGAATGGTGGATACCCGTCCGCTGCATCTTCACGGAAGGGAACTTACTCTTCATGGTGCGGTAGCACCGGTCATTCCAGAACATCCACGGGCGAGCGACGCCGGCCAGTGTATATGCGCTGTTCATGATGACGTTGTCGAACGTCGCCCCGTTTCCCCACACCGGCATGTCCTGCCCCAGCCACGCGTTGAAGCGGCTGAGGGCTACTTGGATGGGCACCGCGCGTGCCAAGTTGGCCATCATTACGTCTCTGGCCTCCCCGCGCTCGGGGTCCATCCACCACAGGACGGTGGACACGTCCATCTTCATGCCGATGTCCACACACGACTGTGGGGCGACGAACACCTCGAACCGGTGGGGGGTGTGGATGCCCACGCCCTGCCCATGCGGCAGGAACTTGCATGCCCCGATAGAGAGGAGTACGGCGCTGTTGCCGTTCCCCAGCGTCTCAAGGTCGACCATGCACTCCAGTGTTTCTGCTTCACTCATTCCATTTCTCCAGTCAAAAGCGGCACCCCAAATCTCCCACTGGGGCGCGTGTGGGTGCTGCTTCAAAAATTCACGTGCGCCTCACTTTCATGGTTGCCTCGCGGAAGACGTTCAGCCCCGGCGGCAGGATGCCGTCGTGGTTCTTCATCCACTCCTGCACGTGGGTGGCCTTCACCCGCCGCTCGAAGAAGTCGAGATCACCCGATTCCTTGACGAAGTTGAAGAACGCGTTCTCGTCCGCGATGGAGGTGAGCATGCGCTGGTCCAGATACGTGGTGCCGAACTCGGTCTTGAACCCGGTGACGCCCTGCTCCTGTGCGTCCTTGATGAGCGCGGTTTCGATGGCAGTCAGTGCGTCTTTGTACGCCTGATCCACCTTCTCGGCTTCCTTGTTGGACGCTGCCCGAGCATCGCGCAGCTTGACATACCGTGCCACCCGCTTGTCGATGGGGGCGGCTGATACGGTCGCCGCCAGCTTTGCACACGCGGCGACCACCAGCTGTTGTTGCAGCGCGCGGACAGCATCGAAGAGTTCCTGCTGCTCCGCCGGGGACAAAAGAGGGATGCCTGCGACCATAGCCGCAAATTCTTGTTTCATGTTTCTTCTCCTGTTTTAGCTATTATGCCTTCTACTTAGGCCAAAAGCAACTCTTTCCGATACATTTCCAGCATAGATTCTTGGTTCAATCTCCTCCCTTCCACTTGTGCATATATGTTCCATTCGAGGTTTGTTGCAGCGAGCCGGATGATGGTCATCTTGCGCGTCTGCCCCTGTCGGTTGATGCGGTCCATCACCTGCTGACTCTCTTCGTTGCTGTAGATCGGAGCGTAGAAGATCATCATGTCGGCCTCTGTCGCCGTGATGCCGTGCGCCATCACCTTCGGGTGGCATAGCATGGCCTTGAAGTCAGGGTCGCTCTTGAACGCCCGGAACTTCTCGGCGCGCTGCTTCGGCGTCACATCGCCATTCACAAAGTCGCATGTCCACGTCGCACCGTCCCGCTTCCACGCGGCCCGCACCTCCTCCACGAGGTTGTACAGGATGCCCTTGAACGGGATGATGATGAGCACCTTGGCCGCTGCCTGCTCTATGCATTCGAGCAAGACGTTAAGCCTCGGTGCATGGTCGATGGTGTGGTAGACGTCGGAGTCGCCTTCCTTGATAGCTCCGCACAGAATCTGCCGCATCTTGCCGATCTTGTCTGCCGCGTTGGCCGCAGTGATGACCACGCCGTTCGCCGCCAGCATCGCCTCTTGGTTGCGCATCTCCTTGAGCGCAGCGGCTTGTGCGGCGGTGACGTCGACCTTCCTGTTCTCGTACGTGACTGGGGGCAGGTCGAGGCAGTCCGCCTTCTTGAACCGGATGGCCGGCTGCATGGCATGGAACGCCTTCTCGTGGCTCCCTATCGCCGGCAGCCACTTGTACTGGCTCATCTGCACCATCGTCTCGCGGCGGAACTGCGAGAAGTATTGCGGCACCCGTGAGGGGTCGACCAGCCGGGACAGCGCCCATGCGTCTGTGGGGGCGTTGGGGCAGGGCGTACCAGTCATCATCCACAGCCGGTGCCACGGGCGCAGCAGGTCAGCCAGCACCTTGTACCGAGCTGTCTTGCCGTTGCGGTACGCTGCCGCCTCGTCGACGATGATGAGGTTGATGTCCTTCCGCTTGACCAGCTCGTCGGCGATGATCTTCAGCCCGTCGTGGTTGATGATGTAGAAGTTCGCATCAGAGGCCAGCAACTCGAACCGCTTCTCGCGGGTGCCGTGCAGGATGACGCAGGAGCGGTGCATCAGGCAGCTGAAGATTTCGTCGGCCCACACCAGCTCAAGTGTGGAGAGCGGGGACACGATGATGCACTTGCCGACGTACCCCTTGTCCATCAGGTAGTCCGCCGCCCAGAGCGCGCTGGCCGTCTTCGCGGTGCCCATGTCGTTGAGGATGAACAGCCGCTGGTACAGCGTGGCGAACTCCGCCGTAGCCATCTGGTGGTCCAGCACCTTCTTGAACCGGGCCGGGCGCGGCCACCGGTACTCATACCTGATCGGCGACGGAGCCTTGATGCCCATGTTGCGCAGCACCCGGACAACGTCGACGTCGAACTTCACGGCGATATTATGCCCTTCGTAGTCGATGCGCTTCGACCACTTGGGCATGACCTTGCTTACCAGCTCCGGCTGCCGCAGCTTCAGCAGCAGGGACTTAGATTCTTGGTGGACGATCATGCTAACTCCAGAAAACTCCGAAGGATGGCGAAACTCTCGCCGTCAGTCTCCCCCCGGATGACTAGAACGATGGCTCCTGCCTTCTGCATTTCGTCGATGGTGGCTTGCTGGCGTAGCGTCAGCTGCCCCTTCTCGGTCTTGGTTTCGATGGCTAGGAACCGGCCCTTTGCGCAGCAGATAAAGTCCAGCGAGGGCTTCCCCATGCCGTTCTGCACAGGCATGTGGTAGTACACGCCGAACTCTTTCAGAACCTTCTTTACCTTCTCTTTAACTTTCCCCTCGGGGGTCATGGGCGCTCTCTCCAAAAATAAGTGCGTGTTGACACTGACTGGTACGGGGTGTACAGTCGCTCCTGTTTCTCTCTCCCTCCTCCACTTCTCCAGTGGATTCGACCCCGGTGCCCTCCCCCCGCACCGGGGTTATTTTTTCCTACTTGCCCTTCATGAAGGGCGGCGGCATCCCTGCCTTGGCCCCAGACTTCTTGGCGAACGGGTTGCCTTTGGGCTTGGCAGCGACGGCCTTGCCTTTCGGCCCAGCTGCGACTGCGGCCTTGCCGGCGGGGCCGGCGGCCTTTGCGAGGAACTGCGGAGGTACTTTTGCCATGTTGCTTCCTTTCATTTGACTCGTTTGGGTTCCCAGAATTCACAGCCGGTGACAGGGCACCAGCCGCGACAAAGTCCAGACTTGCGGGGGGTCCACACGTCGGCCTTGAACGCTGCATTGTACTTCGCGAGGTCGCCGACGAACGACTGCCACAGATCAGCTTCTTCGCGACGGTAGAACGTCTCGTAGTCCGACAGCCCCTCCTTCAGCCAGACAAAGCCCGTCTTCACTGACTGAATCTCAGGGTGATGGAGGAAGACCATCAGGGCGAACAGCCTGAGCTGCTTGCTGCCCTCCTTGCGCTTGCCGGTCTTCCAGTCAAGTGCGTACGCCTTATCGCCCTTGAGGATGAGCACGTCGATGATGCCCCGGCACCACACCTCCTTGTCGAACCAGTCGCACGGCTTCAAGTCCTTGCCGATGGCGTACTGCCGCTCGGGGAGGATAACGTCGCGCGGAAGGGCAAGAACCGACTCAAGGTAGGGCATGTATACCTTGAACGACTCGTCCGGGTCCATCCCCTGCAGGCGCAGGGTAGCCCAGATTTCATCGGCGGCGGGGGTGTCCCCGTTGAACTGCAGGATGCTGGCCTCGAAGAACTTGTGGACCTGATCGCCCCACAGGGCAGCTTCGCCCTGCGAGTCCTGCACGTCCTTGGCCACCCGCTTGTGGTAGTACTGCTTCGGGCAGTTCAGGAAGTCGGACATGGCCGAGTGCGACCACGGTAGGGGTCTGGGCATTACTTGTTCCCGCCTTTCTTCATGGAGCCATCCGCGTTGCGCGGGAAGCTCCGGTTGTCGGACGCGTCGACCGGGCGCAGGTTGCTCAGCGCCGTCATGGACCCGCCCTTGGAGAGCGGGGTCTTGTGGTCGATGTCCTTGTTGGAGCCGGGCTTAATCATCCCGGCGTTGATCGCCTTCGCACGTGCCCGGTTACGGGCGGCGCGCTTGGGCTTCTCGCCACGCGCATCGGAGGTCTTCTTCTCCTGGTCGTAGTTACGAACGTAATTGGGGGAGCTGGGCATCGTCTATCTCCTTCGGGTAGTAGCCATAGTTGCGCATCGCTGCCTTGTCCACGGTGTAGACCAGCCGCTGCTGTTCGGCGTTGCCCCAGACAGGGCGCACCTCCAGCTTGCGGTTATGGTCTACAACGCCAAGCACCTCAAACCACGGTAGCGGGCTATCCCGGTGGAAGAGACACGTCTTCATCGACGACAATCACTTCGTACCCGAACTTCGCCAGCGATGCGGAGGTAACCACGCGCTCGAACGTAATCCCGTGGCTGCCCCCCAGTGACAGGCGCATGCGCACCTTCTCGGGGTCGGTTTCCTCGGGGTTCTCGACCTCACGACTCAGGATACGGAACCGCAGCCCGTCTTTCTTGGTGCTTGCCAAGTAGCGAACTTTAGCCATTCTACACCCCCTGTGCGAGCCGGTGCTGCAGGTTTTTGATCGTGTCGTCCACTGCCGCGAGTACGTCCGGGCAGAGGGCGGCTTCGGTCTTGGCGATGCGCCGGCGGTGGATTGCGCGGAACTTGCGCCAGAACGTCAGCTGCTCGACAGCGGGGAGCGCCTTGACCGGGGCCAGCACGTCGTCCAACGATTTCTCTCTTTTCATTTCTTTGCCTTTCCATACGATTGATGAAACCCACCTTCAGAATTAAGCGGCATGTCTGGTGCCCATACGGGTGGTACGCGCATGCACTCCAGTGTGAAGGACAAAGCGTCTTTTGCCTCGTCCGCCGCAGTGATCCCTGCCGCTTCGTCATGCACGCTCAACACCACCGGCATGTGCACGTTGATGTTGAGCGTCTGGTCCAGCACGATGATCCGCGCCAGCGCCTGCACGCAGTTGTGGACTATGAATGGTCCTGCCTCCCCCATGACTACGAAACGGGACCGGGGTCCGCAGTTGAGGATGTCAAAGACAGGCCACGGTTCAGCCGGTAGTACAGGGTCGACCTTGGGATGCCCGTACGCGCAGACAGCGCTGGAATGTCCACCGCCAAGCTGCTGCGCCGGTTCCTTGCCTGCGCCTTGTGGGTCGCCCAGATACAGTTCTCTGGGGAGTACCCCTTGTTGTTGTCCACCCGCTCCAGCGTCAATCCCGGAAGGTACGTCGGCCCCATATCCTTCCAGAACTGGGGGAACACTGCCCACGCTGCGCAGACCGCAATGCCCCGCGCTCCGTAGTTGTGGTACGCCTGATGTGTCGGCAACCGACACCGGTCCTGCATACTTCGCCACACCCAGTACGCCGGGTGCTTCGTCATGCCGTGTGTCCTGTTCTTCGCGGCCACCAGCTGTTTGCTCATGCACCCGCAGTTCGGTGTGCCTCCCCGCTTCACCTCCTTGGTCACGTCGGTGCCCGTCTTGGTCACGATCCGTCCACAACGGCAAGAGAACGCCCATGACATCTTCTTTCCATTCGACCCCACTGGGTGTAGCGCCGTCAGCGCACCAAACGTCAGCCCGGCGAGGTTTCGGTTCTTCCAGTGCAGTCGTCCATCCCTCATCAGTCAACACCTCATGGTCGTCGGTCATTCGCACACCGTCTATCTGACGGCATGGTTGGATTGACTTGAATACTACTCCTCCATGCGGAACGAAGTCAACCCCGTCATATACGAGGTCGGAGTCGCGCACCAACTCAATGGGTACCCATCCCCGGGAGGTCGCAACCTGCGTCCCACCGCCTAAGCAGTTCTCTACTACCTTGCCGCCATAAATTCTAACCCGGGAGCGGCCATCCCAGTACGACCACCCGTCCTTGTCCTTCTGCAGGTCGGGGAACTTGATCTTCATCCCGTTGGGGAGGAGCAGCCCCTCGGCGCACGTTTTGATGACGCCCCGGAAGTCGACGCTGACCCCCTCAACGCCCTTGGCGATGAACCCGAGCGCCTTCTCGGCGCGCTGGTGCAGGTCCATCACCATCGGATGCGTGTCCCGGTAGACCATGACAATGTGCCGCGACTCCTGCTCGGTAATCTTCTTCTTCGCCATGACCCGTACGGTCTGCACGAACTTGACGTGCCCCATCGCGTAGCCAAGGCCCAGCTTGGCGACCTTGCCCATCTGCCGCTCGTCGGGGTCGTTGTCCTTGGTGATCGTCCGGTGGTAGATGCGCTCTGCCATGACGCAGTACGCGTCCGGGCCGAGCTTGGCGTCCGCCTTGCGGTAGACCTCCACTGCGTCGTTCTGCCCGGCCAGCCAGTCCAGCACGCGAGACTCGATGTTGGACGAGTCGCCGACCACGATGGCGTCGTCTGGGTGGGAGATTACTGCTTGGCGCAGCTTCGACCCCCGCCCCATGTTCTGCCAGTTCATCTTGTCGCCGCCCGATAGACGGTGCGTTTGCTCGGCCCCCGAATATTTGAGGTACACCGGCGCGGCCCCACGGGTGGCCATGTCAATCAGGCGCACGCCGCGCGTCTCGGCCAGCGTGGTCTTGTTCTTCAGCCGGGCTGCCACCAGCGCCTGCACGTCCTCATCCGGGTGCTCGGCCAGTGCCTCCATGCCGGGATCGGTCTTGGCGAAGGCCCAAGTCTCCTTGCCGGTGGCCGGGCTGATCTTGGTCGGCGGGACGACGCCGAGGTTCTCCAGCGCGACGGCGAACTTGTCGTTGCTCATCACGTCGGGGAGCTGGATGCCTGCACGCAGCAGCGCGCCCGTCTTGTCGGCCCGGATGTCGCCCACGTACTCTGACAGGATTTCGGAGTCGAGGTAGAGGGACGGCTCGGTGAACATGCGGATCACCATGTCGACGATCTTCAGCTCCGACTTCTGGAATGCAGGCAGCAGCTTCTGGAAGATGCGGTAGGTCAGCTCCACGTCGTTGACGCAGTATTCGCCGTACCGCATCAGGTCAGACCCGCCGAAGTCGCGACGGCGCTTGCCCTTGGCCAGCTCCACTTCGACGCCCTTCTGCCCGAGGCCGAACCGTTCGGCCAGTGCAGCCAGCCCCATCTTCACCTTCTGCCCGAGCGCGCCGCGCGCCATCGACAGGGTGTCAAACCACGCCTTTGGGGTCACCCCATATACGTGAGAGAGGATCAGCCCGTCGAAGTGCGCATGGTGGCAGAGCACGGCGTTGTTGCCGATGTCCAGCCGGGCCAGCTCGCGTGGGATGTCCGGGGCGTCCACCCAGTACGCCGGCTGGTCGTTGACCTTGAACCCGCAGAGGATCGCCTCGAAGCGTGGGTCGCGAACGTACGCCTCGGTGGTCAGGCGACTGAGCGTGTAGTCGTTCGCATAGTAGGTTTCCATGTCTAGTGTTATTAGGTCCATATCAAATGTCCTTGTATGACTCGTTGCGTACGATAAGACTTATGCACCTCTGGCTCACCCCGTAGCGCGTGGCGAGCGCCGCGCCCAGTCAGCGGCAGGCCGGGGGCGGTGAAGCGTACCCCCTCGATCCTCCCTATCTCGCCCGTGTACAGGGTCACGGGTCACTCGATCTCGCCGCTCGTGTCGGTGCTGAGACGCTCGCCCAGCGGGCGGGCATTGAAGCGGTTGACGGCATCGCGGAGGTCTTTCGGCAGCTCCTCCAGCGAGCACTGCCCGAGCGTCGGGCGTCCGTTGCCCGCCTTGTACTCGACAACGAACGCGGTGATGGTGTGGTGGTCTTGGTTCAACTTCATTGTGCTACTCCTTATCGTGGCGGTTAAGTTCAGGGTGCCGGCCTTCGACCGCCGGCGGGGTGTCGCCGAGCAGGATGTCCATGCACTCGGCGATGATACCAACTTGCTGCGTCAGTATGCGGAGGCGTACTGCGGCCCCCTCAACATCACGGACGATCTCGTCTGCGCGCTGTTGCAACTGCCCGACAGCGGTCTTGAGCGCCGAAAGGCTTGGCAGGTTTTCGATTGGCTCGGTCATTTTGGTATCTCCGTGATGGCGCGGATTGCTCTCAATGCGTAAGTTATTGCTGAGTTATACACCGCATCGTCTGCATCTACCTCAGTCACATATTCAGATTCACATGCTTTTTCGCACTGCTCCCGCACCTTGGCGGCGAACTGCTCAAGGGCTTGGTCGGGGGTGGTGGAGAGGATTTGCTCAACGCTGTAATCCCACAGATCGACCGGCGTGTGCCCGCAGCTCATAGGGGAGCTATGACCATCAATGGCTTCCCCACAGCAACAGACCCCGCTGGATACGGGTGCGCGAGCAATAAATTCCCGCAGCATCTCGATCTGCGCGGCTTGGCGTTCGATCAGGTCGGCAGCATCCGGTACATCATGCGCCACGCAGCGGTCAATGATTAACTTCACGTCGCCTCTGTTCATGTGTGCTTCCATGCTCTGTTCGCTTTCAGGTTTCCGACGTGCGCTCGGCTGATACCGAATTCCGCCGCGATAACGGATTGTTTGCGGGAATCGAGGCGGATGGCCTTAACTTGTTCTTCAGTTAGTTTTGCAGACCCTTGGCGTTCGCCACGGGCCTGATTGCGGCGACCCTTCAAATCTCGGTCGTCTACGTTCTGCTTTTGCGTACCGGTAAACAGATGCTCTGGGTTTATGCAGCACGGATTATCGCACCTGTGGCATACGGTTACAGACTCCCCGACATCACCTATTTTGATATGTGCCATGATCCTGTGAGTGGCCCAGTAAGACCCGCCGAATTTAATCCGTCCGTATCCTTTGACTGACTTGGCCCCTTCCCACTC
>OFQW01000087.1_pt1 | contig 17074 bp, 34 predicted proteins | sample 1542941 | NCBI WGS metagenome assembly OFQW01 (sample SAMN07774219, study PRJEB24372) | wastewater metagenome | isolation source: Exp Tend NO 90WW | collected 2016-02 | reverse complement strand
GAGAGAGAGAGAGAGAGAGAGAGAGAGAGAGAGAGAGAAATAGGGAATTGCATGAAAGTAGTGGTTTACATCCGTCATAGACCTAACCTCGCTCCCAGTAAGCACTTGCTAAGGTGACGAAATTTCGTCACTTCCATCGGACCTACCGTCATAGTGGCAGCCCTACGACTGTCATATGACAACTGTAGTAATACCTGCCATTTTGGCAGTTTAAGGGAAAAGTTACACAAATGTTGTACCAAATCTGTGTAACTTTTTTGAAAATTAACATGTTTAGAATCATCGAATCGCCGATCCTAAGATTAACAAATCTGCCGATCCTAACATGTTTAGAATCACCGAATCGCCGATCCTAATACTTACCGAAGCAGTAATCTTTGAATCGCCCGATTATAAACTTGTCAAATCAAATGAACTCACCTACCTATATATCGTGCCTCTTTAGGGATTCCTAAATCACTAAGTGCACGATATCTATACTTAACCTTATCACCTACTTTCCACTTAGCCATATCACGATCACTATCTGTGAATCCCGTACCTAACGAAAAACAAACTCCTTTAGATCTTACAACTAAGCTCCCCATCATACCAGACAACCTACCTAATCCAGGCAACACTTCAATAACTATCCCTACCTCCTCATCAAACGGTTTAACCTTAAGCAAATCACTAGACCGCTTAGGTACCCACAAAGAACTTGGATCACGCAACATCACTCCTTCTCCACCCCTAGAGAGAACATCACTTAAGTATTGATCAAGTTCGTCGTTGGCTGTATTATAATCATCAGAAAGTAATTGATGATCAACAGGAGCAATGACACCATTAGACAAGTTAGTAACAACAGTGAGTCTATCATAAAAAGGAATAGGGTGTTTAACATGATTACTGATAATTATCATTTTACAATTAGGATTATTTACCTCCCCAGGCAATAATATCTCACCTAACGAAGGAGAATCAAACACCCTGTACTTAACCTGATCCCACCCTTTATCACTAAGTTTTGATCGGCAAATGGAATTAGTCTGCTGCACCCCACCACACGAATCTAACTCTCCATCAAGACAAACACCAATAGGCAACCAAGCTAACCACCAAGCAGGGGCGTGGATCACTTTGAAGTATCTCGACCACAAACCAGTACAATAATCATCCCCACCACTTAAACGTATATTTGCATAAGCTACCTCGCTAACATGTTTCCCCCTAGACTCCCCACCATCCCACCACGCCCTAATCCCATCAATCTTCTCCGACATGTATTTTCCACTAATCGAATGACGATCACAATCAAACAAAGTCGCTAACATCAAAGTTTCACGCTTAGCCATAAACAAACCTTAAACAACAGTTAAACGATTAGACTCGCCGACGATTAGACTCGCCGACTCTACATCCACCGAAGGACAAAATCTTCAAATCTCTTGACAGTTCGCCACTCCCCGAAACGAGAACGTATCTCCGAATCTGTATAATCATCGCCACAAGTAGGTGAATTCAACTTTTTCAAACCAACAAACAACCTATACAGATTCGCATGATAGGCCCTCGCTCTCATTTCCAAACGTTTCTTTTCAGGTAGCAACTTACCAATCATGAAAGTAGAAACAATAGAAACAGTAGAAACAGTAGAAACAGTAGAAACAGTAGAAACAGTAGAAACAGCAATCGCCGAATCTACCGAATCACCGATCCTAGAATCTACCGAATCTACCGAATCTACCGAATCTACCGAATCACCGATCCGAGAATCTACCGATTCGGCGATCCGAGAATCTACCGAATCGGTAGATTCGATGATCCTAGAATCTACCGAATCGGCAGATTCACCGATATTTTCGCTAATTGTTGGTAACTTCTCTAACTCCTGGGACGCCATTTACTAACTCCTCTCGTAAAATTTTAACGTCCCTCGGAGATTCCACGCCAACTCGAACTAAACCTCTCCCCACATTTACAATCGTGACAACGATATTGTCACCTATCAGTATCTTATCACCACGCTTACGAGTAAGCACTAACATAGAATATTCTCCTAAACAAAGTATCGACTCGTCGGAGTATTTACCTTCCCCTGGTCATTTCATCAAACCAAGCCTCTTTCCCAAACACCGATCCCTGCTGATCCAACATCTCGCATCTCGCAATCGACTCCTCCAAGGACATTTCCCTAAAGAAATGCCCACTATTCAAAACATCCCACAAATGTTTCAAACGATTATAAACTCCTACTTGAAACTCTGCCGAAATCATATTCCTAAACTCTGCGACCCTGACATCACTCCCAACCAATTGATCAATAGCTACAACGAACTCACCCCCAATCGGTTCACCGCATAACCACCCATAAATTGCCAATTGTTGTGCCCAAATCTGATCAATCTTCTCCATATGGGTAGCCATATTAACCATCATCCCACGATGCTTAACGAGCCAACAATCTTTATGTATTTTAGATGTTTTACCTGTTTGACGCAACTTACAATAGCCAGGTTTAGGCGATAATCTATAACTACTACAATAGCCATTCACTTTCCAATCAGACAAAATTGCCAAATCAAGTTTATTTTTATAGTGTATATCAGGATATCCAACTAAAGGAACACCCTCAATAACGGATTCGAGTCGAAATTCAAATCTAGGCGTCCCCGATGCCGATTGCAAATCGCTTAATAAATCCCATAATGCCCCGCTATCTTTATATTTATTGAAAAGTATTAAGCCGTGCTCCCTAGCCCAAATACGATTATGTTCCTCCACCTGATTTTCGAACACCTGATCTTCATCCCAATCAGTCTTTCCAAATAAACTTTTATGTAAGAATGATTTGACATAGGCATCAAAAGCCGATCCAGCAGCCATCGGCTGCGTTTGAGGGAATCGTGGCGGCCGATTCTTCGACAAATACCTAACGTAGAACTCTGTTGAATCTTCTTCAAACAGAGCTAGTGATGTCGGAGACAAATGATTAAGCATCAAGGTGCAACCTTTCAACAAAGTTGAAGTATCGACTCGTCGGAGTATCGACTCGTCAGAGTATCGACTCGTCGGAGTATCGACTCGTCGGAGTATCGACTCGTCGGAGTATCGACTCGTCGGAGTATCGACTAAAGTAATGTTTCTCGAATCTTATTTCTAATCATGTAATACTTAGCCTTACTCAGATTCAATTCATGGCAAATCTCCTTACCTGTCAGGTTAATCATCAATCTTTTGATGACCTCCTGCTCTAATAAACTATAATCGCTTAGGTTAATCTCCCGCGATATCTCATCACCAGTCAAACTACCAACATTTACTCTCACCCCCCGTTTATACATTTTAGGTGGTACTCTAATTAAATGATCCCGATTCAACTGATCAAGAATCTTTTCTTTGATCTTCACTCTCATGTAGTTGACTACATGATTTGGATCAAGTCTTTCCCTTATCACGTATGGAGTTGCTTCAATAATCGCAATAACAGCGATATTAAAGTAATCCTCACTTGAACAATACCGATGAACAAGTTTCATAGCAGGCCGTAAGAAAGCTGCCTGCATACGTTTAAGATTAAACTCGCTAGGATCAGCGACTGCACGAGCAATAATCTCAAACATTTTCTCAATACTAATCACTGGAGGTAGTTCAATTCGCACTAATCCGCTCCAATTCCAGTAATCTACTGAACTCCTCAGTAGCATACATAGCAGTCAACATATCATTAGTACTTAAAACTACCCCAACAAGTCGTTCCTTATACCGAGCCTGACACAAGACTCCAATCGTAATTTTCAACTCATCATCGTAAATCTCCGCAGTCACTTGTTCAATCAAGTCTAACACGCGAAGGTCCATCGAATCACGATTTTTCATGAAAAATCTCCTTCACTAAAGATTGTAAATCATCAATCTTCCCACTAAGAATCATCAATTTATCATGCCACTTTTGTTCCCTTGCTTCGGTCAGTCGAAGAACTATCACAAGATCTTCTTTTGACCAGTTCAAACGCATTTGGTCAATGTCATCAAGAGTGATCATAACGCTTCATACTCCACTCCGTCAATCTTAGTCAAAATCACCGAATCCAACGGTATCGACCTATACCCCTCTTTCTGCATGTCATACACAAAGATCAGATCATAATCTTCTGGTTTATATGCAACCTCCCCACCTTTGAGATGTTTCTTAACACCTTTCCGACACACCATTGTCCGAACAGTTTGATCTGAACGTTTCTTAAACGTTACCGAAAAGATCAAACCATCATTAACTTCGCTAATCAATTTAGCAATCTTCTGTCGAGACACTTTCATATTAACTCCCTCACTTTATAAGCCGCGCCACGACACTTTGTCCATTTCGTCCACTGCCTCAAAGTGGGTTGCACTTTAGCTAAAGAGCAGGCCAACATGAACGAACTATTCTTATCAAGTTCTTTTAATCGAAGTGACCGTTTCTTATCTCGATTCTTCATTGAACAGCCTCCAACCAGATTTGACACGTCTCGATGAAAATTGACTCAGTAACAGCTTTAGCAGAAGCATGAGCAGCATAAGCAGCATAAGCAACAGCATAAGCAGAAGCAGCAGCATAAGCAGCATTAGCAGCAGAAGCAGAAGCATAGGCATAAGCATAAGCAGCATAAGCAGCAGCAGCAGCCTTTTGTAATGTGTCTGCTTGCCGACACTGCTCTCTAATTTTTTCAGACAAATCAGGTAGTTGGCCGATAATTCGCTGAACCGTTAAGACTGCAAGTTTACTTACAACTTCTTTTTGCCTCTTCTCTGGCCAATCCAACGATCCAACATACATTTCCAAAACAGGCAACAAATGTTTTGTCCTAATTTGATCCGAAACTCCAATGTCATTGATTGGGCGCAAATCAAACGTCCTTGTTCTATTTGGACTATCGGTCCACGGAATCCCTAAAGAAACCGAGACTAACTCCAAGGCGCAACAATCTACATTTGGATTGTGCGATCCCTTCTTCAAAACCCCACCGAAACGAGCATCCAACAATTCTTTCAACATGATCATCGACTCCTAAGATTATATACTTCAGCAAATCGAACTGTCGATTCGCAATCTTCCTTTTCGACAATAAGAAAGTTATCGTCGTGTTTTGCCCCAATTGCACAAAGTAGATCTTCAAGATCTTCTTTCTCAGCCCTTACAAGATACTGCTCTATAATCTTTAGAGCTTGATCTTCAGTAGCATACTGTGTAGTTGGCATGTTACCTCCTTAAAAGTTTTTCCTCTTGACGCAGTAACTCGTAGCCACCCTCAATCGCAGTAATCAATTTTCTTGCATCATTCTTTCTCCTACAAGCATCACGTCGATCTGCGCCAATATACCACGAGGGTATATAACGAGTCGCTTCATAAAGAGTTTGACCAAAAGAGGTTTCATCACCTTCCCACTGACACAAAACTTGAATCAAAAGTTCTTCACTCATTGATAAACACCCGTTTACCGTTACGACGAATATATGCACTGCCACTGTTGCTATAGCAGATTACATATACTCTGTACCATTTGGGACTGTCGCTTAGTTTCACAAGGCGACTTGTTGCTAAGCGACTTCCATACCCTGAAACAGTTTGACCGCTACGTGGGATTTCTGTCCGTTTTTGCTCAATGATCTTTACAGCCATGCTACATCTCCAAACTCAAATTCGACAACTTCTGCAAACAATTCACCTTGAGGAAATTCTTCACGATCAAGAATTTCCTCAACTTTTTTAATCGCAAAGACATGATCAACTGACCGCACAATGAATTGCGGCGATTGAAGAATCATATCATCCACCTGCAAACGAACATGCCATAAATTCATAACAACTTCGCCCCTTCCTCTAAACATTCTCGACACAACTGTGTTGTAAACGTTCCATTGCTAAACAGAACCGTAGGTTTATTCTTCATGCACTCTTGACAGATGATCTCCGTCCAGGTAGAGTTGCCTACAATCAGATCGACTTGATCTGGGTCAGTTACACCGACCAACTGTTTCCCAATTGTCGGATCATACCCATACAGTTGCCACTCTCTAGCAGCAGTTGCCGCCAACGATTCCCTAGTTGTCACTTTCATTGACTTTCCTTTCAATATAATCTGCAATCTCCAAGAATGTTACCTCAGAATCGTTCATTCTCGACAGAGGGCACTGATCCAATCCGAAAGGTTTAAGGAACTGTGCATTTGACTCTTCGGTCAAATACTTATTATCATGGCTCTCAATCATTGGGCAAATATCTCTCAAGACGCCCAAACAGCAGAACTTATCTCCATGCCTTAATTGCTGTTCCCCCTGTTGATACTGACCGCTCCGCAAGGCCGCAACCCAATCGATAATCACTTGCTTGCTCATGCTATATACTCCCAACAAAATGCCTCCACCGGCGAACGAATTTCTTCAACAGTATAGTAATCGTCGTCGCCACGATCGATTATAAACTGTTCTCCAGCTTTGCGACTCCGAAACGGTCCCCAAACTGTCCCCGAACCATCAATCACTACAAACATAACACTCTCCTAACAAAGTTAATAGCCGTATGGGGCGAACATTTCGTCCTTCAGGACTCATCAGCGGCTAGTCGATCGGAACGCGACGGTCAGGGCACGAACACCATTTCTCCCAGCAGATCCCACAGATGTCGCGTCCCGGATTCGGATCAACATCTGTGTCTTCAATCGAATTTAACACATTGAGCACGTCAGCCATGCTCTTAATGTTATACTCTTCAACGACTGCCTCAGCCACAGCCCTAGTGCTTACAATCTTTGGCTGATACGCTTGTTGCCGACGTACCACTTCGGGTACGTAAGCATCGGCCATTTGAGTTAGTAAATCAACTTCTTCAACGACAACAGTTTTAACTTCAAGTTGCTTTTCCACAGTTCTACTCCTCGTCAATCGGTTCATCACACTCGTAATTCGAATCTTCGAAAATTTCCGGGCGAAAACTTTTTAATCTCTCAACCCTACAGTGTTCACACACGTAGGCCACGAAAATACCGCAACTGGATGTCACTTTCCATGATTGCAATCACCTTACACCTCTTTGTTAAGTTTGACATAGACAATCTGCGTCTTCTTGTTGTAGCGAAGTCCCACCTGTGAACCAGGCAGAACCTTAGAATCACGAATTGAGCATTGTTGTCCGGTGATTGCAATGGTAAAGTCCTTACCATTGTTCCAGTCGGCCAGAACGGCCGCTTTGGATTTGTAGTCACGTCCGTAAGACGGGAGGAGAGTAAATTCCATTATTGCACCTTTCATTAGTGTTGAGGGTTGAGTTGAGCAAACACGGCATTGTGCGCAGCAACCCATAATCGTGTAGCGATGGGTTTCAGCTCTTGGATATCGTCAATGGCAGTGTAGCGATCGGCGTGTTTGCTGTAGTCAGCAACAAGAGAGGCAAGATTTAAGACACGTTCTAAAGAGTTGGAGCAAAGCCGTTTGTATTCAGCCTCGCTCAATTCGACTTGAATCGTAACTAACATGTTGCACCTTTCATTAGTGCGGACGATTTGAATCGTCCTAGTCATTCAATAACTTGCGGAATTTGATTCGATTACAGACTCGAAACCATTCCGCCTACTGTCAGTTGCAACGTGCAATTGACAATGGTATTTTAGGAATATCGGCAAGTGGCGTCAAGGAAATTTTGAGAAACTTTGAAAAGTTTGCGACTCGCCGACTCGCCGACTCGCCGACTCGCCGACTCGCCGACTCGCCGACTCGCCGACTCGCCGACTCGCCGACTCGACATGATCTGTTTCACCCGCGCGTAGCAAATACCATGCCAAACTTATTCAGTAATCAAATCATTTTTATCGACTTCGTAAACAGCAGATGCGATTGTACGTAATTCTCGCCCGACTTGGCAAGCATAGATTACACATTTTTTCCCTTTATCTCGGATCACTTTAACAAGCGGAGCAAGATACTTACAATTACTCCCGATCACTATACAATCGAAATGATCCATGTACTGCATGATATCTATAATCATTTCTACGTCCCATCGCACATATGGTGTACGGATTGTCCCCTCAACAAATTTAGTTTCATAGCCATACTGCTTAATGGATTCAATGAACTTGTGCATGCTACCTTTAAGATCATGGTATCCATATGCAATAGCTCTTGTCACTTCACCATTAAGAGCCTCTTCAACGAAACATTTATAATCATGGTAATTGATTCCGCCTCCGTGCATCTTATGTGTAAGTGCATAAAGGTTACTAACATCCACGAACAAGCCAATCTTCATTATATGTGCCTCCAAGTTTTCCTGTTAATTATTGAACTGATAGTTTGAAACGAAACATTATAAACTTTAGCTAGTTCTTTTTGACGTATAAAGTTTGATTTAAATCTAATTTCCTCAATTTGTTCATTTGTTAATTTTGCTTGATTATGCCCCTCTCCACTCATATTTCGACAACCTGAATCATATGTATATTTACAATTTGCTGAGGCTGTAAGATATTCAAGGTTGCTGAGTTTATTGTTAGCTTTGTTACAATCAATATGATTTGTTTGTAAGTTAGACGTTCCGACAAAAGCTAATAAAACTAAACGATGTACAAATACTCTTTGAACTATAGCATCACGAGACAACCAAACACTTAAATATCCACGTTTAGATTTACCAGGTCGTAAAATAGTATCCCATAATCCTTTCACTCTTCCCAAATTTGAGACAAAGTAACCATCAAAATCAGGTATAGGCAACCATTTTTCAGATAAAATTTCATCAATTGTCATGTGTTTTTCCATGCCTCCAAATAAAGATGCCAATTTGCGGGTTTGAATAATTTTGCAATTTCTTCATCTGCATCACTAATGAGTACCCACACTCCAACACCTACTGAAGTTAATTGATAAAAGAATTCCCTCTGCGCATTTGTAAACTTATAAGACAAAGGGTTTTTCACTTCGCACCATCTCGCTCCATATAATCTATGTGCGGCATAAATGTCTGGTAAGCCACTTTGGAACATATTACCATGCGTAGATTTTACAACCCAACCTAGTTTACGCAGTTTAGCTTCAATTGCATCTTGAATCTGCCGCTCAGGATCATTTTTTGTTCGTGGTTTCCAACCCATTATAAAGCCCAACGAAGTAATTTGATAGTTAGAACGATACAGCAAATCATAAAACAGATCAATGGGACAGTTAAGACACAAATTGCAAAAAGACTACTTAATTTGTCAACTAACCATTGTTTCATTTCTTGATCCTTTTCAGTTTGGCTACTGTAATCAAACCAATTGCAAGATCTAAGTCTTTCACCATGATTGCTTCATTAGCACGTTCTAGTAAATATTCAACCGGAGCATTTTGCGACAGAATCGCCATATACTTATTCTCAAAGAGTTTATCTACAGCTTCATTAACTGCTCGTTTAACTTCACGCTTGTTCATCTTAATCCTCCACAGAAATTGTAAGTTTCCTGTTTGATCTGTCATGTAACATCGTTATTTCTGTAGGTGACGTAGCTTCAATTTCTTTTTCAGTAAGTACTACAATCTTATCAGGAAATTTCTTCATTATAACTCCTAAGATTTGCGCCAAAAACCTTGCACTATCTGTTTTATTCACTTTTGTAACTCCTATAAACTCGAACAAACTCTCTAATCGCCGCTTGACGTGCTATCTGTTCCGGCATCGAGAATATCCGCATCATATGGTAATTGTTATTTAAGCTGTCCGGGCACTCATTAAGACATTTGATTAAACTCAAATATGCACCATTCCACAGATCCCTATAAAATTTGTAAGTATATTGAATCACTTCCCATGTTTGTGCTTCAATGTGTTTCAATCTCTTGTCATAAAGACTTTTACTGATCCTGCACTTAATGGCCATTTCTCTCATACCTTCAGAGAATTTTATAATCGCTTGTAACATTTCGATTTTTGTCACGCAACCTACCCCCAATAACAGTAAGTAATTCAGTTTTTGTCATATGGTAATACCGAGGTATTCCCATTTGCGAAGCAACTACTCGTAATCGTTTGATTGTAGCAACATTTAAGCACTCCGCTTCTAAGATTTTATCAAACCAATTTCTTATAGCCTCCCTTGTACAATTCCCTTCAAGTATTGTTACGAGTTCTTGTTGCTCTTTGATTGTTGCACGATCCCAGACGTGTTTGAAATCATCCCTTTCCACAAAGCGCAACAAACTACGATATTTGGAAAGTTTTTGTTTTATATGTTTCTTTAAGTCGATCATTTATCCGCCCATGATTTAAGACCAACTTTCCAATCAAGATTTAGTAGTGGGACCAATGATTTAAACTTTTCAACAGTGTTGTCAACAACTTCTTGGATTAAAGTAGTCAACTTAACTTTGTGAACTACCCGTATTTCGTCGTGGCAATTAAATGGTCTAACATACCATTCATGTATACCACTAGGTTGCAAGTCCCAAATTTTACGTTGCACATGTTTCGTAATCGACGCACCAGTAGATTGTATCTGATGATTACCGGCTGCTCGCATATTTGCCGCTTGTAATGCGAATGCTCCAGCGTATAAAGCAGATTGGGAAGCACCCATAGTAGTTTGTTCCCTGTCTCGCCGTGTTACTTTGATTTTTAGTTGTTTCCACGATTCAGGCGGTTTCTGTGCTAAGTCAAATAAAACTTTACAAATTTTATTTTCTAAAGTAAAATACCTCCTAAACCCTAATAACGATTCAACATAGTCGGCTGGTTCACTCCAGTCGATACGTGTTCCAATGCCACCAGTTTGTTTCATTGTACAAAACGCATTTATAATCTTCTGTCGAGCTGTTTTGATCCCTGGGAATTTACGCATCAGGCTATTGATAGCTTTATCCGCCACTTCAATAGGTATACCTAGCTTTTTGTTTAAGGTATAACCTTCGGCACCAAAGATCCAAGCAAAGAAACCAGACTTACTTATTGTGTATTTATCGTCGGCTGTCCCTTTTGTTGCCATAATCTGTTCATATGTCCAACCAGGGAATAGCTCCATACCGAACAGACCATGTATAGACTTTCCCTTTAACAATTCTTCCCTCAACTTCGGATCTTTATATACTGCTTCTGCAATTGTTACTTCAAACGACTCAAAATCCCCACCAGAACACATATCACCGGAATCACTAAAAGTGAAACAGCTACGAACATCTTCACGCTTATTGATTCCCTGTGGATTGAGCTGGTCAGTCCCAGACATGCGACTACTAAGAGTGCCAATAATAATAAAACTAGCGTGAAATCTTCTAGCACGTATGAGTTTATCATAGAGTTTTACCTCAAAAGTTGCCTTACGTGCCGCTAAAACAGCTTGAGCTTTAACAGCGGCAGGGTGTGGAACAAGCGTAGTGATTACGGGTTGTTCTGTTTGTGATCCATCACTTGCTGTTTCTGTTGTCCAACGACTAATTTCCTCTAGTATAGTCTTTTTTGTCGAACCTTCGATTACGGCTTTTTCCACAAGCGACAGATCAGGTTCCAACCACCGACGCACATTGTTCGGAGCTTTCGGAGCAGCCCGCGAAGTTTCAATAGTTCTAAGTCTCTGTTGTTTAAGTGCTTCAATATCAACAGCAAAGCCCTTCCATCGCGAAGCACCAACCATGCAAGCAAGTTCGGAATCGTCGTCTCCAGGTTCAGGTGATCCAAAATGTTTATATAATCGCCGTGTTAAGTCAATATCCTTCCTAGCGTAATTTCTTGCTGGCTCATAGTATCGCCAATGGTTAATATGGATATGTATAATCGATGGCCATGCACCATTCCAATTTCCGGGCTTACCAACTGCAAGCGCAAAGGGTGCATACTTAAGTTCTACTGGTTTAATCGAAGGATCAATATCTGCAAAGTACATTGTTTCATCTGGTGTTACACCCAACGCATCAATAGCAAGTGCCTTCAACGCAGACGATGGGGCAAATTTAAGCGTTACGTTCTTGAAATCATCAGTATCCTTGATGTCCAATACTTTCCATTTAGTACGATCCTTACCTTTATATCTAGCGAAATGAATATCACTAATTACTACACGTTTCTCTAATTCTTTAGCCAATTCCCAAGCAAGTTGAGTTGGAACTCTTTTAATCTTTATCTCTTTCCGATCCATTGTAGACTGATACGGTCCCTTACGAGCATGAAGCATCAAGTCACAAGCAGCAACAGGTTTCAAACAAACATCCAGAAACCTAGCCCGTTCCTCGATTAGAGCTAGTTCTTCTATATAATCCTCTGGTATTACGTCACCACCATGTTCTTTAATCAAAATCTCCAGCATTGTGTAGAATTTTTGTAACTGGAACATATCAAAAGTAAGATTGAATCCTACAATTTGATTAGACATTAAACGGCGAAGTAGGTTGAGTGTTGTTATACTTTCTTCTTTCCAGCATTCATGAAGAATAATCTCCCCGTCGTTTTCTGCATACTGGAGTAGGACCATAGGTCCGGTCAAACCACATGTTTCAGTATCAAAAAAGATCATTATAATCCCTCACGTCTAACTATACGTCGCAACCAAGCATTTACAATCTTCTTCAGACAGCGGGTGCAAAGATTATATTTGCCAAATGGCTCAACTGATAAGTTGATCCGGACAATCGTTTCATCATCTTGATTGTCATAGTCCAATTGCAAGTCTTGGACTTCATCTTCGTGATTTCTTCTACATTCCCAGCACTTCAATTCATCACCGTATTGATTAGGTAATTGTCTGCAAACTGGCTGAATAGTGATTCCAAACAAGGTGTACAAATATATGTATTTGCTGGCACAATTAAACGGAACTCTTGGCCATGTGATCTAAGAATCACTCCACGAGCAGTTGAGAGAGTTTGCTCATCAAGAGGGTGATTTGTGTTAAATTTACATAATCCCTTTGGGATGATGATATTCACACACACCTCCCATTTTCAATATACGCTTTATGCGTCAATGGAAACAAACTTTGAAAAATTTTTTCACATTGCATTGCTACATCTTGAATCTCCCATTGTGGATAAGTCGGAAAACGTGCTCGTTCATCTCTAACTCGTAACGAGAAGAATTGAAGCCAGTTCCGTGGATTAGCCGTAACATAGCACTGAGAATAAATTCCAACAGGGAGAACACAACGAGCAACCTCTTTAGCAATACCAGCAGCTAAGTTACATTCATATAAAGAATAAGCTAATTCATAACTTTTCTTTATATTTGCAATCACCATTCCATAATATATATCATTTTCTAATCGAATAAAGTCAGGTCTTGCAGAAGTGTGTTTTTCTGAAGGTGCCATTGCTCGTTCACGATCAGGAATCCAGAAAACTGGCTCAAGTTGTTTATATCTGGCAGATGATTCGTTGTATGAAAATGTCCTGTGGCGATGAAATTCCCTCCAAACAAAAATCGGAGCATCTACAAAGATTGTAATCGCCCCGTGCTCAAATGGCGAAGAATGTTTATGTTTCATTAAGTAGTTAATCAGTCCATATGCTGCATCGAAATCATCATACTTGCCAATATCACCGCCATTTGAAACAATAGCTGCGCGTATAATCGAACGATCGTTGCCCATTGAGTCAACTAACTTAACAGTCATGTCACTTCTAAAAGTCATCGTCATCTGGTAATGCCTCCCGAACTTCAGTAGGAATAGTATATTGTTTCCCAATTTTCTCTGCTTCAATTTTCAAGTCTTGATAGAGATCAAAATCACTAATCTCTCCAGCAACCCAAGCACAAACCCTGGTAGTAAAACTTGGACCGAGCGTGTCGTAGATATGTTCCCGCATGAAATTAACTTCATGTCGGCCTCGAACCTTTTTAGAGAAGATGTTCTGTCTCTTAGGTATTGGTACTGACCTTTCTCCTTTTAGCTTCTTATCTTTAATCACTCTTGTCCACTCGAACTGTTGCTCTCGACTTCGCATCTTAGCAAGTGATTTGATATGATCTTGTGTCAAGAATCCTGCCGCAGCTTCTTTCTGAATTTCCTCTGGCAATTTCAATAGTGCCCAACGTGCTTCCACCCAAGGTACAGTTTTTTGTACTTCCCTGGCAATTTCTGCGCGAGTGTAGCCAACTTCTACAAGATGCTCAATTGCTTTTGCCTCTTGCAAAATGTTCAGATCTGTTCGTTGAAGATTCTCAACAAAGTTAAGTAACCTTGCTGTTTTTTCATCAACATGTTTTATATCAATTAGAATAGTCTCTTGCTTTAGCACCTTGCTAATAGCTGTGAAACGTCGGAATCCCGCCACGAGCGAGTATTTATAATCACTATTAACAATAGGACGAACCCAAACTGGAGTAAGTAATCCCAACTCCTCAATGTTTTTAGCTAAATCAATTACATCAAGTGGTGAAATTACACCACGACTATTGAAGTTGGGATCAGCCAAAATTTCGCTACATTTCACTTCCATTACTTATACCTTTCTCTATCTAAAACTTCAAACCGACGAATAAACAATTCTTTAGCGCGCCTCCAAGGTAATGGCTGAATTAAAATACCTAATGGCTCATATGGTATGTTCCAATCCTCTACAGGTTTAGACATTAACTGATCACGTTCAGTTAAACACATTTGTTGATCTACTTTATGCAAATCTGGGACTTGATCAAAGGGTGTAAGCTCAAAACACTCAATAACAACTTTATCGATTCTGTCACATAATCGACTAAGCCCTAAACTTTGTATTGTTTTCTTAATCGGCGTACAAATATCACCAATATATGCCTCATGTGCATCATGTAAGAGGGATTCTAAACATGGCAATACGAGTGACACTTCGATACAGTGCTGCGCAACAGAATATGGCTCATGCGTTGCACCATTGAATCTGTTAATCAATGATAGTTGATGTGCTATATCTGACAAGTTTATCATATATTTAGTTGGCTTATCAAGATCAAACTTGATACCACTATAGGTCTGTATCCAATTAGACATTAGATATGCGCCCTTTCTCTGTTAAAACAACGAATTGATTATTTAATTCTTCGCCGCTATCTACTTCAGTTATAAATTTTACCTCAGCGAGCAACACTCCACTAGCATCCCACTCACCAAAGAAAATTTCACGATCTTTATAATGTTCTGTAACTTTTTCAAGTTCAACGATTAGTTGTCTTACTGTTACGTTCAAGTCTCCTAATATAGCTAACAGCCTGCTCCATTAAACGTCGTTCGTCCACTTGGCCGTTAATCGCTGACGTTGCTCTTGGGTAGCGTTTCGCTAATAGGAGTAATCCTTGAAAAATTTCTTCAGGGATTACACGTTTCGGTCGTTTGAGACTCGTTGACTCCACTGTTGCAAATCTCCTAAAGTTAGTGCTTGCAAGTTAATCTTAGTTGATAGATTGTCATGGACATATTCATCTGTTGGCAAATGGAACAGGTCCACTATTGTTGCTCCGCGATTATAATCCATCCCTGGCCGATGTATACGTTCCATTGCCTGTATACGATAATCGGCATTGAAATCGTTTGAATAAAATACACAAGTTGGACTAACTTGTAAGTTAAGACCTGCTCCACCAGATCCAGGATGGCTAACAAAACAAACATTACGATCGTGCTCTATATCTAAGAACAAATCCAACGGGTCGCGAGAAGATATATTTTCACCGAAATACCTAAGTCCACGGCCATCCAATTGTGTTACGTCCCAACGACTCTTGACACATAGTTCTGATATTTTATCAATTGCTCCAGTAAATCCGGCAAATACAACTAAACGGCCAATGTCCTCATGCTCTTCTAATAGTTGTATTAGTTCTCCGTCTTTTGGGCAGGGGAATTGTTGAGCTTGTCGAACATAAGTTTTGCACGCTCCAGTACCATTACAATTTGTACACTGCACTGATTCATCTGTCCCGACAAGTTGACCAGAGATTGTACCAGTTCCATTACAGAGTGTGCATACTCCTGGTCCAGATTCAACTTCTGCGTATTGGAATCCATCGCTTAACTCCCTTGCTCTAGTAAGTGCTTCAATTGCTGTTTTGCTAGTATTCTTGATTAAACTATAAGCACGTAATGTCTCCTGTGTAGGTTGACATCGAATAATACGAAAGATCTTATCTGGAAGATCAAGACATTCCTTTTTACGTTTGACGATTACTAAACCCTTCATCCTTTCGTAAAGTTTATATACCTCATTCACCCCAGGTTGGAAACCATGACTAACATCTAAGTCATGATCCTCTTTCATTAGTCCGCATTCGGTGCAGCGATTCGAATCGTCACGCCATGCAACTATCTTTTGAAAAGTAGCGCCAGAAATTGACTCCTCTTTACTAATTATAGCTAATCGCTCTTTGAATTTGTTTATGTCTCCCTCTTTAAGGAAGCCTGGACATGCAATCTCACAGAGGTGCCACCAATCGATTGGTGACTTGGGTGCTGGCGCACCTGATAAAAGTATGATGAAAGGATATGGAAATTTTTCACGCATGAGATCTGCAATGTGTCTTGCAGCTTGTGATCGCTGAGCTTGAGGATTCTTAATCTTGGCAGCTTCATCAAAGACTATACCTTCGGGCAGGATAAAATTACCTTGTTTAGTCACCTTCAACAGTGCTTCATAAGTAAAATATATTGGCTGTACTTTTGCTTTCCACTTTTTGAACTCATTCTGGACGGCGCGCAATGCCCATTTCGGACCAACCCACCACCAGTTTGTGATTCCCGATCGTTCGATGCATTCAATCGTTGCAAGTGTTTTACCTGTTGCCATTTCTGCGGCAACTATACAACAACGTCTAGTCAACTCAAAAGCTGTAATCTCTTTCTGATGTTCAAAGACTGACCTGTCAAGCTTATCAATTGTTAATAGTGGTTTGTCGTAGTGGTCGTATGGATTTTCACCCATCAAATACGATAGTTGGAAGCGATTCCTTGGAGTATCAGGGATCGACCACAGTTTCCGTGGATTTATTTCGTCGTAGCCATGATACTTACGGCCCTGCATGGCTTTAATTTCGGCCATGAGGGTTTGATTATAACCAAACTTGAAAAAGAACCGGCTAGATTCCTTCCACATTTGGACGGGAATCATATATTTTCCAGCACGTAA
>OFQW01000081.1_pt1 | contig 17681 bp, 35 predicted proteins | sample 1542941 | NCBI WGS metagenome assembly OFQW01 (sample SAMN07774219, study PRJEB24372) | wastewater metagenome | isolation source: Exp Tend NO 90WW | collected 2016-02 | reverse complement strand
GCTACAACTTTTAAAATCAGGTTAGGTCCAGCTGGTGCTAACACCGCTTATGTCAACGGCGGAACTGGTGGATCAAGAGAGTTCGGTGGCATATCTGCTGCCCGTCTTCGTGTAACAGAAATTAAAGTTTAAGGAGAAGTGAAATGACCCCAAACATGACCTACAGATCAACTATTTGTGTCGCATGAAATGGCAGCAGGAACTACGTCTGCGATTACTTTCAGACTACGCGCTGGCGCGGCAACAGGGACAATTTATGTTAATGGCACATCAGCCGCTCGCCGATTAGGTGGAGTTGCGGCTATCCGGATTCGTGTAACCGAAATAAAGGTATAGAGATGAAACTTTTTTATAACTCTGACGGGACGGTGAAGGTTCTTCCTGTATCAGTCCTTCCCGTGAATGCGGTGTGGAATGGTGGATTCCCATATACCCCAGAAGGATCACTTCTAGTCTCTATCGTTTCGGCAAAACCGACTGATACGGTATCAAACGGCGGATTCATCCAAGAACTATGGGGCGGTGTTTGCGCTGGATACGATACGCCATCTATATGGATTGGCGGGCTGGCAATTACATCATACGGCGCGCTGTGCTTAGATGTTGATGGCGGGATAGTAACCGATGGTCCCGCGCTCTACAACAGCCTCACCCATACCGCCATCCCCACTCGTGGGTCTATCACCCCCTCCTTCACCCGAGCCACCACAGAAACCGGCCAGAAGTGGGACGAGGCAGGCTATCTCGACTTCACTGCGCTGGCAGGGGAGATGGTGTTTAAGGGGGCTAGGCGGGAGAGGAATCTGCTGGCGACTTCCTCGAAGGACTTTTCAGTAACGACTGGAATCTCACTTAATGCGACTCCGACCGCTGGTTCTGTTGTTTTCACCAACGCGAGCGCGTACAGATACAAACGGTCTCTCGCTATTCCGGGAACTAAGGTTCAGTGTAGTTGCTTGGTTAAATCTTCTGATGGAAGTAAAGCCGTTGTTGGTGTTCGTGGGTATGGGGTTGCATCTGGTGCATCAGCGGTTGAGTCTGTGGCGCTTACGACCGAGTACCAGCAAATCACCATAACCATATCAGGGGCCACGACCAATGAGGCGATTGATTTTGGATTAGAGAATCGTATCGGGATTGGCGGGGATGGGACAGCGATAGGAACCGTTGAGATAACCCAAATCCAGATCAACGACATCACCGGCGAAACCGACCAGACCACAATCCGGCCGTATGTCAGTGTAGGTGTTGAGAGCGCCCCTGCCTACCACGGCAGCATGGTAGATGGCGTCAAGTGCTACGACACAGATCGCAGCGGGAATCCTATCTCGACCTCTGGCAGCTACCCCCTCGTAGGCTATGTGCCTTGGGAGGCGCGGACGAATTTGTGTTTGCAGAGTGAGGACTTATCGACAACATGGGGTAACAATAACACTACTGAATCCGTTAATGCCGCTGTTGTCTCCCCTAACGGAACGACTACAGCCGACAAACTTGTTGAAGCCGCAACTAACACCACACACACAATCCATAACACGGTTGCCGGAACGTCAGGTGTCTATACGACGAGCGTTTACCTCAAAGCTGCGGGGCGCACTTGGGCGTACATTACAGAAGGAAACTCTGTCACGTCCACGGCATATTTCGATCTGACAAACGGGGTGGTCGGAACGGTGGGCGGAACGGGAAGTCCTTCAGCGAGAATCGTAGACGCCGGGAACGGATGGTATCGTTGCTCCATGACCTTCACAGCAGGGGCAAACGCTAATATCCAAATAGGCACTTCGACAGGTGACACTATTTCATCGTTCCTCGGTGATATTACCAAGGGCGTCTATGTATGGGGCGCACAACTCGAACTCGGTTCCTTCGCCACTCCGTACATCCCGACCACTACCGTCGCAGTAGCGCGGAATGCTGATGTGCTGACCTACACCGGAGCAGATGTTGCGAACATCAAGACGCTGGCGGCTACGTTCTCGCGTGGGGTTGGGGTTGCTACAGCAGGAACAGTTGCTGCGCTGTCTGACAACACGGCGAACGAATACAGCAGCATCAACCTGACATCCGCAACGGCAGTCCGGTTCGACGGCGTAGATGGTGGCGTGTCCAAGTGGCAGACTACGGCGAGCAATGCCTACACTCCCGCGGCAACGTCGAAGGCCGCTTACTCTGCCGCTACCAACTCGATCAAGATGGACTTAGACGGTACAGCACAGACAGAAGACACTGTTGCTACGCTGCCAACTGTTACACAAGTACAAGTAGGGCATCTGAATGGCGCAACCGTCCTCAACGGCCCTGTCGGGCAAATCTTCGCATGGACTCGCAACCTGTCGCAATCTGAGCTAGGAGCAGTGGATCGTGCCTAACTACCACATCATCATTCAGCAAGAACGCCGCACTGAGCCTGAGCGCATGGCGCAGGCTATCAGCAGCACGGTGCAGCGGGGCGAGGAATTCATTGCTGGCCCCGAGCAACTGCATCACATGGGAACGCTGCCTGAAATGCTGGACGATCCACAGTTCGTCATGGTGGCCGAGTGGGATTTGCAAACGCCCTATGTCACGGTGCATAAGGGCGACTACAGCAAGCGCAATCTGCACTTCGGTGGATGGCCGGAAATAACCAAGGAACAGTTCGATGCGATACCTGCTGATCTGCCTTTGTAGCCTGGTCGCCGGCTGCGGCGATACCTTCACAACTCCGGTCAACCGGGAATACACGAAAGAGTCCGCGCTTATCGTGTGGAAGGAAGTCGATACCGAGGCGCAGCTAAACGCCGCGTGCCATCGGTCGGGCGAGGACCGGAAGATTCTTGCCTGTGCCGAGATGGGATCGGTATGCACGATCTACACATACCGCAATCCTCCGCTTGAAACGCTTGGGCATGAAACGCTGCACTGCTTCACTGGTCGGTGGCACGGCTAGATTTTCAACGCATCCACGCTCAAAGAAGCGGGAAAGGAATAAGCATGTCTCCAGAGGTCCAAATGTTCATAAACGCAACGCTCGGCGTTATCGCGTTCCTTGGTGGCGCGGTGATGAAGTCAGTATGGGATGCGCTGAAAAAGCAGCAAGAGGAAACAAGCGCACTGGTGGCGAAGGTGCAGAACATCGAATTATTGGTGGCCGGGAGCTACGTCAAAACAGACAAATTCGAGCAAGTGGTAACGGCGATGTTTGCCAAGCTGGATAAGATTTACGAAAAGCTAGACACGAAGGCCGACAAGATTGATTGTGATAGGGCGCATGGGACATGAGCGAAACCCTACGCCAGAAACAAAGCCGGTTTGCCGGCATGGTGGCGCGACTGATCGACAAGGCGCGGGAGATGGGCTACGAGGTAACGCTAGGCGATGCCTACCGAGATCCGCGAGTATTTGGCGAACTCAAGACATTCAAGGGCTACGGCAACGCTTCATCGTGCCACAAGCTGCGGCTTGCCATCGACTTGAACCTATTTCGCAATGGCACGTTCCTTCCCGACTCGAAAGACCATGAACCGCTTGGCGCTTGGTGGGAGTCTCAGGGCGGGACATGGGGCGGCAGGTTCCAAGATGGGAACCACTACAGCCTAGAGCATGAGGGGGTGAAATGAACGACTTTCTGGAAAAGATCGCGCCGACCATTGCGACGGCCTTGCTTGGGCCTCTAGGTGGCGTTGCTGTGTCTGCCCTTGGGAATCTGTTTGGGGTTTCGGAACCGACCCAACAGAAGATTGCTGATGCTATCCAAAGCGGACAGATTACCCCTGACCAACTCAGCAAGTTGAAAGAGTTGGAACTGCAATACCAGAACGAGGAAAAGGAACGCGGCTTCAAGTATGCAGAGCTTAAAGTTAAGGACGTTGATTCAGCCCGTAACCGTGAGATTCAAACCAAGGACAACACCAACAAGATTCTTGCATTCACTATCGTAGGGGCATTTATAGCAATGGTTGGCGCTACCCTTCTAGGGTATGCAAAGGTAGAGTCTGTGCTTGCTGGAACGCTTGTTGGCTATCTTTCTGCGAAGGCAGAGCAAGTGCTTGCTTACTACTTCGGAAGCAACAGGGATAGCCACCGAAAGACCGAATTGCTTGCCCAATCTCAACCGGTGAAATGACATGGCCGGACTCCTAGACGCACGTCAGCACAATCACCGTTTCGTTCGCCGTGCATCGAATCACACTTCACCGCAGCTTTCTCAAGCACCAGATTGGCAAAGTGGTATCGGGTGAATTGCTCGCCGTCTGCAACAGCCGCGCCCAATGCGCGCTGCCAGAGGATGTCGATTTCTTCGCGCGTCATTTCTTCACCTTGGCGAGTGCGGCGTTGATCCTGCCCATCACATAGTCGTAGTCTTTCCCACATGTGGCGATAGCCGACTGTGCATCCTTCAAAACATCCATCAGTTCGTAACACTGCCAAGTGCTGTTCTCGCTCCTACGCTTATACATATCGCGTTCGTCGCGCACATTCTGTAAGCATCCCGTCAAACCAGACTCTAGCCAGTCGAGCGGAATCCCCGCACACGCATTCACGCAGGCCACGATGCGGCGTTCGTTGGCTTCGTTTTCATCATCGTCACGACTCATGCAGGCAGTGGGGCATGTGATTCTTTTACCGTCGCTACCTGTGATCCATGACAATTCAACTCTCCACGGCTCTTTCGTGTGTTCGTTCATAGCTTCCCGCTCCTTAGTTCTGCTGCTTTGTTGCCATCGACAAGAGGTTCGCACCCGTCGCTCATTGCTCAACGTATCAAACGCTGTGGCAAGCTCTGAGAGCGTTCTGATGATCTTTGCGTGACGGTTGTTAAGCCTGACTATTTCAAGCTGCGATTCCTCGCAGAATCGGGCTAAGTTGTCGGCAGACCAGCTTTTGAAATCGGCCATGATCAGAACGGAATATCGTTCTCAAAGTCGTTGAATCCACCTTGACCGCCGCCAGAATTCCCACTTTTGGGCGGTTCTTTTGGTTCGCTGTTGTTGCCTGCACCTTCAGCACGGCCACTTAGCATCTGCATCCGCTCTCCGCGAATCTCCGTGGTGTAGCGATCCTGGCCCTCTTTGTCTTGCCATTTGCGAGTCTGAATCTTCCCCTCGACATAGACCAATCCACCTTTCTTCAGGTATTGGCCGCAGACCTCGGCAATCTTCCCAAAGAATGAAACTCGGTGCCATTCGGTAGATTCCTTTTTGTTTCCGTCTTTGTCTTTCCACGTTTCCGATGTAGCAATGGAAAGATTGGCAACCGCTTCGCCTGACGGCAGATAGCGCATATCCGGATCGTTGCCAAGTCGCCCAATAATCATTGCTTTGTTGAGTGATGACATGATTCATGCTGCCTTTCTTGTCGTAAGTTGTTCAATCAGTGCTTTGGCTTCTTCCTCTGCCTTGATCACCGCATCTTCAAGGCGCTTGCAGAATTCATCGTCGCGCTTGACTTCAATCACAAGTATTCGATGGGATTCGGGCATTCTTGGGTCATAGCTGACGAAGTTCCACCGCGCGCGATTCGTCACCCACATGCAGCCTTGAATCTGCGGTATGTATTCTTCCGGTACTCCGGATATGTACCGCTCAAGATGGATTGCACTTGACTTCGGGCATTTGATTTCGATGCCTGCATCGTCACCAATCAAGCCATCCGGAGATACCCCGCAGAACTCATACAACGGGTGCTGAATGAATCCGACTTCTTCAACCGTGTTACCTGTCAGCAGTTCGTATTCCTGCCGCGCAAACGCCTCTAAATCCGATCCCCATTGGAGTGCATAGCCTTCCGGCCCTTCAACCGGCTGACCGCTCATGCGCTCGACTACGACCTGCCAGATAAGGTCACGGTATGCCTTCAACGGTTCGCCGGTTTTCTTGTTTCGCGCAAGCAGGTCAGCAAACTTGCTTCCGGTGAATTTCCCGGCGCGTTGAGCTAACCATTCGTCGGTGCGTTGCTCAGTCATTGCTTTCCCCAAGCACAAGATTGATCGGCTTTTCGTCATCGTGGAAAACGGTAATCTCGACCGCGCTTCCATCCTTTGCAGACAGGACAAAGTTAGTCCAAGATGTATTTCCGCTTTTCTTGGTGTAGATATTCACGGTATCAACATGGTGGAAGTCGATTGATTGTCTAATGCTCATGCTGCCTCCTTCTTTTCGCCTTCAATGATCCTAGAGTCGGACTCTTTTGCCATTGCGGTAATCCGTTCAATCTCGTCGGCAATCAGTTCAAAATGCCCCTTGTTGAGTAGCGCGACCTTTTCCTTCAATGCTTTTTCGCCTTCAGTGGTGGCGATTGATTCCAGCTTGGCAATCAACTCCGTCTTAACCTTGGACTTGCGTTCTTCAAGCGACTTGTTAGCCACTTCCGCGCCACCGCTCCGAGACTTAACAGCGAACTCCAGACCTTCATCAAGTTCGACGTTCAGGTGTTGAATTGCCTGATTCAGCCGGTCATTCTTCGGCCACATTTTTGCCGCACGCTTGATCACAGTTTTCTTCTGCATTTCGCCTGGATCAGTGACCCACGGACAGGTCACGTTCTTCGCCTTGTACGCCTTCCAAGCTGACGAACGATCACGGATCGCGTTGATTTCATCAATGGACATGGCATCGCAAAGGTATTCACCGCTCGGAGTCTTGGCGACTACGTAAGCCCCAATCACTTCCCCCCGTTGCTTACTGAACGGGTTGAACAGGTGCTTGGGCTTCTGCCCCGGTTCGCCCATCTGAAATTCATCGTTTTCATAGACCAATTCAGCTTTGACCCACACCACGGAACCGGATTGCGTAGCAAGGTCAATAAGGCCGATATAGCTAATGTCTAGGCATACTTTCTTGTCGCGTGGAACTAAATAGGCTTGCTTCCGCGCAGGGTTCAGACTGATCCCGATGGCGGCGACATTGGTAACGGCGTTGATTACCGATTGACGATTCCCCATCGCAACAGACAGAAGGTAATCATTCGCTTCCATCTGCTGTATTGCGAATCCGGCTTCAACCTCAAACGACAAGGATTGATTCGTTAGCCGTGCTTGAAACGTGTCGCGGATCGCGTAAATCTCATTCTTGATAACTGCAATGTTGCTCATAGCAATTCCTTTCCGGCGGGACTATGCCGCCTTGAGTTGTGTTCTACGGAATGCGTTAGCCTCGCGTGCGCGCTTGTTGTCGAATTGCTGTCCGCAATAACGGCTACAGAACCGCTTGCGACCTTCCGGTAGTTCGTGGTGGCACCATAGGCAGGAAGGTGCGGCCCATTGCGGCGTTATTACTTTGTTATCCCACAGCAGCAGGGCTAAGTCCCATGCGCTCATAGCAGCACCAGAGCAATGATGCCGAGCGGGATGCAAATACAAGCCACTGCTATGTCGCCAAGGTGTCCGGCTTGCTTGCGCTGAACCGAGTTATCGGGGTGGAGCAACCACTTCGGGCCGAGATATTCAACTTGCCGCATCCATCCCCTGCGGAGGGCATTTACTGCCGTCCGCGATGTGTAGGAGGAACGCGGGTACAGGCGAACCGCTTGACGGGCTAGGTTGGTCATGTTTGACCCCTCCGTGTTCTATGCTGAACCGTGCCGTAGCCGTAGCCGTTGCCGTCGCCGTCGCCGTAGCCGACAGGCCTAGTTACAGTCACCATGACTCGCTCACAGGGACACAGAAGATTTCTGCATCTTCTGGAATGTCAACGTCAGCGATCTTGCGCAGGTCGGCTTTCTTTGTGTTCTCAAGCATCCCGGCAAAACCAACGGATTCCCACTTGAAAACATGCAAGGCGCGGGACAATTTGATGCGTCCGTTCTCGCGGGTAACGTCACCAGCAAAAATCCAACCGCGATCCACGACAATGACGGCGCGGTTCCCATTCGGCTTTGTTGTAATGCAGTCCTCTCGGACGTACTTAACGTTGTCAATGGTGATGGTGTTCGGTGTGCTCATAGTGTTCTCCGTAAGTTGGTTGTTCATGCTGCCTCCGCTTCAACTTCTGCGGCTTTCTCAGTGACAGATGGCGTCCAAATTTCAGCGTGTGCATCGATCATTGCAATAGCGGCGCGGTATTCCTTGGCGTGATCGCTTTCGTTGTGCGTGGCGGCGAGCTTTGCCTCAAATTCGGCCTTGGTGCCGAAAAAGCAGCCAGCGCGCAGGCGAATCCCGCAATCGGTGAGATACGCCACAAAGTACGCGCAGCGCGATCCGATTGGCCCGATCTGAAGAATTGGACGCGCTCCTACTAGCTTCGATTTGTCATCCAAGGAAGCGCCGTCCAAGTAAGCGCCGACCAAGGAAGCGCCAGCTTTAACTGCGGCCTCTACTGTTAGCCGCAGCGTGTTGTTCTCGGCATCATGCTCAAACAGCACCTTGCCGGAGAAGCGGCACTTGATTTCGATTTTCATTATGCTGCCCTCGCATCTTCAAAGCGACGGTCCTCTGCCTGCTCCCGCAGATAGTCGCGGTAGTCAATCTCGAATTCGTTGATCAACTCGGACTCAAGCTCAGAACCCATCAGATGCACAAGCTGGACGGTTTCGCCTTTGATCTGGACTTCAATCGAATCAACCGAGGGAAAGTCCGTGCAGATTTGCGCTTCAATCGTGCAGTTGTGCTGACCAAGTTCGCCACAATCAATCCAGCGGTTTTGTACGGTTTTCATGCTTCACCATCCTTACCAAGAGCCTTAGCGATTGCTGCACGCCCTGCGGCGATACGTGACGTGCTAAGGCCGTCATTGACGATCATTTCCAACGCGGCCAGCAGATCAGGAGCGGCGGCAATAAGTCGCGCGTTTGCTTGCTGCATTTCATTCCACTTTTCGTTAGGGAATTGATGCCAAGGCTCAACAAAAAGAAGAACGGGCTTATTGGATGCGTAAGTAAATTCGACCATGTTCCGACGTTCTGGCAAGTCTCCAAGAAATCCACAAATTTCCCATCCGTTGTTGCTGCTTTTCACGGCATACCACGGCCCCGGCGTATGTTTCGTTTTCATAGCTCACCCCAAAAGATCATGTGAATAAGAATGGACAGAATGGAGACAAGACCAACGACAGAGAGGACATAGATCGCGTCATCAATAACGTGCGGGAAGCCTTCGGGTTCTTCGTCGTCGAACATGCTCACGGTGCGCCCCTCGAAATCTTGCCGGTGATCCGCGCCGGCACGGTTTGCTTTAAAACCTGCTTAATTATTTCGGCTCCAAAGACATGAGCATTTTGTGAAATCGCTTTTTTTGCGCGCCCCTAGCAGCGCCCCAAGCAGCGCCCCTAGCAGCATATCTAATTGCCTCGTTGCCGGTTTCTAGGTATCGCTTAACTACAGGTGGGCAATCCCAAAGGTGGCAGACTTGAAGCGCAGCCCATCGCGCAAACTCACGCATGACAGGTTCAGCGTTTGCGACCCATAGATAGGTTCGTTCGGTAGCGACTGACTTATCATCGCCATGCACCACTTCACCCCCCAAGGTACAAAGCGCAACCCACGGCCCCCGCGCGTACTGAAGCGCATCAAGTGCGTTTTTGCTTGCGTGCAAACCTTGTTCGCAAAGCACAGGAGAACACTTGACTTTGTGCGTAACGCCAGGCTCGATAATCCGGCCATCGTCATAACCAAGGCACGGCTTACCCTTGTTGTTTGCTGCGCTGAAGTGCCAGTAATAGTCCATGTTCCCCTCTGTGTATGTTGTGTTGCTTGGTACTACTCGCTGCTATCAGTGATCACTACGGTCTAGGTTGTCGGCTGGGCCAGGGAACCGTTACTGCTTCGTCGTAGTGCTGTGCTGATGTTCGATACTCTAGCAAGACTTTGCTATGTAGTCAAGCAAATTTTTGCTTGACTGTATATCAAACATTTGCTAATCTGAGGATATGGACACAATCAACTTCATCAAACAGCGTCTTGACGAGTGCAAGGGTAACTGGCCTGCGGTCTGCGAACAGACCGGATTAGACTACTCCTGGCTCACAAAATTCGCCCAAGGGAAAATCCCTAATCCTGGCTTTGCAAAGGTTCAGACGTTGGCGGCGCACTTTGCCACAACGAAGCGGACTAACAAAGCATGAGCAAATTCTCCCCCTGCCGTCGCCCCCGGGAAGCGGTGACGGCATTTGACCTCCGATCCTAACGGGTCGGGGGTCTTTTCTATTTGCAAATACCGAATGGGCCGCGAAATCACAATCAAGGTAAAGCTGACCCCTGACGAATGGATTGAATTCAGGGACAAGTGCGACGAAGCAGGGTTCTCGCAATCCTCGCTTGCTCGTTGGCTCATTCGTCAGTGGGTGTCGTCCGACCATACTTTCAATATAGGTCAGGGCAGGTTATTCAACAAGCCTGATGGCCGAAAGGTGGCCCAGTAATGGCGCGTATCAGAACGATCAAGCCGGATTTCTTTCGCCATGAGGCGCTACAAGACGCCGAGATAGCGAACCCTGGCAAGTACCCGATGATGGTGTTCGCCGGCCTCTGGGTGATAGCCGACAGGGAGGGGAGATTTGAATGGCGGCCAAGGCGCATAAAACTTGACGTTCTACCTTTCCTTGACTTTGACATGGAGCAAACGATGTCAATTCTTGAGGCGGAGGGGCTTATTCATAGATACGAACATTCAGGCGAAACATACGGCGCAATTACCTCATGGGATCGCCATCAGATCGTCGGGCGAGATGAGCCGCCATCTGAGATCCCAACGCCAAGCGGAGAGAAAACGCTTTACTTTCGCCCACTTAATCAGACGCAACGATTTAAGGTTTATGAGCGGGACGGCTGGACGTGTGCTTATTGTGCGCGAGATATGAGAAACGACCGCAGGGCCGCGTGTTTGGATCACGTCATTCCTTATGCGCAAGGCGGAACAAATCGAGAACTTAATCTAGCCACATCGTGTAAGCGATGTAATTCTACGAAGGCCAACAAAACCCCGCTTGAGGCAGGAATGAAATGGCCTGCCGGTCTTGGCGAATATCTGGACAGGGACACAAACACAGTATGTCATCACCCTATTAACGATACGTTAACGGGGGGTTCAAAGAGGCCGGACAAGGAAGGGGAAGGGGTTAAGGGAATAGGAGAAGGGAACGGAGTAAACCCGGCGCCGGACAAGCCGGCTCGGTTCGATCCTGTCGCCATGCCTTTGCCTGCATGCCTGCACCCGACAGACTGGTCGGCATGGATCAGCTACCGCAGGGCCAGAAAGCTGACCACTGCCGAACCGACGATGCTGAAGCAACTGCAATTCCTGACCGAGTGCAACGCTCGCGGCCAGCCACCTGCCGCAATCATCAACGCCAGCATCACGAACGGATGGCAGGGACTTTTCGAACAGAAGGCAGGGGGATCAAATGGGAAAAATGGAAGCAGCCGAGCAGACAGGATCAGTGCAACCATTGCCGAACTCACAGGGGCAAACCGTCACCCTGCGGCAGCTATCGACGGAGTTGCAACAAGGGTGGATTGAGCGCCTTTTTTCCCGATTGGCGGCGCTGTACGGCGCGAGCTTTGGCCGGCAGTGGGAAGGAACGAATCTGGCTGACGTTAAGGCGGTATGGGCTGAAAAACTCGGAGGATTCACGGCGCAGCATATCGGCGCGGCTCTGAAGTCCTGCGATGACCGGCCATACCCGCCGAACCTTCCCGAGTTTATCGAACTGTGCCGGCAGCACGCCAGGGGCGCGAATCAGCAGCGCATGCCGGCGAGCGGTCCGCAGCTTTCTGCCGACGAGATTGCAGAGCGCACAAGGCAGCTTGAAGCGGCAGCGGTGAAGTCGAAGAAATACGATTACAAGCGGTGGTGCAACGAACTCCGCGAGCGGTATTTGGCCGGCGAGTGCCTGCTGCCAATCCAGATCCAGATGGCCTCCGAAGCATTGGGTGAGTCATGGGAAAACCGCCAGTGTAAGCAAAAGGTGGCCGCATGAAATCCTGCCCACATTGCGCCGGCCAGCTTCGGCGCTTCGCTGCCGTCAAGTCGAAGATTCTTGGACATGGTTCGCGCTACAAGTGCAAAGCCTGCGGCAAGTCCATCACGGTCCGCAGCGGCGAGATTTCGCAACAGCGCGGACGGCCTGAGTTGAGGGACTGGCGGCATGGGGTGGCGGCATGAACTGGAACCGCGTAGGCACGAACGGCATGCAATCCGGCGAGTATCGCGTAGGTAAATTCGCCGCCGACGAGGGCGCGCTATGCACGCTGTACGGGCTATGGCACAAGGATGACCGGCTCGGTTACTTCAGCGACTTTTATAGCGCGCAGGTAGCGGCGGAAGAACATGCGAAGGCTAACGTTGAACATGACCGGCGCACGGCGGCTTTATCGCCGGGCGTCCGTGTCGATGGCCCTGTTGGGCCTCTTTCGGAGTGATGCACATGACCAACAGGCGGTGTTGGCGACGCATCAACAAGCCGAAATTCGACTACGAGTTAAAAGGCCGGTGTGATCCGGTTGTGGGGGTGGCCATCCTTTTTTCGGTGTACGCGCCAGAGGGTTGTGAGCGCCTCTATCGCATTTGCGCAAACCTGCCGTACTACGCGCACATGAACACATACTCAGACCCGCCGATGGCGCTAGCTGATGCGAAAAAAATGGCACGCGCATGGGTAAAAGCCAACGAGAGGCCGAACGCCGCTTTGAGGGGCGGCGAAGCCGTCCCGCTCGAAAGCACAGTTATGCACAGGAGCAACAATGACACCTGAATTTAACCGCTGGTGGGATGCGGACGAACTGACGCAAACGAACCCATATACCGATGACACGCCGGCATGGTGGGCGTGGGAAGGGTGGCAGGCCGCACAGAGTGCGAGGGTGGATTGCAACGCATGCGCGAACCGCGGCCGGATTGACGGGCTATCGCAGGAAACGCACTGTGAGCATTGCAAGTGGCAGGAACGGTGGCGCACTGACCACTATGTGCATAACGCTCCGTATGAGGGGCCGGGCGGCTTTTCGCCCGGTCCGCTCGATGCGGTTGTTGGGCCCCAAGGGTAATTAAGGAGACGACATGAACAATGCGACTTTATTCGGAGCATTCACTCTGGCTCTTTCACTGGCGATTGCGAACTTTGGCTATCAGTGGTTTCAGGACGTGCCGAATTGGTACTCGGCCGGCGAACGCACTTGGTATCAGGCGTGGGCGCTGCTGATTGCGTGGGGTGTGTGGCGCGAGCCACGCGAAAAACCGCAACGGCGCGGGCAGGGGCCTGGGTGGTGCGATTGATGAGGCCCAACGCTCCGCATGAGGGGCCGGCCGCTTGCGGACGGTCCCGCGAAGGGCAGGACATGACACACCGCTGGAACTGGCGGAAGTGGTTGCCGGAGCGACACGGCCAACTGTGCCGGGTGCTAGCGACGGGGCGCATGAATTCCGCGCTGGTGGAGTTTGAGGACGGAACCAAAGTGGTGACGAGCCGATACGCAGTGCGGAAGCTGACCCATAACGACCTAGGTAACCGGCGCGCCGCTTTTGGCGCGTCCGCGTTGACCGACGAGTTAGAGCGCCTTACCCACGAAGACCTGAGAAAGTGGGCCGAGGCGCTAGACAAAGAAATGCCGCGTGGGCTTGGGGAACGCCTGCTGCGATTCGCTGAGGCTTGGCGCGAACAAGTTGATTGCAGTAACACAAATAAAGCTTGACATGGTTTGATTGATGTATTACAGTTATAACCATGCGAGGCGCGGTGCACCGCAAACAACAAAGGAGCAAAAAATGAAAGTTCGGGCCTGGAATACCTACAAGATCGACGGAACTGGCGAATTGGTAATTGGCCGCGATATCGAGGCCACAACTGTAACTCAGGCGCTTGACGCGGCGGAAGTGGAAGCCCGCTCATGGAATGCTCGCCACAGGAGCGCGGACAATCTGGCGATGCGCGTAAATATGCTTTCGTGCAACGGCCACGTTCGGGCGATGTTGTGAAGCATCAGCACGGGGGGGCTGGAAGGGGTCAGGGGCGCAAGCCCCTGCCGGACGATGAGCGAACCGTCGTTGTAACGGTACGCCTGACCCCGGCACGGCGGGACAAACTGCGGCGCTTGGGTGCGCACTGGCTTGCAAAGGCAGTTGATCGGGCGAAAGAGCCGGATGCGCTCTAACGCTATAGATCAGGGGCGCGAGCCGCAGGCGAAGCGTCCCACTGGAGCGGAGGGTTAGATGACGACGTTTGATGAGGCTGAGTGCCTGAAAACCAACCCGTTTGAGGGTGACTTTGGAAGCCCCGGCGACAAGGTGCTGAAGGACAAGATTGGCACGGCGCGCAAGGGTGGAACCTGCGGCATGTGCCGGCAAGAGATTGTGCCCGGAGAGCGCGTGCGGCTGCTGGCCGCCGTGTTTGACGGCACGCTGATGAGCTACCGCTGGTGCTCGGAGTGCTGCGCGGCAATGGCGGCAAGCTGGACCGATAACGGCGACGCTTGGACGGCGCGTGCGAGGCTCGGGCGCGAGTCATCTAACGCTGGCGTAACCGGCGCGTAGCGAAGCGAAGCGTCCGCGTTGACGCAAATGTTAGGCATAGGAGATTCGGAAATGTGGAAAGACGTAACCAGCTACGGGCGCGACGACAAGGAACGCAAGCCGACAACGTTTGAGGCGAAGGCCGGGGCGCTGCGGATTGTGGTGACGTGCGGACATGTGATGTACCGGCCCAAATGGGTGATGCACTGCTACGCGCTGGCAATCGACACGCACCCGCTGGACAAGAGCGCAAACCAAGAGCAAGCCGAAGCGGAAGCATTGCAGATTGTTTCGGAGCGTCTTGCAGACCTTGCGCAGTGTGCGGCGAAGCTGATGCCTAACGTCTGAGTTGAGCGGGATTATCCATCAACGAACTACAAGGAGACGAAACATGGAAGTACTGATTGACGGCGTGAAATACGTTCCGATTCCCGACGTGCCGACCGACAAGGGTTTGCTTGCGGCGCTGGAAGTTCGCTTCAATTCCGATGCTGGCGACAACCTGACGGTGCGCGACTACCTGCGCACGCTGCTGGAAACGCTGTGGAACCAAGGCGAAGGATTTAGCGGCAAGCGGCCATTCGGAAATAGCGGATGGGAGTACGACCTGTACGCGCCACTCGTCAAGGGTGGGTTTGTCACCGGCACACTGGACGAGGATGGGTATATCGAGGACATCGACAAGCATGGAGCCGAAGCCTATGTGTTCAAACTCATCACGGCGGCATTTGCGAGGGCGGTCGAACATGCTGCCCTCTAACGATCTAGGTAACCGGCGCGCCGCTTTTGGCGCGTCCGTGTTGACCGACGAGTTAGCCGGCAATGGTTGAGGACGCCGCACTCGCCGTACTGCCAGAGCCGACTTTTGTCGTGAGCTACGGCGCAGGCACGAACAGTACGGCCATGCTGATAGGACTGCATGAGCGCGGCGAGCGCCCGGACTTGATTTTGTTCGCGGACACAGGAGGCGAGAGGCCGGAAACCTACCGCCACCGGGACGCGGTAAGCGACTGGTGCGAAGGGGTTGGATTTCCTCGGATCGTGACGGTAGCTGAAGCGGTGAGCCTTGAGGCCGACTGCCTTACACGCGGCGCACTGCCTGGGATTGCGTATGGCTTCAAGAGTTGCAGCGACCACTACAAGATAAGGCCACAGAAGCGGTGGCTTAAAGCGCAGGGGATAACCGCGCCGTGGTTTTGGGTTGGCATTGATGCAGGCGAGGCGCACCGGGCGAAGTATGAGGAAACGCGCTACCCGTTGATTGAGTGGGATTGGGGGCGCGAAGAATGCGTGGAAGCGATCCGCCGCGCAGGACTGCCACAACCGGGGAAAAGCGCCTGCTTCTTTTGCCCGAGCAGCAAGCCGCATGAGATTTTGGAATTAAAACGCCTGCACCCTGATTTGATTCAGCGGGCGCTGGCGATGGAAGCGGGGGCAGAACTGACCAGCGTTAAGGGTTTGGGCCGCTCGTATGCGTGGGCAGACCTAGTGAGGTACGACGATGCACAGATGGATATGTTCAGGGGCACGGTCGAGATACCGTGCGGATGCTTTGACGGCTAACGCTAACGTAACCGGCCTTGCGCCGGCACAGGAGATAACGAAATGACGACGCCTATTGCGCAAGGTCCGGTTGACGTAAATGTTAGGGGTTTGCTCGACCGGCTACAGGCCCGCGCCGATAACGCCTACTGCGACTATATTGGACTGTGCCGCAGAGATGAATGCCTTGGGTGGGAAGCCAAGGTCGAGAAGGGGCTTTTCGGTGGCGCGGAACTGAAAGCGCACAAAGACGCCGCCGAGCAACTAGGCCGGCACCGAGCGCTGCAAGAGGCCGCAAACCTGCTGCACGAACTGCTGACCCCTAACGTCTGAATTCACCGGCCTGCGCGGCTTTTTGCGCAGGTCCGGTGGAATGATTGGTTCGGCGTGTTGCGAGCGCCGACTTTTGAAACGAAGAAAGGAAACTGAAATGACCGATGCACACAAATGCGAACTCTGCGGCGAGCCAATGCCTGCCGGCGAAGAAATGTTCAAGTTCCACGGCTACAGCGGAAACTGCCCAAAGCCGCCGCTGCCAAAGCCGAGCAAGACGCAGGAGCAGATACAACAACAGGCCGCGCAACTGATAAGCGATGCGGTTGCGGCTGGCGTGGTGGTGACGATAGAACTGAAGCCGCTGCAACCGCTGGCGATGGGTAATCACGAAATGGTCGCCGAAGTTTCACCGAGGCACCCCTACTGATGGCCCTGACGCCGAACGTCTGAATTCACCGGCCTGCGCGGCTTTTTGCGTAGGTCCGGTGGAATGATGGGTTAGCCGGCTCCCACCAAAGGCCGGCACTTGTTGGAGATAAAACCCAATGAAAGCCACAATCGAAGCTGCAATAAAGAACCTGACCGAGAAGGCCCAGGCGGCGAAGCCTGACGACGTACTGAAGTACTCGCAGGCCGCGCTGAACCTGGCGCACACCGAAGCCACACTGGAAGCAACGCGGCGCGAAAACGCCAAGGCGGAAGCAAAGTAATGAACAGCCGTCACTGGTCAAGGCTGGTGACGGCTAACGCCTGAATTCACCGAGCAGCGCCGCTTTTGCGCTGTCCGGTGGAATGACGGGTTAGAGCGCACGGCAAAACGGAGAAAGAATATGCAAGCAGAAGAAGCGAAGGACGAAGATTTGAAGCGGCTGCTGCCGTGCCCGTTTTGCGGTGGTGGGATTACCGAATTCCACGACAACGGACGAGTCTGGGCGGGCATGAAGTTCAGCGACCCGATCAGCGTTTCGGTGCGGCACTGGTGCGCAGAAGCGCCTGGGCCGAGCCGGATGATTGAGAGGATTGGCCGGGACAAAGAGCAGGCGATTGAACGCTGGAACATGCGCTCTAACGTGATGTGTACGCCAAGTGGTGCGTCCACTGAGTTATACACCAAGGAGACAAAATGAGAATCTTCTACCGAATCCTCCTAGCCTGGTCGCAATTCGACGTGGCCATTGGTGTCGCAACGGGTCGCGCATCGAAGTACATTGACGCAGACCGCGCCGATGTTAGCAAGTGGCAACATGCGCTGTTGATTGAGTCGCTCAATGCCTAGCCACGACATAACCTTCTGCGCCTCAACCGAGTGTCCGAATGTCGGCATCTGTCGAAGGGCGCATCCTCCTAGCGATGTATCATGGCTGTCGTTCGGAGCGTTTTACACATATGGCAGTCCGTGCAAAGAGTACCTGCCGATGAACAGCCACCCTGCCGTGGCCCC
>OFQW01000080.1_pt1 | contig 17684 bp, 26 predicted proteins | sample 1542941 | NCBI WGS metagenome assembly OFQW01 (sample SAMN07774219, study PRJEB24372) | wastewater metagenome | isolation source: Exp Tend NO 90WW | collected 2016-02 | reverse complement strand
GCGTCTGCGCCAGCCGCTAGCGCGATTTGATCCGCGGTAGCACCTGCGCCCGCCTTGGCCTTCTGAAGCGTCTGGATATCGGTTTCAGCAGCCTTCACGGCTGAGGCGCACGCAAGCGCGGCTTGACATCGGGAACGCGCAAGCAAGCATGCCGGCGTATTGCCCGCAACCATGTCGGGGCAGCTCTTACCGGCGGCGAGGCAGTCCGCTGTCGCGCGGTCGGACAAGCTACGAAGCTGCACCTGTTGCAGCAAGCCCGGTCCGCACCCGAGGAGGAGCGCGCACAAGATGGCCAAGGTGAGGGCGAGACTGCCCGCAGTGACCAGAAATCGCACCGTCGAAAGTGATAGGCTGCGCATTAGTAGGTGAATCCCGCGACCCAAACACTGGCTACCGTGGTTCCCGTTCGTTACAGCGTGAAGCCGAGCGCGTAGACGTTTAGCTGGTCCAGCGCATTGCTGACGACATAGCCGAAGCCACCATCGAGCGTGCTGGCTTCGACCTGCGTATAGATGTAGTTACTGCCACTCGCGGCGTCACCCCACATGGTGAGCGACGTCAAATCGTATGAGTATAGATACGCACTGGCAAGATCTGCGTTTGGCACAAACACAAGCTGTAACAGAACACTCGACGCATTGGTCGGAACGTAGGCGCTGAAACTGACCGCAGTTGGTACAGTGGCGTTGCCGCCCGATAGCTGCACGGTCGCGGGGCTGAATTTCTTGGTCAGATACGTCTTGCCCGACTGCGTGTAGGGGATCAGGTTCGGCCCGGTGTCGGTGTAGAACGTCGTCACAAACTGATACTGTTCGTCGCCAGTCTTGTATCGGTAGCCCGCATCCGGGGCTGTCGTTGAGACAGACCAAGTAATTACACCTGCGAAGAGGTTGGCATATACGTAATAGCGCGTGTTCGCGGCGAAAGCACCGCCCGCCAGAGTCTGCGGATCGATAGTCGTAGCAACAGTATGCGCGACAACCTGCCAGTCCGTGCCCACTTTGGCGATGACCGCGCCCATTGGCTGAATGACCATGACCGTGTTGGACGTAGCCTTGACCCGCGGATAGAACCCCCCTCCGTAAAGCAGCAGCCGCGCGCCCTCGATACCGTCGAGAAATGGCACTTCGATGTCATTGCGAAGTTGCGTTGCGTCGAGGGGATCGCCGTTGGCCGGTGAGTTTTGTTTAGAAGGGAAAAATGGAGCGCCAGAGGGTGTGATGGTAAACGGCATGGGGGTCGGTCCTTTGTCTTTCTGTTTAGGCTAGGCAGCAGCAACGGATTGGGCAGATCGGCCCCCGTCGCTGCGGTATTGGTTGCGGCTGTTCTGGCTGCGCGGGCACCGTGCCGACGCAGCCAAAGAGCAAAAGCACGATGAGCAGATAGCGACGCATGCGCTACAGTTCGACGAGTTCAACGATGCCGACGATGTCGCCGCCGTCCACAAAACTCGGGGCGCTGATCGCGGTTTTCGGTGGTACGCCAACGGCTAGCGACTTCGGGCAGTGCGGGCACTCGACAAGCTGTGCGCCGTTGCCTGCGTAGACGTTTGGCATCGACAGACGGTGTGGGCCCGAAAAGCCGCGCACGGCGTCGGTCTCATGCAGTGCCGGGAAATTCACCGCCCAAACGCGAACGGCTTTGCCGACGGGCGGACGCACGCGGCAGCCGACAGGCAGGCAGAAAAGGTCGCTGACCTTCATCGACAGCGACGGGCCAGCATAGCGAAGGGCCACGCGCCCGTCAGACATCGCTACCGGGGGATAGCTGCACCCTGGCAAAACTTCGATCCAAGCGGGCAGGCTTGCAGGCTTCGGAAGCGCCGCGACAGCCGCCGCTGCGTGCTGTGTTGCGTCGGTTGCGTTGCTCGCTTCCATCTTGGCCTTCTGTAGAACCTGCGCGGCTTGCGCAGCTTGCGCTGCGGCGGCATCGGCGGTGCGCTGCGCTTCGGCGAGTGCGGCATCGGCGCGGGCAGCGGCCTGTACCGCCTGGACGTTTTCAAGGGCTTTCGATTCGGCGTCTGAGTGCATCTTGGGTGGCTCCGTTGTTGTTCGCTTGCTGTGGGGCTCTTTGGCCCGTTTCCTAGAGATGGTGCAAGCGACGCTTAGCCGTCTGCTTGGCCGGTCGATGGGGCTTCGATGGCCGACGGGAAGGCGGTCTTTAGGCGGTCTTTAGGCGCGCACGGCTAAACGGGTTCTAAACGGCGCGCACCATCTCACGGCATGAGTGGCACCCCCGTACCGTCCCTAAACATTCGTGAATTGAACAGCGGCCTTTCGACGACGCCGAACGTCGGCGAAGGCATCACCATGAAGCTGGGCACGGCTTCAGCGGGGGCGTATAACAAGCCCGTGCGCTGTAGCACCCAGCCGTCGATCAACGCTTACGGCGTGGGTCCGCTGGTGTCGAGCGCCGGACCTCATCAGGCGTATTCGGGACAGACGCAGTTCCTGTGCCGCACCTTCGCCAGCATCCCTGGCACCTTTGGCGCTGTCACGAAGTCGCCGGTTACGTCGCCAACGTCCCCTTCCACCTTGGCCCTCTCGGCTGCGACCTTTTCGGCTCGCGCCGACGGCAATCCGGTCCCCGGCGGTGCGGCGCTGAACCTGACGACGGGCTTCACGCTACCGCCGTCTCCCCTGCCGCTCAAGATCGTCATCGGTGCGGGCGGTGTGGCGCACACTGTTACGATTTCCTACTACGATGTGGAAAGCGTACAGCGCACCACGATTGTCTCGGTTTCTGGTGTGGGCACGTTCACCACTGCGGCGAATGTGGACCTGAAGAGCATCATCAGCTACACGACGAGCGTTGACCCGGTTGGTACGACCACTTTGACGTGGGACTATGCCGGACCTTTGGACCGCTTCGCACAACTGAAGTGGCAGGTCACGCGCGGTGGGCAGATCAACGTTACCGGCGCACAAGCGCCCATCGTGCGCTACAGCTTCGACAACGGTACGACCTACAGCCCCGGATTCCAGATTCCTACCACAGGTATTTTGGATGTCTACACGTATCCGGGTGGGCTGACGAGCTGGCACACGGGTATTCGCTGCACCTTCACACAGGGCACGGTCGCGAGCACGCTGTACGGCGCTGTGCGCGCAGCGGGTGCGACGGTCAACGGCGATACGATTTGGACCCTCGGCGCTTCGGGCGCAACGGCAGAAATCGAGGTCAAAACCGTCCCCGCCGCTTTGGCCTTCACCGTTGTGGGCTCTGCGGTCAAGCTGACCGCGCACACCACGGGCGGCACCGCGGCGAGCTACAACGCTTTCGGCAATCAGCTTGCGGGCGTCAACTTCGCTGTCGGCACCGTCGGCACGGGTGGCAACGCAATCACGATTGCGACCGTCAACGATGGCGGCACGGGTAACGTGACCGTCGTGGGCAACGCGATTACTATTCACTATACGACGGGCGTGACCACGGTTGCGAACGTCAAGGCGTCTTTCCCTGTCGCTGTGACCTTTGGCAGCGTGACGGCGACGGGCGGCACGAATGCGAACATTCTGGCCGATCCGGGTGACACCCACGCCGCGACGAACCTCGCAGGGGGCCTCAACGCCACGCTCGTCAGCACTGGACAGGACATCGTTGACTTCTTTGATACCGACACGTCCGCGGGTACGTTGCAGGCGCGTCAGCTCATTCACTCGATCGGCATCGTCGGTACGGGTCTGGGCCTGACGGCGGCAATGGTTGCGACGGGCGCAGCGAATGGTGGCATCGCCTGGACGGCGCTGAAGCCCGGTGTCCGAGTGCGGCACGTCATCGCCGGAAACAACACAACCGAGACGATTCAAGTCGCCGGGCTTGACGTGACGATCATCTCGGCAACCGATGCCGACGGCGCGGAAACTTCGACGCCAAACAGCATTCTTGCCACCTTGGCCCTCTCGGCTCACGCCGATGCACAGGCACTGCTGTCGGGTGTGGCGACCGGAACGGGGGCGGGCATCATCGGAAGCTGGGCCACCTACGTATCGCTGCTCATGGCGATGGAAGCAGGCGACGAGTGGACAAGCTACACCACGCCGCCGCAGTCGAGCGTCGCAGACTTCCAGACCGCCTGGAATGCGCTCAAGACGAACTTCAAAAAGACGCTCGGCAATATCGAACACGTTCACCTTGTGCAAGATAACTGCGACAACGTGACGTATCAGAACTTCGTTACGTGGCTTCAGTCGGTCAAGCAAGACCTCAAGCTGCCGCTGTGGGGCACGGTGCAGGGGCTGTACAACCTGCCCGCCACATACGCCAGCGAAGCCGCATGGGCGACCGCCTTTGTTGCCGCACTGCCGAGTCCCCGCAACGCGAGCGGCTTGGTTGACCTGGAAGGCGGCGAAGAGGACGTGATCGTCGCGCTGTACGGCTCACAGCTCGTGATGAATGTCGCGACGCTCAATGTTGCGCGCTGCATGAACGTTGTCATCTCGCAGTCGCCGAACCAGACGCGCTGTACCGTGAAGACCGCTGACGGCACGCAATTCGCATTGCCGGGCACCGGGCTTCACAGCGTGACGGGCACCGAAGAGAAGCAGGCGCTGTACGAAGGCGACGATTCACTCGACGAGCTGCACGCGCAGAACGTCACGACGAACCGGACCTTAGCCGAATACGATGGCGTGTTCATTCGCCAGACGCTGTGCTATGTCGACGACGGCAACAGCTTCATTTTCTGGGAACGTCGCCGCGTGATGAATCGCGCGTATCGCGTCGTCAATCGCAGCCTGATTGTGACGCTGAATGCCAACGTGCTGACGAACCCCTCGACGGGCACGCTGGCCGAAATCGAAGCGCAGCAAATCGAGCGTACCGTGCGCAGCGCCATCACGAACGGTGGGCTTATTAACGATCAGGGTGTCAATCACGTCAGCGGCTTTGACTTCCAAGTCTCGCGCGTCGAAAAGACCGCGCAGACGCTGACGATTGTTTGGGCGCTTCAGATCGTGCCCCTCGCCAAGGTGCTCACGCTTACCGGCGACATCGGCTTCACCCTGACGATCGACGACACTTTCAGTGTCGGAACTGCGTAAACGGCGAAAGAAGAGGACTAAACACATGGCCCAAATCATCCGCCGGTTTGCTCCCGGCTTCAACAATGTGCAGCTTCAGTTCGCAGACATCGAAGCGCGGCTGCCGGGGGGCGTGTTCTCCCAGTTCACCAAAATCAGCTACAGTGCCAAGACGGCCAGGGAGGAAGCCCGCGGCACTTCGCCCCTGCCTCAGGGTGTGACGCGCGGCGCGCTGTCGTACGAGTGCAGCCTGAGCATCAACCGCAGCTTCCGTGAAGAGTTTCGCATCGCTGCGCAGGTGCCGGGGTTGGGCCTCTTTGAAGGCTTCTTTCCGTTGATCGTCAGCTTCAACCATCCGCAGTGGAATCGCGTCGAGACTGACACGCTATACATCATGGTCAATGAGTGGAACTTCGACAGCTCGACGGGGCCAGCGGTGCTTGGAATGGACGTGCCTTGCTACTGCGGCTTCATCGACTTCGGCAGCGGCGGCAAAATCATTCCGCAATTCGCCGACATCGTGGGCGTCAGCGCGTAGTCTCGCCTTCGTCAGGCTCTTCCTTGTCAACGGCATTCGCCAGCCGCTCGGCGAGCTTCGATACTTCCAGCTCGTACGCTTCTAGTCCAACATCCTCGATTTCGTCGAGAAGCGTTACGGCTTCTTCCAGAAGCGACACGACTAAGGCTTGACGCTGTTGTGGGCTCACTCGCACACCTCCTGCGCTTTCAGCGGCTGGCCCGTCACAGACAGCCCCATCTTTGTCAATGCTGCCAGCTCAGACGGCGCAAGTTTCTTGGCAATTCCAGCTTCTTCCTGTGCTTGTCTGAAAGCAAAGAAGGGGATCGTTGATGTGCGCCCTCCGTTGCACCCATCGCAAGGCTGCTGCAACTTGAGTTGCAGGCTGTATTCTGGATCGTGGCCGATGCCGGTTGCGCGTGTGCGAGGAAAGTGCATCATTGCGCATATCGGACAGGGCAGAAAGTTGCTCACTCGCACACCTCCCGCCGCCCATCGCAAGCAGCCTCGCCACGGGGCGCAGGTTCGCACCGATAGCCCGTCACAGGATCGGGCACACGCACCGTACCGAACGGGCAATCGAAGCCGCCGCAACCGTACAGAGCGTAAACGATGATGCACGAAAGCAGCGCAAGTGCAAGAGCGATCCAGGTGTCGCGCCCATAGCGCCGCGGCTTGTGGGTGTTGCAGTGACACGGGGTCATGGCAGCACCGGAGCCCATTGATCCTTGAGATACCAAGAGAAAGATGCGGCTTCTTCACCGTTTGCTTTGCGAAGGACCAACGGAGGGCTATCGCCCGTATCGTCAATGATCTCGCCATCGCTAATAATAAGTTCTACGATGTGGGGGCTGCGTGTACTGTCCTTCCGTTTGCGCCACCATTTTCGCTGATTGCGAATTGCCTCATGTGAAGGAAATGCACCCCAGAGCCTGGCGTTTCTGGCAGGCGGCTCCGGTAGTGAGGAGGGCACGGGCTTGTCGAGCCAATCTGTTGCACTGCCTGCTTGTTCATCTAGCGCCACCGTCACGGCGTCGTCGCCGTTGACAAACTCCGCAGGCCCAAGCTGAGAAATCGTGATTCGATACTTGGGATTGCCGAGCGGCATATCGTGCACGCCTTCCTTCATGCTTCGCGCAAGCTGCGCCAGCACGGCTTCAGGCTCGCCCACGTATTCAACCAAACGACGGACACGCAACAAACGCTTCATACTTCGCCTCCTACCATCTCTAAGCATGGCACAAGACAATACGGAATGTCAAGAAAAAGATTTCCTCCCTCCCCCGGCTGCGCCTGCAACGCTGCGACCCGTGCTTGAATGGGCACAACGCAAGAGCGTCGAGCGGTGGCTGCTTTGCCTTGCGGCGACGCACGCCAAGTGGCTGCCTGAGCAACAGGACGATGCCGTTGACGAAGTGACCGAAGCGGACTTCGACGCCGCGGTCAAGGCTGCGAGTGAAAAGCTGGAAGAGTGCCGCCGCGTGCATGGGCGCGCTTGGATTCGCACGCTGACCCACCGCGACATGCTGATCGGCGTCATTGTCAAGAAGATGCGCAGCGGTGAGCGGCGTGTCGTGCTTGACACCTTCGGGAAGGCCAAGAGTGACGAAGAGGCGGGCAAGTACCTGCAAGACTACTTCCATTCACAGATGCAGTGGCCGACGCTGCCGGTCTACACCGCGGCGATTGAGACGATTCCCGGCGCTGACGACGTGCTGGCGCTCAAGTGGCTTCAGTCGCTGGGGGCAGAGGCGCAAGAGCCCGCAAAAAAGCGATAACGCTGCTCAACGAACTCGGGGAGCAGCGTGCAATCGCGCGCACGGAAAGCCTTGAGGCCAAAGAGGCGGCAGCGAAGGTGTACGACACCGAACTAGCCGCCTTCTTGGCCATCTTGGATGGCAAGCCATGGGCGACAGCGGACGAAACGCAGGCGGAAACCTATCGCGTCGTCGGTGCCGGGCTTCTGGTTGAGGCGCTTCACATGCTGCGCGCCCTTGTCGAGCAACAGGCGCACGTCTTCGGTGTGGTAGACGCGATGCGGCGGATTCAGTGAGACAACGATGGACGACCTAGTAAACGACGTTCAGAACGCAATAGGATGCACGGCAGCCCATGCGCGGCTTGTTTGTGATGCCGTGCTCGCCTCAGTCGCTTCACGGGCCAAGCTGACGCTTCGAGGCTTCGGCAGCTTCAAGCGCGACGCTTTCGGGGCGCTGACCTTCAAAAGCAGCGTACGCGCTCCACGGTTGGCGGCTGAGAGCGCCGCGCCCGCGGAAGCGGTCAACGAAGCGTCTGAGATGGCCAAGGAGTAGACCCGGTGGCCATCACGCTGTCGAAGCTGGAAAGCATAAGCCGCAACGCTGCGCCGGAGTTTCGGGCGTATCAGCGTCGCGTGCTGGAAAGCTTTGCGGCGTACATCCGTGAAGAGCTGCGCGAACAACACGTAAAAGGGCGCAGCATCTACGGGAAACGCTATCCGCAGCCAAAGCGCGGCGGCGCTCCGATGCTCGACACCGGCACGCTCATGACCTCCTACGAGGTCACGGTCAACGGCGACACGATTTACATCGACAACACCGCATACTACAGCGACCCGCTGCAAAACCGCGACGGGGAACACGTTCACAAGCCCACGGGCGGAAGCGGCGGCATGCCCGACCGCTGGAAGCGCAAGCTTGCCCAAATCAAAGAAACCGAGGGTAAGCGAATGATGCGACAGCTCATCGGGGCGTAGCTGTTATTATCGACAGCGTACGGTGCGATCGTTTGATGGCGCTCATGCTATCGACGGCTTGTGGTTTGTGTTAACAAGATTTCCGACGGCAAACCATCTCAGCACATGGCCGATTCCATTCAGGTTGACCTTGCGGAACTCGGGCGGCTCGCCAAAGCCGCCGGGGCGGATTTCGGCTCACTCGCCGCAACCGTGCGGCAGTTTGGACGCACGATGAATGCCGACCTGAAGCAGGCGCGGCGTCTGCTCAAAGAAAGCGCAGGCAACATCGACATCGTGCGCACGGCGCTCAAGGGCGCAGGCGTCTCGACGCGCGACACGACGATGCTAATTCAACAGCTCAATCGCGAGTTGGACAAAGGGCGACAGCTTGCGATGGGCTTTGGCGGTGCGTGGAAGCAAGCCGTATACCAAGCTTTCGGCCCGACGGCGGGAAAGGCGGTCGATGGTGTCGTCGGCAAGCTCAAAAGCTTTGGCGGCGGCATCGTGGGTGCGGCGCTGCACAAAACCGTCGAGCTGGGGGAGGGGCTGCTTCATAAGGTCATCGAGCTTGGTGGCGAAGCGGAAGCGAGCCAGAAGGGTTTGAGCTACATCCTGTCAGGCGGGGCAGAAGAGGGCTCGGCCATGCACGCCAAGGGCGAAGCCATCTCAAAGAACATGATGGCGGAGTTTCTGGCGTTGGCCAAAAAGACGCCGATCGCTGACCGCGACATCGTGTCTGCCGGTAAGGATTTCGCCACGGCGTTGTCGGGCAGCGGGCGCAGCATGGAAGAAGTACAGCGCATTTCGCTTCAGCTCGTCAAAGTCATGGCCGATCAGCAATCGAAGTTCCTTGAAGATTCAGCGGTAAGGCGAAACTTCGTCAACTCGGTTACGCGCGGTTTGGGCAAGACAACAGCATCGCTCCAGGATTTGAACTCGCTTCGCGTGGCCAAGTTCAATATCGGCGCAATTCTTGAAAAGCTGCCCGAACAAAAAGGCATGGCCGAAATCATGGCCAAGGTGAAGCAAGGCAAGTTCAAGGTTACAGCCGAAGACCTTGCAGCCGCACGCGAAAATGTCGGCGAGGGGGAGATTTCAGGCAAAGAGCTGGAAAACATGGCCAAGATGCAAAAGCTTATCAGCATGGCCAAGCAAGCCGGCACGCCAATCGCTTATTCAACCCTATTCAATGCGGCGCAAGCCTCGATTTACAAAGGGAAAGACGTAGGCGAAGCCGCAGGCGGTCTCGCTGCTTATAAGTCAGCCAGCACGCTTATCGGCGCAGTTAACAACGCATCAAACGCTTTCGACAACCTACTCTTGGGCATGGACATCGCCGGCAGCAAAGGCGGCAAAGCGCTGCGCGATTTCCTGAACCAGTTTAATGAAGTGATTGGGCACTCGACTGTACTCCAAGACTCTATTCGCGGGCTAATTAACGCTGTTTTTGAGCCTTTGTCTAAAATCACAAAAGAGGATATTGAAGGTATCATTCGTAAAATCGGCAAACTGGGCGAAATTGTCATTGACGTAATCAAGCAAGCCTGGGGGTGGTTCGACAAGCTCATTCACGCCGAACCGGGCGCATTTTTGGCGAGCATCAAAAGCGTGCTTGTCGACGTGGGCACCTATCTAGGCCAAGGCATTCTCAAGGGCGTCGTCGGTGGGGGTGTCACGGCGGTCGCGGAATCGACAGGGACAAGCCGCTACAGCTCGATCGCGCAGGGTTCAAGCGCGCGAGCCTGGCGCAATCTGTGGGAGGATACAGGCGGGCGTGTGTCGGGCGCGATTGCCGATTTCATCTCACCAAACGGCACCGTCGGTGACGACATTCCGAAGATGGCCAAGGGCGGCATCGTAGATCGCCCCACCTTGGCCCTCATTGGCGAGGGTGGCGAGCGCGAGTATGTCATTCCCGAGAGCAAGATGGGCGGCATGCGGGGTGGCGGCGCACAGCTCATTGTGCAGGGTCCACTCTTCACTGTGCAGGGCGACGTGAAAGACCCCGATGCTCTAGGCGTCGCGATTCGCCCCATCGTCGCCGAAGAGTTTGCAAACGTCTGGCACCGTTTCGCAGCGGAAGCGTCGTAGAAGGCTCTCTTACTCGAAAGTGTGACCCATGGGCTACCCCCCTCTATCAACCGATGTCGATGTGTCGCAAGGTGGGCGCGTCGTTGGACAAGTCGAAGCCGAATCGGTGCAGTATGGTGTCATCGCCAACTGGGACGGCGTGAAGATCAACGGCGTGTTGATTCCGATCGTCAAGGGTTCGCTGCGCGGCGGGACAAGCCTCTTTGTGAACCACAAGAAAGCCGCAGGCTCCGACTTCGCGCGCTACGTCAGCCAAGGGCGCGACACGCTGCCGGTGCAGTTCACGATGAATCTGTTCATCGACTACAGCAAAAAACCGGCAAAAAACTGGCTGCGTGAATATGAGAAGATTGAATCCCTGTTAGTCCCGCGTAGCCTGGACCGACGGAACGCAATCAGCATCTCGCATCCCAGCTTCGCCGGTAAGGGCATCTTTCAAGTCATTCCGACGATCGACCCCATCTTGCAGCCCGTGGATGTAGACCGCTGGACCTGCGAATTTTCCGGCATTGACACACGGTTTCTCGCTCAGGGGCTTGGCAAAGCCGCAACTAAGCGTGTCAACCAAGACGACATCAGCACCGGCGCGGTAAAATCCAACACCACGATCGGTCCAGAAGCCCGCGCCAAGGGCGCTGCGCTCAAAAAGTGGCGACCCGGCTAGCTTCTGGCTAGCCCGTCACCGACGGCGATGTCGATTTTCGCACTTTGCCGCTTGACATTCTGTTTCGCCCTGCTACGCTCTACCTCATGAGCAACACGACAACGAAGACTCGGCGACTCGGCGGCGCGGCAGGCTACAGCGTGCATGGTGTGCAGGCACTGACGGAGGGCAAGCCTACATACCGAGCTCAGACACATCCCGTATATATGCGCGTCGAGCTGTGGAAGGACGCAGAGGACGAAGCCAATGTGCTGTGCTCCTTGCCCCTGGACGCCAAACGAAAAGATATCCTCTGCGCTTTTCGCACTTGGCTGCCTGCGTCCATGTCCGCCGAAGACGTGAAGTTTCTGTGCGGTTTGGTTCGCACGGCATACGCGCAAAGGGCTTTGTCGTGAGCCTGCATTTCTTCGATCAAGAGCGCGTGCTTGTGCGGCGCAAGCTGCATGCCGGGCGCTCACTCGACGAGATTCGCCGTGAAGTTTGCGACGAAGACGGATTCAGTGATGAACAATTGTTTCTGCTTGTCATCGCAGCCAAAATCATGGGGCCTACGCTCAAGCAACAGAGAGTTCAGGCCAAAGGAGATTCAAAGCCATGAACTACATCACATCGAAGCCTGTTATTACTGACAACGGGACGGCGCGCGTTGTGTCGCGTGCGGAGCTTTTGCGCAGTCCGCATGCGGAAGTGCGGCAGGGCGCTGCGCGGTTTCGCGGCTTCGTCTTCGGCGGCGTGACGTTTGTACCGATGATCGCCGAATCGGCCTACAGCGGGCGCGCATCGCTTCCCGGTTTCCCTGGTGTCGCCGATCCGCGGCAGCCTTCACAGCGCACGCTTCTGCCGCATCCGGTGCCCCCGCCCACGGTGCCGGCAAAGCCGATTCCGCCGCAGCCCAGAAAGCCCAGCAAGCCGCGCCCGTGGAAGCCCGGTACAGCGGCAGCCGTTGTGGCTTGCGGCCTCCTCTTGGCCATCCTGGGCGTCGCCCTGTGGCCGCGCGCCGAACAGCCGAAATTCTTCATCGCGTCGCCAATGTGCGACAGCCGTGTAGAGGTGTGTCCATGAGCACCACAAAGCGCCTAACGCTACTTGGGCAGGTGCAAGCCTGCCGCGCCTGCGCGATCGCCGCGATCTGCTTGTCGAGAAGCTTCCCCGCGTCACCGACGAACGGCAATCCGGTCTCGTCCTCTTCCGCTCCCGGCGCTTCACCGACAAAACACAGCGATGACAGCGGATCGCCCTTAGCAAAGACGACCTGTTTCCGCGTCGAGCCATGCAGGAGCACGACCGATCGCAAAATATGGGGGCGCGGCGGGGACGGGTACGAGCGGAGCGCGAAGCTCGGCCCTCTTGAGCTGTACGTGCGGACCGAGGACCAACCTTGGTCGCCCTACCACGTCGAGCGGCGCGTGGAACACGGCATCCGCCTGCACAAGCTAAAGCCCGCCGCCGCTTCCGGCCGCGGCGAGATCGGGATCGCGATCGTCAGCAAGCACGATGCTTTCCGGGCCGATTACGTGAAAAGCGGAGATACGTCCAAATGAAGATGAGCAAAGCCCAGCTGGTCGAGACCTTGCGCGAGATCGCGATCTTGGTCGAGATCGATGATTCTTTTGAGGGCTCTCTCGTGTATACGATGGGCGAGGAGCCCCACACGTTCGAGGTCCAGGCCAGCTATCGCATCGGCAATCGGGATGGACAAGGAGGGGTCCGCCTTATCCAATGATCGATCTTCTCTCCCGTGCGGGAACAGAGGCGGACAGCGATATACAAGCCATCGCCCAAGAGATGGAGGTCGATTTCACGTTTCACTTTCGGCTACGGGACGCGGGCGGGGTCAATTTTCACGAAGACGATGCGCAACTTTTTGCAGATTGGTTGCAGCAATGGTTGCGTCAGCGCTTTCCAGATTTGGCCGAGTACCCGAGGTTCGTTGCACAGATCCACCCCCAAGACCAAAGAGTGCTCGGGTTCCCGGGGCTCGCTAAGTCGCTGCCGTCGCTTAGAAGCTTGTTGCCCGGTGGGCGGCACTTGAGCACGTTGCAGACGTACGGTGAGGCAGGGAAATCGACGCCGATGCCCGCCGCGTATTCGCGCATCTAGAACCGTATACGCATGTTCGCTTCTGGCCCACCTACCACCCCGCTTACCTGTTGCGGCGGCGCAACGATACGGCGCTTCACGCTGAAGCGTGGGCGGACCTGAAGCGAGCTGTGGAGGCGTTGCGCTAGGTGATCAGCGCCTCGACGATGAGGCGGGCGTTTCCGGGGGTCAGCTCGAAGACGGTGCCAAAGGTCTGACCGCCGAGCTTTCGCGTGAGGGTGATGCGGGCGGAGATCGTTAGCTGGATGCCGCCCCCGGCGATCGGTGTTTGCGATGCCGTGAGCGTCAGCCCGTCAACGCCGTCAACGTCGAGTGCTTGACTGCGCAAGAGGGCCAGAAGTTCATCATACTGGCTGACGAGGAGCGTGCCGTTGAGCCACTTGTACAGCCCGACGCCGATGCTTTCGATGTCGAGCTGCCCCTGCTCGACGATCCACCGTCGCAGGATGTGCTGTGCGACGACAACCCGTGAGGTGATGACATCGAACGTCAACCCGCTTGTGCCGTCGCTCTTGAACGTGTTATAGTCGCTACCGTTGTACGTAAACGGAGCGATAACCGCCGTCGCTGCTGCCATGGAAAGAGATGGTCCGCTGTGCGGTTACGTGTACCACACCCGCGCAGTGAGGGAGCTGCGGGTGTCGGTGGGGTCTAGCTCGTACTGGATGCGTTCGCATCGGTAGTTGCCGTACTGCGTCGAAACCGTTACGCCCGGTTCGATGGCGCTGTCATCGACCATCAGCACGAGCTGGCGCTCTTGGGGCTTTATGCCGCGTACGTCGTCGTTAGACACGGTAACACTGAAATCGCGTAGACGGGCCGAAAAGGAGCCGTCATGCTCGCAAACAAGGTCTAGGTCGGGGCGCATCCGAAAGATGCGCTGTAGAGCCTGCACAGCCCTTTCCTGCACGATTTGCCACTGCGGCACAACCGTGTCATCCAAGGCGCTGAGGTCGCCCGGCACTTCGCCAGCGGATACCAGGATGTCAGTCATCACCGCCGAAAGTGTTACCTGTCTGTAGTCTATCGGATCAAGCACTACATCGTCGACCTGTCGCGCACCCAGCTTACCCGCTCCCCCGATGACTCGGCAGCGCGGCTGCGCGTACGGCGCACCGCTGTTTTCGACGGTGCCGACGCGGACGACGCTGCCAATCTGAAGCTGCACAAGCTCGCCCTCTGTGGGCGCATCTTCGCCTTGAAGCTGACAATCGGCAGTCCATGAGCCGAATCGCCCCTGGAAGAAATCGAGTCGCAGCAGCGGCTGCCCATTGAGAAGTGCGAGGGCCATTGGCTACACCTTCACAGGTTAAAACTCGTACCCAGCAAGCCGCAGCCAGCCGTCGTCGATGGCATCCCAAAAGCGTAGAAGCTTACGGCACGTACTCCTGTGATTGGCGTCCAGCTCGCATCGAGATCCGCGGCGCCACCAAAAAGAGTACTTCCGTCTACACTTAGGGGCTGGTAGGTCGCGAACGTACTGAAATCTACGTCATCGGGGTATGTAGCCATTATCGCACCTCCACCGCTTCGGCGAAGGTGGTCGGGTCAATCTCGGTGTCGGCAGCGTAGAGGGAGGTATTAGCTGGCAAGGGCAGAGCCACGCACGTTGCGCCGCTTTTTCCGTAGTAGTTAGCTTGAGTTAGCTTACGCAGACGGAACGTGCGGTAGTTGCCTTGATCGCAGGCATTGGTGGGGGTTTCGGCCGCGAGACCATAGGTGACGATCGAGCAGGATGTGAGGGTGCCAGCGAGCTGTGTACAGCCAGCGTCGGCGTAGTTGAGCAGAAACACGCCATTTGGCACACACCGCAAACCTGCTGTCGTCTTACGGGGAAAGCAGTAGGTATCAAGCGTTCGGTCGTAGAAGGTGAGCTGGGTCAGCGGTACACCTTCCACTCGATACTGTGGTACGCTGATTCGACCACCGACGCCACCATCCCGCGGGGCACCGGTAGCGCCATCTGATGCAAGCATCATGCCAACATCGGGCGTGGTGCCGCTGTCGATAGAACATGCAGCAAGGCAGAGAAATAGAGCAAGGATTTTGTGCATTTAGGTTGCCTTTGTTTTGGTTGTGGTGTAGGTAGCCAAGGCTGCAGCCCAACTTAACAGGGCCGAATCGAGCGCAATAGCGATTGCAGCGGCGTTATTTGCTGCAGTTTTTGCGTCTCCCGCCGGCAGCAATGCCGCGACACCGGGCCAAGCGGTCCTAGTTTGTGCATAATAGGTCTGCATCAAAGCCAGGACTGTAGCCGTCGCCGTCACCATCGCCTGATTCGCCAGCGTCTGACCGCCCACGGCGTTGCCGAGATTGACCGTAGTGCCGGCGGTGAGGTTTGCCGTGGTGCCCGCGTTGATGTCGATCTGCCGGTTGGCCTGTACGCTCAAATCCTGCACTGAGCCGGTGCCATCGAAAGCGGTGAGGCAATATCGCTTGCTCGGGTCGCCGCCCTCCCAGCCAAAGAGGCAGCGCACGCCCGAATCGCTGACGAGCGAAGCCGTCACGCCGTCGCCACGCCGCACTCGGCAATCGGATAGCGTCTGACCGAAGCGCGCATCGTCGGGCTGCACTGTCGCAAATTCGCCGTCGGAGAACAGAATCTGCCCCCCATACAGCGCGCGATAGTCGATGTCCGTGCTTTCACGCAGAAAGCCCAGCACGACTTTCGCGATGTCCCGCCGCAAGCTGTCGCCGCCGATGCCCATGCGCCGCTGTCGCTCCGTCTCTTGTCTACGAGCCGTTTACGAGCCGTCTACCGTCTGAGATGGTCCCAGTGTAGACCATCTCACGGTATATGGCAACGTTTACCGTCGAACAGCTTCTAAATCCGCCGGCATACACCGTCGTCAAGGAAAACATCTACGACGAGCTGATCGCCGCGGGCTTCACGGCGATGCGGAGCTATGCGCCGGAATCGCTGCCAGTGTGCTTGGTTGAGACGGAAGCGCAGAGCCAAGATCGCGTAAACCAGACCGCGGCATTCATCGTGCAGAGCGGCTACAATGACCTCGCCAGCGGCGACGCACTGACGCGGCTATCCGATCAAGTCTACCAGAACGTGCGCCTAGATGGCCAAAGGGCACGGGGCTTCGTTACGGTTTCCGATACGCGCGGTGTTGGCCCACGCACTTTCACCGCTTCATCGGTCAGCTTCACCCGTGGGGTAAACGGGCTGCGCTACGACGGCGTGGTCCTCTCGGGTGTCGCCGACCCGATCGTACTGCCAAAAAACGGAAGCTGCCGCATCTACATTCAAGCCGTCGCTGAGGGTGCAGCGTATAACGCCAGTGTCGGCGAGATTAATACGATGATGATTCGTGGGGTTATCCCCGGTGTAACCGTGACAAATCCGTCGGGCTGGCAGTCCGACAGCTACGGCGTGACGGGCGCAGACCCCGAGACCGACGCGAGCCTGCAACAGCGCAATCGCAAGCAGTGGGAAACGCTCTCAGCGGGCGCGACACCCGGCATGTACGAAGACCGGGCGCGCGATGCCAGCGTCGAGGTTACACGGGTTCGCACCGATACGAATCTTGACCTGACCGATCCAGGGCGCATCGACGTGACGCTCGCTGGGCCTGCGGGCGCGGTCTCTATCGCCGTCGTCGCGGCAGTGCAAGCGGCGATTTCACCTGTGCAAATCGGTGGGCCGAACATCCCCGAGACGGCCAAGTGTGTTGTGTCGAGCGCGGCAAATCTCGCTGTCGTGATCGCGGGCGCGGTCATCGTCGATCCGGCCTACAACACCGCAGCGTTTAAGGCGCAGATCGTCACAGACCTACAGACGTGGTTTGGCAGCTTCCTAATCGGCGGTGGCAAGCTGGGCAAGGTCAGCTACGAGCGCATTTTGGGCATCCTGAGCTACCGTGCAGGGCTCACGAACAGCATTGTGCTTGACGCCACGGGCATCACCGTAAACGGCGGCACGTCCGACCTGCCCATCGCCTACAACCAAATCCCTATCCCCAACCTTACCGGGCTCACGCTTCAGAGCCTGTAAAGCACAGCCATAAGCGAAACAGCCTGTCAAGCTGTCGGTCTGACCACCATCTCGGGACATGGCACAAGTTACACCAGTTACAGCACTTCCCGCGGACAGCGACACGACTGGCGCTGTTCAAATCACAGGCACCGGGCTACGGATTTCGGCGCGCAGCGCCGACGATTCGGCCCAGCTTTTCTTCTAGCGTCGTCGTAGACATTCAAACCTCCGTCGTAAGCATGCTACAAACCGATACAGCTTGTCAAGCCTGAAACCATCTCACGGTAGATGAGCGTTGTCACTGAGACTTTTGAGGCGTTTCGTAAGGCACAGAACAAGCCGTTTCTGAACGATTCGGCGGGTATCGCTTGGCAGGCGACGCTTGGAGCTGGCCAAGATGATTCCATGGAGCGTGTCGTCGAGGCGGGAAACAGCCGCTTCCCCGATGACGTGGCAACCGATGGCTTGCAGTACATCGGCAGTGAGCGCCAGCTAGAACGCGGCTTCAACGAAACAGAGGCGAGCTATCGCAGCGTGCTGCGCAATGCGTGGTCCGTCTGGGCCGAAGGGGGCAGCCAGCAAAGCCACAT
>OFQW01000078.1_pt1 | contig 17838 bp, 20 predicted proteins | sample 1542941 | NCBI WGS metagenome assembly OFQW01 (sample SAMN07774219, study PRJEB24372) | wastewater metagenome | isolation source: Exp Tend NO 90WW | collected 2016-02 | reverse complement strand
CGCAAAACGATGTGCATTTTTCAGCACCTAAATCATGGGGGATGGAATGAGCGAATTACAGAAAGAAGAATCGGCTATAGCACTTCGCGCTGGAATTATTCAGAAAATTTCCGAGTGCTTTAGTCGTCTGCCAAATAAGTTCTCCGCATCAGAGCTTTACAGGGAGTCCGGGATAGTTGCAAAAAATCCGCGGAGGAGAATGCTGGTGGCATCAGTTCTAAGAAACCACTTCCGCTGTGAAAACGTAACTGGTGTTTGGAGGAAGCAATGACAGCAACAGGAACAGAGGCACGCGTTTGCCAGCTTATTGCAGCCAGGCAACAGATGGGCGTCAGCAAATACGGGACAACAGTCTCCGCTAACCCGCTGGTGCTGCGCCAGTGGCTGCAGCATGGGCTGGAGGAAGCGCTCGATTTGGCCGTGTACCTGCAGCGCTCTATCGAGAAGCTGGACGCACAGCAGGACGATTGCAAATGAGCGGGCGCGACATGGATTACGTGGACTTTTGCTATGTACCGCCAGAGCAAGAGCAGATGCACGAGCGCATGGGCAACTGGGCAAGGTGGGTGCGTGTCAGGCCGCACGGCTGGGCAACCCATCCGATGTGGAGAAAATCACTCACTTCCCGGCAGTGGGACATAGACCCGCATATCAGCACGGCACTCGACACCCTCGACGCGCTGCTTATCGAGCGCACAGTCTCGAAGCTTCCAGAGAAGTACCGGGACGCGCTGCGTTGGCAATACGTGCTACGGGCCGACCCCGCTGGCATGGCGAGGAAGCTAGGTGTTTCGCTCTCGGGGCTGCTTAATCTTGTCTGCGATGGGCGGCTGATGGTCGGAAATCGGGTAAACACCTAGTTGCAATCCCGCCAATTTGGTATAATGCGCGCACAAGTTAGCAAGACGGCATAGGACTTACCAGGTTTGCGCCTGGATAGCTGCCTCTAGGATTTGTCAGATTTACGCCAGGCGTCACTTCCATTCGGCGCCGGGACATGCGAGGGAAGTGCTCGAAGATGGTGAATGCGCAGGCTGATGCGCTATGACACTAGACGCTGGCGGGTAAACCAACTGCACAAGGTCTTGCGGGGTGGTTGAAATACCACCGCCTGTGCCAGCAAGCCGGAGATCAGCACCGGCCACCACATGGGGTGAAAGCCCTACAAGCCATCTGGGTGTAAGGCCCCCGGAGCCAAACATGCGGCGAAAGCTGCTCCCTAGCGTGGGTTTCTGTTGGGCGCCCCATAGCCGACATTACTCCAGACTTCGAGGGCTGGCTCTGTTGGATGGTGTGACCCGCAAGGGTTGAGGTTGACGATTGAAACCGTCAGCAAACAGATGACAGCCGGAAAGACGGCAACTAACAACCAAAGCCGCTCAGGAGCAATCCGGGCGGCTTTTTTCGTTCGCGGGCCTGCTGGACAACCTTTACCGGACTCGTTCCAAAAGCAGCAGCGCCCGCAACCATTTCGACCCCGCATCATCGTCTAAACCGAAGGCGAGCGCGGCGGGTAATCCGCGCTGTATCTCCTGGGGCACGCGCAGTCCTGATCGGCTACGGCAGCGAACGGCAACGCCCAGCAGGTGCAGATCAATACCTGTAGCCCGATGGGCGCTTATCAATCACAGTCCACCCCGAAAGGCGGCGACACAGCATGACACTCACAGCAAAACAGGAGGCTTTCGCGCAGGCCATCGCGTCAGGGATGAATCAATCAGACGCCTATCGCTCTGCATACGATGCAAGCAAAACCAAGCCTGAGGTTGTAAGTGTTAAAGCAAGCCAATTGATGGCTGACGGTAAGGTGGCGGTAAGGGTGACAGAGTTACAGGCCGCACTCGCTGATAAACAGCTTTGGACGCGCCTAGACAGCGTTACAGAGCTTGCAGACATCGCAAGAGGGGCAGAGTCCAAGGCGGCGGAAAAGATCGCTGCAATCAAGGAATTGAACTTGATGCACGGATTTAACGCGCCCACCAAGATTGAGATGGGCGGCTCACTGATTCACCGGATAGAGCGTGTTGTCATCGACGCGAAGAATTGAGACGCCACGGGCATTTGTCCCGTTACTCACTCCAGCCCGATACAAGGGCGCACATGGTGGGCGTGGATCAGGAAAGAGTCACTTCTTTGGCGAAATGCTGATAGAGCGCAGCATCATGGAGAAAACGGACGCTGTATGTGTTCGTGAGATTCAGCGCAGTCTTGATCAGTCGGTAAAGAAGCTGCTAGAGGGCAAGATTGAAGCCTTGAATGCTGGCGCGTACTTTGAAGTACAAGACGCAAAGATCAAATCTAGCCACGGTGGATTGATCATCTTCCAAGGTATGCAGAACCATACCGCCGACTCTGTGAAGTCGTTGGAAGGTTATGACATTGCATGGGTTGAGGAAGCGCAGAGTTTTAGCCAGTACAGCCTTGACTTGCTCAGGCCAACGATTCGCAAGCCTAATAGTGAACTGTGGTTTAGCTGGAATCCAAGCAAAGCGACTGATCCGATTGATTTGCTCCTGAGAGGCGAAAACCCGCCGCCTGATTGCGTTGTTGTCCAAGCGAACTACAAAGATAACCCATGGCTGCCAGATGTGCTCCGGGACGAGATGGAGTACGACAGAAAGCGCGATCCTGAGAAGTACGCGCATATCTGGTTGGGTGAGTACCAGCGCAACAGTGAAGCTAGGGTATTCAGGAATTGGAAGATTGAAGAATTCGAGCGGCCAAAGGGCACGGTTCACCGACTCGGGGCTGATTGGGGCTTCTCGATTGACCCAAGCGTCTTGGTGCGCTGCGACATTGACGGGCATCGTTTGTATGTGGATTACGAAGCATATCGAGTCGGTTGCGAGATAAATAACTTGCCTGACCTGTTCCTGAGTGTTCCTGAGGCTGAAATGTGGCCTGTAACGGCTGACTCAGCAAGGCCGGAGACTATCAGCTACATGCAAAAGCATGGCTTTCCGAAGATGACAGCAGCTATCAAAGGCGCGAAGTCTCTGGAAGAGGGCGTCGAGTTCCTGCGGTCGTTTGAAATCATCGTGCACCCGAGGTGTGTTCACACAATCGATGAGCTGACGATGTACAGCTACAAGACCGACCCGCTAACGGGCGTCGTCCTTCCTATCTTGGAAGACAAAAACAACCACGTCATCGACTCGCTGCGCTACGCATGCGAAGGCGCACGGCGAACACTTCGGAGTAAAGAATGGAACAAGCCATTGAAGGTGCAGAACCGCTACATCGTGTGAAGCGTGGCAGGCCCGCAAAGGTTGTCGTCATTGAAACGCCGGTAGTGGGTGAAAGCGCGTCGCAAGCCTACGCCATGCGTGTGTGGAATGGTCAAAGCGTTGACGTTCCACGAGCAGAGCGCATTGCGCGGTGTATGAACGCCTTGCGCGGCCAGAACCTGCCAACTGACGGCATCGTTTTCCCAGCATGAAAATGACCAACGAGGAATTGCTGGCCATCATCGAGACGCACCGGGCCGATAGCCTGGGCGTAGAAGATGGTGAGTTGAGCAACGAGCGCGCCATCGCCCTTGATCGCTACCACGGCAGGCCATACGGCAACGAAATGGAGGGCCGCTCTGCGGTTGTGTCCAAAGACCTGAGCGAAGCCGTGGATTGGGTCATGCCCGCCATCATGCGGATATTCACACAGTCCGGGACGATTGCCGAATTCGGCCCCGTGAGCCAGGAAGATGAGCCACAGGCCGAGATTGAGACCGATTACGTCAACCAAGTAATCATGAAGGACAACGATGGCTGGATTGCCCTGCACGACGCCATCAAAGACACGCTGCTGCTGAAGAACGGCTACGTCAAGCACTATTGGGAAGTCACGGAAAAGATCGAAGAATTGAAGTACGCCGGAATGGTGGCGGAAGAAGTGCAAAAGCTCTTTGGCGACCTGCAGCAAGACGGCTGCGAAGTAGAGATCAAGGGTCAAAACGAGGGTTTGATTCAGACTCCGCAAGGCCCTGTGCCAACGTTTGACCTTGAGCTGAAGATCAAGCGCATCAAGTCCAAGTGCAACGTCGAGGCTGTGCCATGCGAAGAGGTGAGGGTATCCCGCAAGTGCCGCGGCTCATTGCAGACTTCGCCATTTACTGAGCATGTCACGCGCAAAACCCGCTCTGAGCTGCTGGAGATGGGCATGGGGCGTGAGTTCGTGGACTTGCTCCCAGCTTACCAGACCGATCACAAATACGGGTCTCAGAGCCTGAGTCGGGATTCCGTCAGCGACGAATCCAACTACACGGGCGGGTCTTCGGTCAATGACCGTTCGATGGATGAAGTCGAATACTGCGAATCCTATATTCGCGTCGATTGGGACGGAGACGGAGTTGCAGAGCTGCGCAAGGTGGTATCTGTAGGCAATCAAATTCCAGACGGTGATGAATGGAACGAGCCAGTTCCAGCTGTGGCAATGACAGGCTTTGTCGCCAAGCGCATCCCGCACCGCCATGTGGGCGAATCGCTGCACGACGAGCTGGGCGACCTGCAAGAGATCAAGACGACCCTGCAACGCCAGATGCTGGACAACATCTATTTGGTGAACAACAGCCAGACGGCGGTTAACGAGCGCGTGAACCTGGCGGACTTCATGACCTCCATTCCTGGGGGATTGAAGCGCATCGAAGGCATAGACCCGGTTGCAGGGGCGTTCCAGTCCATCGTCACACCCAGCATTGGCGCGGACATCATGCCGATGATCGGCTACATCGATCAGGTGAAAGAGTCACGCACCGGCATATCCAAGGCCAGCGCAGGGCTAGACCCTGACACGCTCTCAAACGTCACCAAGGGCGCGTACATGGAGAACATGCAGCGCGCCAGCCAGAAGGTGGAAATGATCACCCGGCTGATTGCAGAAACAGGCGTGAAAGAGCTTGTCCTGCAAGTGCATTCGATCCTGCGCAGGTATCAGGACAAACAGCGAATTGTTCGGATGAAGGGCAAATACATCCCCGTCGATCCACAACAGTGGCGCGAACGCACTGATTTGACCGTGAAAGTTGGTCTAGGAACGGGAACCGAGGAGCAAAGACAACAGAAACTGATGGCCGTCAGCCAGATGCAGCGCGACATGCTGGGACCTCTTGGTTTGGTGGGGCCGAAAGAAGGCTTTGCGCTGTTCGCAGACATTGCCAAGGCGATGGGATTTGACAGCCCGGACAAATTCGCGATGAACCCGGATTCGCCTGAGTATCAGCAAAAGATGCAGCAGCCACAGCAACCCCCGCTTCCGCTGCAAATAGAGCAGATGAAGCAACAGGCCGACGCGCAGAAATTCCAGGCCCAAAGTCAGCAAGAGCAGCAGAAATTCCAAGCTGAATCACAAATGGCCATGCAGTTGGAGCAACTCAAAGCAGACGCCAAGCTGCAAGAGGTTCGGGCGAATCTGGAACTGCAAGCCAGCAATGACCAGCGCGACAGCGAACGCGAAGTGATGAAAGCGCAGCTTGATGCGCAGCTTGAACAGCAACGCATTGAATTCGACCGCTGGAAAGCCGAGCTAGAGGCCGCAACCCGGCTGCAAATAGCCCAGATCGGCGCACAGCAAGCAATCTCCATTGCCGACATGTCAGCACAGCAAGCCGCAGCAAGCGACCTCCAACAGAGTTTCAGCAATGAGTCTTGAAGACCGCACCATTCGCGCGGCAGATGCCAAGCAACTGTTAGAGCATCCCATGTTTGTCGAGGCATGGGATGCAGTGGAAAAGCATCTGCACATGCAGGCGATTGCCTGCGACAGCGACAACGCACAAAAGGCGCTTCGGATCGTCATTAGCCAGCAGTTGCTTGCTGGTGTGAAGCGTGAGATTCAGAGAATTGTGAACGATGGAATAGTTGCAGAGGTGCAACTATCCGAACTGGAACAGAAGCGCAGATTTTCGGTATTCAAACGCTGACCACTAGCCCATTGGTCAACACAAGCCACCCTAACCCGGTGGCTTTTTTTATGGGCGAAACCTAGAGAAACCCAATGGAAACAGAATCTTCTACCTCCAACGGAGGCGAATCGACTCTGGACAGGCTCGAAGCGTTGTTGTCTGCCGACGACGCCCCGCAAGAGCCTTCCGAGCCTCAAGAACAAGAGGCGCAGGCAGACGCACCCGATGCGACAGACGACCCTGAAAAGGCCGATGCTGACGAAAAGGAAAGCGAAACACCTAACGAGTACCAACTGGCTGACGTTGCAAAGCTGCTCGGCGCTGATGAATCAGTGCTTGATGTGGACGAGGACGGTTCGGTTTTGGTGAAAACCAAGATCGACGGCGAAGAGGGGAAGGTGAAATTCGCGGACCTGCTCAAAAGCTACCAGCTCCAGGGGCATGTTGATAAGCAGGTGCGAGAGGCGGCTGATGTACGCAAGCAGGCACAGGAATATGTGCAGCAGGCGCAGCATCAAATCCAGGTGCAACAGGCTGTAGTCGGGAAGATCGCTGAAGCCAAGGCGATTGAAACCCAACTCGCGCAATACCAGGGCATCAACTGGGCTGCGTTAGAAGACAGCGACCCCGTGCAAGCGATGCGTTTACAGCGCCAGCTTGGCGAGCTGAAACAGGCTTACCAATCGAAAGTGGGCGAGATAAACCAAGCGCAGAACTACGTTCAACAGCAGCAAAGCCAGCAATCTGCCGCCTCGCTCGAAGCCGAGCGACAAGCGCTGATGAAGGCATGCCCTGATTGGAGCAGTGAAGCCGTCGCCACGAAAGAAAAGCAGGCAATTCATGCCGACTTGATTTCACGAGGGTACAGCGACCGGGACATCAAAGGATTGAACGACCACCGAGCCGTTCTCCTTGCCCGTGACGCGATGTTGTACCGGCAACAAAAGGCAGCAGCGACCACCACTGAAAAGCAGGTGCGCCAAGCGCCAAAGATCATCAAGCCTGGGTCTAGTGCTCCACGGAACACCAACCAGATCCAGAAATTACACCAAGAAGTTCGCCGCACCGGATCGCGTCAAAGCGTGGCCGATTACCTGCTTGCGGCGGGCAAAGTCTAAGAAAGCACCATCATGGGACTCCCATCGAATACCCTGACGACCTTCACCGCCATCGGCAACCGTGAAGACTTGAGCGACATCGTGTATGACGTTTCCCCCGCTGAGACTCCATTCCTGTCGGCTCTCCCCAAAACCAAGGCCACCGGCACCAAGCACGAATGGCAAACCCACGCACTGACCGCTCCGAGCGGCTCCAATGCCGTGCTGGAAGGCGACGACGCCACGACTGACGCCGCAACCGTCAACGCGCGGGTGTACAACTACCGCCAAATCTCTGACAAGGTGGCGCGCGTCACCGGCACACAAGAGGCGGTGGACAACGCAGGGAAGAAGGCAAAGATGGCAGCGCAGATGGAAGCGCGCATGAAAGAGCTGAAAACCGACGTTGAAACCACTCTGCTGGCCAATGTTGCATCTGTTGCTGGTAACGCCACGCTGGCCCCTCGTTCTGCTGGTTTGCAAGCTTGGGTCAAGACCAACATTGACAAAGCTTCCGACGCTACTGCATCGGCTGGTAACGGGACCGACATTCACACCGACGGCACGGCCCGCGCCCTGCAAGAGTCGCAGGTAGAGAGCGCTTTGGCGCTTGCCTGGGCAAATGGCGGCAACCCTACGCTGGGCATCCTGAACGCTTTCCAGAAGCGCCGGTTTGCATCGTTCACTGGATCATCCACCAAAACCAGCGACGGCGACAAAAAGAAAGTGGTCAACTCGGTGGACATCTACATTGACCCGCTGGGCAATGAAGTCCGCCTGGTGCCTTGCCGCCACGCGCCCACCGATGTCATCTATTTCGTGGATACCGAAATGGCGAAATTTGCGGTGCTGCGTGACTTCCGTTCGCACGACCTGGCGAAAACCGGCGACAGCGAGCGCAAGCAGATCATTGTGGAATACACGCTTGAGGTGTGCAATGAAAAAGCGCATGCCGCGGTTTACGACTTGGCTGCTGCCTAACAACACATGGCCCTTCGGGGCCTATCTTTTTAGGACCATCAAATGCCAAGTTTCAAAACAATTCAGCCCAACACGGGCAGCATCCATGTGATTGACGGCGACCCGCTCGACAAAGCAGGCGCTGCAGTCGCGCCAGCTTCGGGCGAGATCGTCACCAAGCATGTGCAGTTCGGCCCGTTCTGCCAGACCACTCTGACGCTGAACAACGTGCCGCAGGCCGTGGTCAACGGCACAGAGTACCAGGGCACCAAGATTTACGATTTCCCGCAAGGGCGATTGCTGGTCATGGGTGTTACGGCTACTTTGCAGCAAAAGACCACCAGCGCGATTGCGTCAACGCTCAATAGCGGCACTGGTGCTATCAGCCTGGGCACGGCTACAGCAAGTTCGACCACGCTCGACAGCACGATGGCCGATTTGCTGCCAAGCACGGCGTTTACCTCGTCAACCGTGATCAATGTGGCTGGCACGGCGGTATCTGGCGCCCTGGCCGCATCGGCGCAGTTTGACGGCACCACGACGGCAAAGGACGTGTACCTGAACACCGCCTATGCCACTACGACCGACGTTGACGCAAACGCCACGCAGACCATCAGCGGCACGGTGGTTATTACGTGGTGCCAGCTCGGCGACTACTAAGCGTTTTTGCGCTAGCCAAAAAGGGGTCTTCGGATCCCTTTTTTATTAAGGAAAAGAATGTCAGACCTTGTAGAAACCAGGCACTATGACGAGGCCAGTGATTCGCTGGTAGTCAAGACCAGCTACGACAGCCGGGCGGTGTTGGCAGACAACAATCTGACCAAGAATCTCCAGCCCGAAACCGGGCGCTACAAGGGCAATCTGGTCAAGGTGGCGACCATCCATCTTGGTGATGTGGTGCGGCTCAAAAACCTTGGCTACAACATCCTGAGTCCCGATCCGGACGAGGTAAAGCGGGCGCTGTTGTACATCCAATCCGAAGAGAAAGCCCTGATGGTAATGCCGGGGACGCCCATCGGAAAGAAACGGCAATCGTGGTCTTGAAAGTCGCCATTGTTGGACTGGCAAGCAGCACCCATTCGGATGCTCCCTGGTTTGATGACACATGGGAAAAGTGGGGCCTTCCGTGGGATGACAAGGGATGGCCTTTCATGGCCCGTCACTTTGAGATGCACGACCAGCGCTTATTGGACAGCGAACACAGCAAGCGCGGCCCCGACTACGCGGAGCGATTGAAAGACTGCGAAAAACTCTACACGCAGGAAAACTACCCGTTTGAAGCGGTAGCAAAAACCATCGGGCAAGCCTACTGGAACAGCTCTATTGCCTACGCAATGGCCCTGGCAATCCATGAGGGCGCTCGTGAGATTGCGATTTACGGCGTGGACATGGACGGCACCGACGAATACGCCTACCAACGCCCGAACATGGAATACCTGATCGGCCTTGCCCGTGGTCAGGGCATCGATGTTTACATCCCAAAACATTCGGCTTTGTGCCGATTTGAGCCGAAAGGCATCAAGTTCTATGACCATGAACCGACCTACGTTGACCGTTATGGGTGGCTCGGATGATTGCTGATTACGCATCGCTACAGACTGCCATTGCGACGACGCTGCACCGAAACGACCTCACCGCCCTGATCCCCGTTTTCATCGCGGACGCAGAAGAGCGCATATACAACGACATTCGCATTCAGGCGATGGAAGCGAGCTACTCGCAGGCCATTGCCTCGGGTGTTGTCACGATTCCAGCGGGATTTTTGGAGTGGAAATTCCTCTACGTTGACGGATCGTCTGCGCACAAGCTGACGCGCAAATCCCCGGAGTGGATTTACACCAACTACCCGAGCCGAGTCGCAGAAGGAACGCCTGTTTTCTTCGCGCGTGAGGGAGGGAGCCTGATTTTCGGTCCATACCCAACGGATGGATTGACTGTCAAAGGCCTTTATTACAAACGCCTGCCTGCTCTGTCCGATAGCAATACCACGAACTGGCTTATCGAGAACGCACCAGACCTGCTCAGGTATGCCGCATTAACAGAGGCGGCAGTCCACACCCGAGATGCAGACGCGCACCAGCTATTTGACGGGAAAACGGTGCAACTAGTGAAACGCGTACAGAGAACCGACGACAGAGAAGCGTTCAGCGGCTCTGTTTTAAGCGTCACAAGGGGCTAAGCATGACAGTTGAAACCGCAAGCTACATCAGCCAGCTTGATGACACCCTACCTCTCTCTGGCGACAAGAAAAGGGAAGGCGACAACCATATACGCCTGGTAAAAGACGTCCTCAAAACCCAGTTCCCAAACTTCGGCACTGCGGCAATGAATGCCACGGTCGCAGAGTTGAACTACTCGGTAGGCGTAACGAGCGCGATTCAAGCGCAACTTGACGCGCTCACCAGCGCCAAAGCCGCAAAGTCTGGCGCCACCTATACAGGAACGCACGACTTCACCGGTGCGACGATTCGAGCCTCCACGCTCCCTACCGGTACTGCAACTACAGAACTCGCAACGACGGCTCACGTGTCCGCTGTTGCCTTCTCCGCTGCCCTCCCTGGGCAAACAGGAAATGCGGGACGTTATGTAACGACTGACGGAGTAAATGCGTCCTGGCAGTCGGTGACAGGGGCCATTAGTGTGATTTCTACCAACACAACGGCGGTATCTGGAACGACCTACGTTCTCACGGCATCGCTTGTGCTGACGCTTCCAGCCTCTCCAGTTTCCGGGGATTGGGTAGCGATTCAAAACAGCAGCGGCACGGCCACGGCAACCATTCTACGAAATGGCAAAAACATCATGAGCACGGCAGACAACATCACGGTGGACGTTGATTCACCCGGTTTTCGGCTGGTTTATACCGACGCCACGCGCGGCTGGCTCCTGGTTTAAGGAATATCAATGAATATTAGCCAATTCCTATCCTCTGGCGGCGGGAAGCTCCGCTATCAGGAATTCACGTCCTCTGGCACGTTTACGCCATCGTCGCGCCTCATTGCAAATGGTGGGCAGTGCTTCGTAACGGCTTTAGCTGGCGGCGGAAGTGGCGGGGCAGCGCGTATATCAAGTACAACCAACCTATCCCAAGCCTGCGGGGGCGACGCTGGGCAGCTTGTTGAGGGAATGGTCACAGTGTCCGGGGCTACTACTGTAACGATTGGCGCGGGTGGCGCTTCGGTTGCGACTACTGGCACGTCTAATTTCAATACCAATGGTAATGATGGAGCAGATACGACATTTGGCGCCCTGTTGACGGCCAAAGGCGGTAAAGGTGGGTTGGCATTTGATAGTTCAGCAACGCATTCCGCTCGCGGTGGCGATGGTGTAGGGAGCCAAGGGCAATATGTCACCGATACCACTACGACGATCAGCGCGCGCGGTGGGGCTGGAAAGAATGGCAAGGGCGGCGGTGGGGGTGGAACGGCTACCTATGGTGTAAGCCACATGACAGCTACGGACGGAGGAGGCGCCGGGGCAACGGCTACGTCTGGAAACGTATCCGCTAGCAATGCCACAGCGAATTCAGGAGCAGGCGGCGGTGCAGTAACGCTTGGACTCATGGTTGCATCTTCACAAACCGTCACCAGCGGCGCAGGTGGTTCCGGGTGGCTTCGTGTGGTGTGGTTTGAATAAGGACGCCCATAAATGGCAATCGTTCAGATTTCCGACGCAGGGCAGGGGATTAACCTAGACCTACCGCCTGAAGAACTCAAAGCCGGAGTCTGGTCGTCGGCGTCGAATATGCGGTTTGTCAACGGCTACGCGCAACGGTTCGATGGAATCTCGCGCATCTTTGACGCCACTTCTATCACCCCGTACTACCTCACCTACTACCAGAAACCCGGTGGCAGGTATTGGGTGCACGCCGGAACGGGCAAGGTGTTCTCCGACGATGGCACTACGCGCACTGAGATCACCCGGTTGGCTGAAATCACGATCAGCACGCTGACGCATGTAACGACGACTGCGACGCTTAAAACCAGCGCAGCGCATGGTCTTACTACCGGCAACAGCGTGACCATTTACGGGGCCTATCCGCTGCAATACAACGGAACGTTCACGATCACCGTTACAGCGCCCGACACGTTCACATTCACCATTGCGAGCGACCCGGGGGCAGACGCTTCAGTGCTTGGGCACCTCACCGGGCCTTCTGCAGCGACTGCCAATTTCACCGGGGCGCGGGATGACCGCTGGACGGGCGGCGTTTTGGGTGGTGTGCTGGTGCTGAATAACGGCGTCGATGCGCCGCAGTATTGGACCGGGACGAACAAGCTGCGCACCCTTCCTGGGTGGACCGCAACCCACACGGCACAAGTGCTGGTCCCGTTCAAAAGCTACCTTGTAGCCCTGGACATAACCAAAGGATTCACCAGATACCCGAACATGGTCAAGTGGTCTAGCGCGGCGGTTCCTGGATCGCTGCCTTCGTCGTGGGATGAAACCAACGTCACTCTTGACGCTGGCGAGGTGGACGTTGCAGAAACGCCGGATTACCTTGTGGACGCCTTGCAATTGGGCGACACGCTGATCCTGTATAAGCAGCGCTCGGCTTACGTCATGCGGCTGATCGGCCAGCCCTACATTTTCCAGGTGCAGAAACTGCCCGGAGATGCGGGAATGCTGACACGAGGCTGCGCAGTCGCTACCCCGTTGGGCCATGTCGTATTGACGGCGGGGGATGTTGTTTTGAACACCGGATCTGGCATGCAGTCGATTGCTGACGGCCAGGTGCGCAGGGCCATTTTCAGCAATTTCAGCACGGAGCATTACAAAAGGGCATTCGTCACGTCCAACCCGCAGAAAAACGAGGTTCTGGTGTGCTACCCATCGGCAGACTCTACAGATTGCGACATTGCAATGGTGTGGAACTGGAAGAGTCAAACCTGGGGCCAGCGGGACATCACAGGAACGCATTACGGCGCTACCGGGCAGATTGACGAGGTGGCGATCAGCTCATGGGATTCTGACGACGAATCTTGGGAGCTGGACACCTCAAGCTGGAGCGAAGACCCGTATTCTCCCAACGAATCACGCCTTCTGCTGGCGCAAACGGCCCGAATCGGGGCCTTTGATGTCTCTTCCAGTGATGACGGCGTAAACGCACTTTCTGGGACGCTGGAGCGTACAGGAATGTGGATTGATGACAGCGATGTGAACAAGCTGCTCAGATCGGTAATACCGCGTATCGATGCGACAAAAGGCGCGGTGGTTACGGTGCAGGCCGGGGCCAATGACATGCCCGGCGATGCGGTGCGGTGGAGTGACGCGGTGTCCTACACAGTCGGGCAAGACCTGCGCGCCTACACCTTCGCGCAAGGGAAATACCTCGGTCTTCGCATCTCCTGTTCGGCACCGTGGCGCATGCGCTCGACGGGCATGGACATCATCAAAACAGGGGCCTTCTGATGCTGTACCAACCATCGGTAGGGGCCGACGAAGAATTCCACCAAGTCGCAAGGGTGATGGGCAGGCCGCAACCGTTTCTGTTGCTTGCCACCAGCTACGTCGCACCTGGCAAGCCGCAGGACGGAATGATTGTCAAAGCAGACGGAACGCATTGGGACCCCGGCTCAGGGGCGGGGTTTTACGGTTACTCGGGCAGCGCCTGGGTTCTTTTGGGGTAAAGATATGCCAACTGATTTTATGAACATGGCGGCCAATGCTCAGTACGGCGCCAATTATCAAACGCCTGACTGGGTTCGGCAGAATTTCGGCCTGGGGTTCTCTTCGTACGACCCAGAATACGTCAACAACTGGTTCGCCAACAACCCTCAGTACGCGCAGGACTTCCAGAACATCACTTCAGGCGGCCAATCTGCGTACAGCACAGACAGCTCGACGCTGCGCAAGACGCCGTTTTCCAGCATGTCGCCAGAGGCGCAGCAGTACTACTCTCAAAACCCGAATGCTCAGCTAGCGGCTGAAGGGTTCGGGATGGACCCGACCCTCGCGTACATGAATTACACGCAAGGTCCTGGATCTATTGGGATCAGAGACCCAAGAAACACCAATTCGACCAGCTACATGCGGGATAACCGCTGGACGCCGAACGGAATTCAGGGGAACAACAATTCAGCCATGTATGCCGCGATGCCTTTCGGTGGCGGTGGTGGTGTACAGGGTGCAAACTCCTACAGCACCCGCCCACAGCAGGTAGACGCACAGGGCAATCCGATCGGTGGCGGCCAGGGGCAAAGCGGAGTAGCGGCCAGCTTCAACCAAGGCGTGAGTGGAAATAATGGAGTGTCCAACCCAACTCCTGGCTGGAATCAACTGGGCGGGGCGGGCGGTGGAGGTGGCGGAGGTGTAAGTGGCAGCTGGTCATCTGGCGGCGGATCCATGTCGTCAAACTTCGCCATGAACCCCTATCTCCAGCAGATGGGCGACATGATGGCCGGAACCATGACGAACAACTGGCAGCGCCAGGTGCAACCGCAAATTGCGTCTGGTGCTATGGCCGCTGGTGGGTATGGAGGTTCGCGCCAGGGCGTAGTAGAGGCCAACTCTGCCAACGACCTGAACAACGGCATTGGTTCTGCTCTGGCGATCCTGTACGGCAATGGATACAACACAGGGTTGCAGTATGACCTTGGCCTGAAAAACAACCAGCTGGGTTACGCCAATCTCGATCGGAACATCAGCAACGACAACAACAACTGGCAGTTGCAGGGTGCGAATTTCGGCCTGGGAATCTATGACCGACTGCAGCAAGGCAACCAGATCGGGGTGAACGCTGGCACGAACATGCAGAACACACCGATGAACTACTGGAACAACTTCAGCAACGGCGCGAACAGCATCGGCCAGGGGTACGGAACATCCACGGGCACGCAGAACATGCCGGGTAGCCCGGTAATGGGCGCACTCGGCGGCGCTCAGTTGGGCAGTCAGGTGGCCAATTGGTGGGGTTCTCAGCCAACCGCAAATTCAACAGGTGGGTCCAACGGGGCCGGATGGGGCACGGGCGCAGCCTACGGAAATAACGACTTTGGCAATTATTACTGATGTTCTACCTGCCGCAAGAAATCCCAGCAATTCGACACGCGGCGGAGGATGCGCTGCGCCCTGCGTTCGACCATTCGGACGTCGCCAACGTATCCGATTGGGTACAGCGGTGCATTGACGACAAGGCCCAACTGTGGCGCCTTCGTGCTTACTGGGTGATCTCCGAGGTGCAGGACACCAAGAATGGCCTCGCGGTTCATCTTGTGTTCTCTGCTGGGGGCTATGAGCCTGAGCTTGTGGACGCAATCAACACCTGGGCGAAGGCCAAAGGCTGCAATAAATCATTCTTCTCTGGCCGGCCTGGGTGCCAACGCAAACGGCCTGATTACCGCATGAAATACATCACCATGGAAAAGGACATCTAACATGCCAGCAGCAATTTTGGGGCCTATCGCCGGTTCAGTCGTAGGCGGGCTCATGAGCGGCGACAGCCAGCAATCACAAACTGCGAGCAAAGAGCCTTGGAAAGATGCGGCTCCGTGGCTGCGCGAGAACCTGCGCACTGGCCAGGGCCTGCAGAACTACTACCAGCAAAACCCGTTCAATCCACAGCAGCAAACGGCCTACCAGAACATCTTTGGCGACCTTGACGCTTTCAGGAACCAAATGGCGCCTGGGCTGATGGGATTCGCCAATAGGCTGATGGGCAGCAGCTACCAGCGCGGCGGCTCGACGGCAGGGGCCAATGGTGGGGGTTTGTTGGCTGGTGGCGCACAGCCAACGGGCGGGATGATGGGCGCAGGTTCATCCGACATGAATCAAGCGCTGCAGCAACTGCTCAGCGCGCAACAAGGCCAGCAAGCCCCGCAATCCATGCAAGGCGGGCTGTTTCAAGTACCGCAAGGCCAGAGCTACGGGAAGATCGATTGGGCCGCTCAAAACCCGTTCACCAATGGCTCGATTGATCCCGCTGCTGCGGCGCCAGACGCCAAGACGGTGCAAGAGCTTGTCGCGGCTGAACTCGAGCGCCAGAAGCGCGAACAGGCGAGCTTGAGCGGCGAACAGTACGGGGGGTTCTGATGGCTGGACTTCTCGACTTTTTACAAACGCCTGAGAGCCGGATGGGTATCGGCTTGCTCGCTGCGGCGGGGCCACGGGCTGACGGCGCAGGCTTTGGGCAGCGGCTCAATGAAGCCATGGGAATGCAGGATGCCTACGGGCAGCGCAAAGAGCAGTCAGACTGGCTGCGTATGGAGCGCGAGCGCAAGCAGAAAGAATGGGGGCTGCAAGACAAAGAAAACGCGCTTGCAGGCCAATTCTTCAAGCCGGCAACGGCTGGCCTATCCCCATTGTCCGGAGACAGCGCAAGCGGCATTTTGCCGAGCACTGGAAGCCCCGGAACGCCGGCAGCATTCGACATGGCCGGCTACGCTCAGGCCATGATGCAGGTGAATCCAGCGCGCGGCCTGCAATTGATGCAGGCCATGCAGAAGGATCTTCCTGTTGACAAGATCAACCCAGAGAAGTTCACGCCCGCCAGCCTTGCAAAGTTCGCACAAACGAAGAACTACGGCGATTTGCAGCCACGCGACAAGCTGGAATTCGTGGAAGGTGTAGGCGTCAACCCCTACGACCCAGCCAACGCAAACCGTTCGATTCCAAACCCAAACAAACCATTCCAGATCGGCGCGGACGGAAACGTTATTCCTAATTCTGCGTACCAGAACTACGAAATCAAGAAAGCCGGCGCGGGTGCGGCGCGGATGAGCAATAACATCAGCGTCAACGCCGAAAAGAACCTTTTGAGCACGATTGCATCCGGCATGGGCGGACAAATTGAGGCTTCACTTTCTGGCGCGCGCAGTGCTTCTGATTCGCTGCGCACCATTGGGCAACTGAGCGACATTCTCAACAGCGGGAAAGTGATGGCAGGCCCGGCAACCAAGCCCGCCATGCTCTTGACGCAGCTTGGCTCGCAATTGGGCCTGGCCGGGAAAGATGCGAACGAGACGCTACAAAAGACCCGCGCAGCCATGCAGCAAATGGCGCAACTGGAACTGGATGCAGCGGCGCAAATGAAGGGGCAAGGCCAGATCACGGAGAACGAGCGCGACATCATCCGCCGCGCGGCCTCGGGCGACATCAGCATGACGCTGCCAGAACTCAAAACGCTCACAGCATCGATGGATAAAACAGCCCGTTACCGTATTGAGCGCCATAACAAGAACGTGCAGCCTCTCATAGCAAACCCCAACGCCGCTGCATTGGCGCCATTCCTTACGGTTCCTGAGCCGCAGGCAAGCCAGCCGGCAGGCGGTGGGGTGGTTGACTTTGGGAGCCTGAAATAATGAATGTACGCCTGCCAGATGGCACCATCATTCAGAACGTACCGGACGGCACCACAAAGGCAGACTTGGCTGCGAAGCTACAGAACAATGGCATGGCTGTGCCGTCTGAGTGGCTCCAGTCTGCTCCGCAAGCAAAGCCAGTTCACGACGCAGGCGAGTCGCTAAATCGCGGTCTGTCAGACATTCCGCGTCAGCTTGGCCTTACGGCGCGCTACGCACTGGAAGGCCCAGCACAAGCCGCACAGATCGTGACGGAGCCCATCGCCGGGTTGATGCGCTGGGCTGGCATCCCCACGCGCGCCCTTGGTGAAATTGCATCCGGCGCTGCAGACTTCATGGGTCTGCCCAAGCCGCAAACCTCACAAGAGCGCGTGGTGGGTGACGCCACACGGTTGCTGGCGGGGACTATCGCCACGATGGGCGCAGCGGGCGCGGCTTCTGCACTTCCAGGAATGGCGGGGAAAGCCGGCGCCTTCCTAGCCGCCAACCCGATGCAACAGGCATCCGCTGCCGTTGGCGCTGGCGGTATGGGGGGCTTGTCGCGCGAAGGTGGAGGCAGCCCATTGCAACAGGCAGGGGCTTCGCT
>OFQW01000077.1_pt1 | contig 17853 bp, 19 predicted proteins | sample 1542941 | NCBI WGS metagenome assembly OFQW01 (sample SAMN07774219, study PRJEB24372) | wastewater metagenome | isolation source: Exp Tend NO 90WW | collected 2016-02 | reverse complement strand
GGACAACGCGTCGGTCATTTGCGGCCCGAACCTTGAGATCAACACCGACCTCATGCGGATGGACCAAGACCTGACCAGTGTGCACGCGTACAAGACGTGGTACCGCGAAGGCTTGGGGGCTGACGCTGGTGTAGCGGCGATCCGCGACCTGAAGTTCGACAGCCACCTCGACGAACTGCTCAAGGTCACGAACCTGTTCCGTGAGTTCGCCGACACCGAGACATTCATCGGCCCGGCCACCGGCGGCGACATGTCGAAAGGGCCGAGCGAGCCGTTCCGCACAGCCACCGGGGCGTCGATACTGAAGGGCGACGCTGCCCTGCCGTTCAAGGACGTGGTGCGCAACTTCGACCTGTTCACGCAGTCGGTGATTTCGTCGATGGTGGCGTTCAACGAGCAGTTCAACCCGAAGCAGACGATCAGGGGCGACCACCAAGTCATCCCGCTCGGTTCCACCTCGCTTATCGCCAAGGAAGTCCGGGGCATGACGCTCGACAACCTTGCGGCAACGCTGGCACCCGAGGACGCCCGGTACATCAACCGGTACGAGCTGCTGCGCGAGCGGCTGGCGACCCGCGACATCGACCTGCTGTCGGGTATCGTCTGTGACAAGGAAGAGGCCAAGCGCCGCGACAAAGCCGCCGAGTCCGCCGCAGCCGAGCAGCGCCAGCAGACCGAAGAACTGCTCCGCGCCGAAATGCGCAAGACGCTGGCCGAAGCCACGAAGAACCTCACGCAGGCGGACAAGAACGCCGCAGCTGCGGACGAGACGCAGGCCGCAGTCATGATGGACACAATCAACGCCTCATTGGGCACACTCGAAGGAGATTTGAATGATGGACAGTCGGAAGGCAACGCTGGAAAAGCAAAGGGCGGAGCTGGAGCGAGTGCAGGCAATCCTGCGCCAAAGCAAGGATGACGTAACCGGCCAAGCACTGAGTTCGTGGCTGGGCATCCATCTGGAGCGGGCGATTGCTCGACTGCTGACTGTGACGGCGGACGGAGATTTCCGAGCCATTCAGGCCGAGGCGATGGCGTACCAGCGCCTCCTCGATGTCCAGACCCGTCCCCCGTTCAACCCCTCCAACAACCAGTAACAGGAGCAGAAAATGCCGAACCCGAACGACCAACAACAAGCCCCCGTAACCTCCGGCGGAGACACCCCCGAGGGCAACTACGCGGAATTCGCAGAAGTTTTTGACAGTCTCACCGACAAGGAAGGCAACGATGAAGGTACAACCACGGGCGATACGCCGGACGGTGCAGCAGGCGCTGAGGGAGATGCTGGGCAGCAAGTACAGCAAGCCGATGGCGGTGGTGATTCAGGGCAACCTCCGGCGTCGGGAGAAAACCCCCTTGCTGACGATGGTCAAGGAGCACAAGACGGTCAAGGTGGAGACGCTGCTGGCGGTAAGCAGGGCAGTCAAGACGTAGACTGGGAGGCCCGCTTCCGCGAGCTGGAGGCGCGCATCGCACCGCCGCAAGCGCCTGCCGCACCGCAGCCGCAAGCGCCAGCCGAGCCGCAGTCCATCTACACGGCGGACGAGCAGGCCGAGCTGAAGACGCTGCAGGAAGACTGGCCTGATCTGCACAAGATGTTCTCGCTGATGGCGCGGCAGCTGCAGGTAGACACACTGAACTACGCGTTCAGTGAAGTGGGGAAAGTCATCGCCCCGCTGCAGGAGTCCGTCCAGACGTTTTCCGTCAACGACCACATGGCGGCGATCTACGAAGCGCACGAAGATTACGATCAAGTGTACCAACCAGCGATGGAATGGGTTGACAAGCAGCCAAATTTCCTGAAAACTGCGTACCAGAACGTGATTAAACAAGGAACGGCTGAGGACGTCGCACAGATGCTTCAGCGGTTCAAGGATGAGACGGGGTGGAAATCCCCGGCAGCAGGTGGCAATACGGCTAGTCAGCCGCGCGCCGCAGCTGCCGGGACTCCCCCGGCTCAAACGACAGGACTCTCTGATGCAGCCAAGAAAGCGGCAAAGGCGATGGGGGCAGTCGGTACGAAGCGCGGTGCACAGGCAGGTGCACAAGACCCGGCAGATTTTGACGGGGCTTGGGACGAAGCCACCGCCGCGTAAAAATTTGACTATCAAGGAGGCCACATGGCTCGTACTGTCAAACTGAGTGCTGAATTGCTGGACACCAACACCAAGCAGGTGTTGGCTGGAATGCAAGAAGACCTCGCCAATCTGCGTGCCGCGCTTGTTGCGGTCACTGCCAAGCTCGACTTGGATGCGACCGTTACCGACGTGAACTACGCATCCACCTGCAATCCGCCTGCGTTGAAGACGCTGGCGTAAGCCGCTCAAGGAGAACCACAAATGGCCATCAATTATGGTGACATCAGCCCCCGTACCGCCGCGTTCGTCGTCAAGCAACTTCTGGAACGTGCCGTCCCCGTCCTGTTGATCGAGAAGTTCGGTCAGACCTACCCGATCCCGCAGAACAACACCAAGTCCGCCAAGTGGCGTCGTTACTTCCTGACCGGTGCAACCGGCTCGGCTGGTAACGGCGCCGGCAACTTCTACGTCCCGCTGGCGCTCACCCCGCTGGTTGAAGGCGTGACGCCGTCCGGCAGCCGCATGTCGAACGCCGACTACTCCGTCACCCTCGCGCAGTATGGCGACTACGTGACCATCACCGACGTCGTCATGGATACCCACGAGGACCAAGTGCTGCAGGAAGCGGTCGACATCCTCGGCGAGCAGGCCGCATACACCATCGAAACCATCCGCTACAACGTCCTCAAGGCCGGCACCAACGTGTTCCGTCTGGGCGCTGCCGGCGCGCTGGTTGCCAACCGCAACCAAGTTGCTGGTCCGATGACGCTCGGCGCGCAGCGCTCGATCACCACCGCCCTGAATCGTCAGAATGCCCGCCGGTTCACCAAGGTCGTTGCGTCGACCCCAGCGTTCCGTACCGAGCCGGTCGAAGCGGCCTACGTCGGCCTGTGCCACCCGGACCTCGAAACGGACATCCGTACGATCCCGGGCTTCATCCACACCAAGCAGTACGGCACCGTCACTCCGTGGGAATCGGAAATCGGCTCCGTCGAAGGCGTTCGCTACCTGTCCTCCACCATCTTCACTCCGTGGGCTGACTTGGGCGCTGCGACTTCTGGCGGCACCACCTATCGCTCCACCGGTGGCACCTACTGGGACGTGTACCCGATCATCTACCTCGCTCGCGACGCCTTCGGCATCGTGCCGCTCAAGGGCAAAGACTCCATCACCCCGATGGTCGTCAACCCGAAGCCGGCATCGGGCGACCCGCTGGCCCAGCGCGGCACCGTTGGCTGGAAGGCGTGGCAGGCAGCTGTCATCCTTCAGGACGCCTTCCTGATCCGCGCTGAAGTCTGCGCCACCGCCTAACGGCTAGGGGGGAGTGAAAGCTCCCCCTGACCTACCTGTTCAAGGAGAATCAACATGGGTATCTCGACTTCCGCCACCGTCCGCAGCGAAACGCAAGGCAGCCGTGCAGTTCAGTTTTTCTCGACTGACGCCGTGGCTGCTGCGGCCACCACGTTCAACTTCGGCTTCGTGCCGGACATTGTCCGCTTCGTCAACCTCACCGACCGCATTCAGGACGAGTGGTTCGCCGGCATGCCGGCAGCCTACGCCCTGCACACGGTCGCTGCCGGTGCCGCAACCTACGTCACCACTGGCGGCATCACCGTCGCAACGGCTGGCAACGCCGCCGGCACCGTCAACGAGGGGGACATCACCATCCCCGCCGCCTTGATGGTCGCCAGCAAGGACTTCGCCATCATCGCCGAGACGGTCTAAGCGGCAGCAGCACAAAAAAGGGGGCTTCGTGCCCCCTTTTTCTTTAGGAGAACATCATGGGTGAGTACGTCCTCAAGATCGAAAAGCTGGAGAACGGGTACGAGGTCGAGGTTCGCGACGCGGAGCAGGCGGCCAAGAACAACAAGCCCTCCAAGAAGAACGAGGTGACGCCGTACGTCGATCCGTGGAAAGCCTACGCTTTCACGACAGACAAAGAAGTGGTAGCATTCATAAAGAGGCATCTTGCCTCGCTACCAAAGTCGTCTCACGACGAGTTCAACGATGCAGCCGAAGAGGCTTTCAAGGAGTAACAAATGAACGACGCCAGCAATCTCCCGCCCGAAACCGACGACGACGAGTCCGCAGGGAACTTGCCGCCTGCCGCACCGAAGGCCGCAGCAAAGACGAAGGCCGCAGCAAAGCCGAAGGCTGCAGCCGCGCCCGCGCAGAAGGTCACATCGTCCGGCGAAATCATCACCGCCGAGCAGTCGGAGCGGGTCAAGATCATCCTCGAAGAAAACGACAACATCCCGCCGACCGGGCTGTTCATCGGCATCAACGGCAGGTCGTTCCTACTGCGCGCCGGCGAAGAGTGCCTTGTGCCGAAGGACGTGCTCGGGGTGCTTGACGACGCGGTGGAAGAAGTCCCGCGTGTCGGCAGCAGTAACAATGTGGTAGAGTACCGCAAGAAGATGCGCTTCCCCTATCGCATCGTCCGGTGAGGTAAAACATGCGTGTGTTCGGCGACGTTCTCGACTTTCTGCGTAAGAGCATCCTTCGGGACACTGCTACGCCATATTTGTGGACGAACGAAACCCTGTGCGAGTGCATCGCACAGGCGCATGACACCTTCGCCGAACGCACGCTATGTATCCGTGACTCGTCGTCCATTGCTGCCAGCTTTGAGCTGGAGGCCGGGGTGGACGTGTACACGATGCACCCAGCCGTTATTTCTGTGATGTCGGGCAAGGTTGCGGGCGAGGACAACTCCCTCGTCCGTGCCAGCGCCTCGGCGTTCGACGGGTATGTGCCCCCGCCGGATACGGTGATGTGGCTGGAGAACATCAACTACGGAGCCGTACAAGAGGGCACCCCCAAGGCGTATTCGACAGACGAGGCTGTCGCGGACGAAGGCGGCGCGACGACCATCCGCGTGTGGCCCACCCCGGCAGCTGCGGACGCAGGCAAAGAGGTGAAGCTACGCATCACCCGCCTCCCGCTGGTGCAGTGCAGCATGGAAACACTGGACGTACTGCCGGACTGCCCCCGGCAGTCGCTTATGGGGCTGGCGCACGGCGCGGCGGCCATCGCCTACGGGCTGCAAGACTCGGATGGTAATGACAGCACGCGCGAGACGCGGCAGCGCGACATGTTCAATGCGGCCATTGAGGACGCCAAGCGAGCCGCGAGGCACAAGATGTTTACCCCACTTAGCTGGGGCTTCGGGCGTGGCGGGTTCTCCCACTCGCGCTGACCACAGATTGAAGAGGTAACCACATGGCCCCTGACGACGCCGCAGCAGTGAAGCTCCCGCGCATGAATGTTCCCGGTATGCAGACCCCTCCGCCGCCGCAGCCCCCCGGCCTCGACCCGATGGAGGGGCTGAAGAACATGGCGCGCGACGCGGCCAATAGCGCGCGGGCGCAGTTTGCTCCGCAGTCCCCCCCGCCGGTCGCCCCGCTCTTGGGGCCGGGGGCCGGCAGCACCGTGCTGCCGATGCTGCAGGCGGCAGACACGTATATGCGAGACAAGACCGCTGCCGCTATCGGTAACGCGAAGGATGTGCCCGGCACAGTAGCGCAAGGGGTGCAGTCCATCGTCGACGCTGGCCGGGCCGAGGGCCAGCGTATTCAGGCCATCGACAACACCCAGACCGAACGTCCGGGCACTGTAATGGGGGGCGTGCAAAACCTCGGCGCAAGAATCAAGAACGGGCTGCTCGATGCAGGGGTGCTTTCTCCCGACATCGTCTCCCGCGCCCCCATCCTTACGCCCGATCAGCAGCACGGAGTGAATCCCGCGCTGCCGCAGGCCACATACTCTAACGAGGGCAGGAGCGCTCCTTCCCCTGTCGTCGCAGCGCCCGTAGCCGGTGCGCCGGCCCCCGCCGCGCCGGGCGGAGACAAGTTCGACAAGCAGGTGCAACTGGCGTCGCTTATCTCGGCGCAGAACAACAGCCGCACGCCGGTATCCAACCCATACGAAGGCCCGGCAGCCGGGGTCGCTCCCCCCGCCGGCGGGGTCCACGGGTCCATCGGCGTGGAAGGGTTCCAGAAGCAGCTGGCCAACATTCAAGCACTGCGGACCCCTGAGCCGCAGACGGGCGGCGTCGCTGCTGCTGACACCGAGACGTGGCAGGACAAGCATAACAGGGAGAAAACCGAGAAGTGGGCGCTGGAAGACCAGATGCGCGCGCTCAAGAGCATCAACCCGAACACTGCTGGCGGACGCGCGCAACTCGCAGCGATGGGGCACCTTATCTCCAGTGGGCAGTCGGCAGCAGCGTCGCGGTACGGCGCGGACGCGTCGTCAGGGGCGTCCATGCACAACGCAGGACTTGCCGCACAGTCGGCAAGTGCGCGTGATGCCGCCAACCTGCAGGCCACCGGGATGCAGGTGTCCGGGCAGGACAGGAATTCGCAGCGGTCGGCCAACGCAAGCATGTATGGGCACAACACGCATGCCAACACCGCCATGCAGGATGCCATGCTGCGGGCGCAAACGGCGATGCAAGGGCACCAAGTGCAGCGGGATACCAACGCGGCGACCAACGCCTCGGCGCTGGAGCGCACCCGCATGACGGTGGAGGAAGGGCGCGAGCGTACAGTGGCGGGCGCAAAGGAGGCGCAAAACAAGCTGCTCATGACGGGCAACGAAAAGCTCGTCAACCCCCTAAACCCAGCTGAGTGGTACACCAGAAGCGGGGAGAAGGGCAGGTTCGTGGAGGTCGGCATGCCAAAGCCGAAGGACAAGAAGGCCGAGAAGTAAGGTATCATCCCGCCATAGCAGAGGAGAACCCCACTCATGGCATGGATTATCGACCCGGCGACCGGTAAGCTGGTCAACGACACCGAATTTGAGCCCGTACAGGAAGGAATGCCGGACCCCAAGTCCGGCCTGTTGCGCAGGACTGTCGGGGACACCGTTACCAGTGCGGCCAAGGGGCTGCTTGTCGGTGTGCCGCAGGCCGCAGTCGGACTCGCACGTGTGGCTACGCTCGGCGCAGCCGACTCTCTGCTCGACCCAGTGTCCAATACGCTGTCCGACATGGGCAAGCGGTTCGACAAGGCGTACTCGCCGGAGCATGCCCAGCAGGCGGAAGAAGTACAGGCGACCAAAGGGTTCTTCCCGACTATGGGCGCGTACCTCAGCCGCCCCGGATACTTGGCGGACACGGTCGTTGAACAGCTTCCGGGCATGTTTGCCGGCGGGGCGGCGGGCAAGGCCGTCATGGGCGCGAAGTCGGCGGTCGCCGGCGGCGCAGTCGGCGAGGGGCTGCTTACCGCCGGCCAGAACATCGAACAAATCCACGAGCAAACCGGCCAGAACTCCACCGTTGGCCAGAAGCTGATCGGTGCCGCCTCCGGCCTCACCACGGGCATGCTTGCGTTTGGGGCAGGCAAGCTGGCAAAGCGGTTCGACGTTACTGACATCGACACCATGATGGCGGGGGGCGGAGCGGCCACCGGGGCAGCCGGCAAGCTGCTCCCGAGCATGGCCAAGGGGTTCATGGGCGAAGCCGCAGAGGAGACGGCGCAGTCCGCCACCGAGCAGATGTGGACGAACACAGCGCTCAACCGCCCCCTCACCGAAGGCGTAGCCGAAGCCGCTGGCGCAGGTGCGATACTCGGCGGGGTCATGGGCGCAGGCGTGCAGACGCTCAACCGGCCCGACCCGGCAGCCATGCTGCACAACAAGCGTATGTCCGACGCCCTCGCCGGCATCCAACTACTGTCAGCCCCATCCGAGGAAGGGGTCACCAAGGACCACGACGCCGCGCTGCGCGCCGTGACCTCGTACGCGCGTAGCGTCGATCCGGACTTCGACGTCAACGCATGGCGGCAGGAAGCGATGGCCGAAATCAGCGCCGGGCGCGTGCCTAACTTTGATGGCGTGCCGGGCATCACCAGCGACGCCGCCGCCAAGCAGTGGGCTGAGAGCCGTGTCGCCGAGATCAAGGCACGCGAAGTCGCTGCGCAGCCCGCCGTCGATTCTACCCGCGCGGTCACTGACGACATGGGGACCGAGCAGATCATCGCCGACGCGCCGTACCAGCCAGAGGTGGCAGGCCGCCCCCTGCGTGCGCAGGAGAAGGCGGAAATCGCCAAGCTGGAAGCTGCTATCGCGTCAGGCGACGCGCAAGCGGTTGCCAAACTCCAGAACAAGCTGGCGTATTTGCAGCCGGAAGCCGCCGCGCCGGCGGGGGCCGCTGCGCCCGCCGCTGCGCCAGCTGCGCCAGCAGCCGCTGCGCCTCCCGTACCCGTCGATCCAGTCAGGGAGTTCCGCGACAGCCTCAAGGCGGTGTCTGAGGAACGCGTCGCCGCAGGCGGGAAGCGGATAAATGCGGGCACGACCACCGGGGCGATCAACAATGTCGCCAAGCTCGCCAAGAAAGAAAACATTCCGCTCTCGGAAGCCGCCGAACGGCTGGCAAAAGCGGAGATCATGGACGAGGATAAAGCACTGGTGTACGCCAAGTACGCTGAGTTCTTGCGCGCCAAGGAGGCCGAAAATGTTCAAGCCGCAGCTGCCCAAAATACGCAAGTCGATCCGGGGGCCAAACCAGACGGTGGGGACACCCAAGGTGCTGCCGCAGTTCTCGAAACTCCTGCGGGACAATCTGCCCAAGGGGATGCTACCGGTCAACCCCCTCAAGAAGCCAAGGAAAAAGTAGCGCCAGCTTCTCAACCGACCGAAGGAGCCACAGATGGGCAAGGGCAAAAAACCGAAGTGCTGAACGAGGGGGCCGGTACTCCGGCCACTGTCGTTGCCCCTGCTGCCGCTCCGGCAAAACCTGCCGCTCCGGCGAAGCCTGCCGCTCCGGCGAAGCCTGCTCCGGTGATCGACGAGAACAAGGTACGAGCCGCGCAAGCTGCCGTGCGGAAGGACGACACGAAGGCGGCGGCAGCTAAGGCGACCAAAGAGCTGACCCCCGACGAAATCTCCGCTGCGTTCAGGGACACCCCCGGCACGCTGGGGCTGGTGCTTGAGGCGCTGCCGCTGCGGCGCAGGGCAGCTGTGGAGGCCACGCTCACCGAGAAGCAGCTGGAGGGTGCGCGCAACGCACGCAAGGCGGACGCCGAAGTAGACGAAAAAGGCGAAGAAGCGAAGGGCACCCGAGCGCTACGCCCCGTGGCAGATTCATGGAACGCACTGGCCGAGGGCAGCAAGCTCCTGCCGACGTGGGAGCAGCTGCAGGACTTCATCAGCAAGGCGCTCAGTCGCACCCCGCACGCTGAGGAGCGGGCGGCGCTCAAGGAGAAGATCGAGGCGGCGAAGGCGCAGCTGGCTGAAGTCAATGCAGAGCAGCGCGCTCGCGACAGGGCGCTCGACACGCGCGCGACAGAGCGCGCTTCACGTGAGAAGGCGCTCGCAGCTGCCGAATTGGTGCTGGAGCAGATCGAGGTGCGGCTGGAGAAAGCCTCTATTGAGGCTGGCGGCAAGCCAAGCGCGGCGGCTACCCGAGTCGACAGGATGCTGCGCGACGAGCAGATCGCCAAGATCGCCAAAATTGAAGATGCACTGGACGCCGCGAAGGCTGCCGAGCAGAAGGCCCGCGCGCAGGCCGAGGACAAAAAGCGGGCAGCGACGACCGCCACACTGGAGAATGAAATCCAGAAGGCTGAGGACGAACTGACGCAGCTGCGCGGGCGAACCGCAGAGGATGTTCGTAACGCCAAGCGGGCCAAGGAACTGACGAATCTGACGAAGGAATTTGAAAAGACGCGCGAAGACCCGTACGGGCTGATGGCGGATCGGGCGCAGCTGCTCAGGCAGTACATCGAGGCGCGGTTTGAGCCGGTCGCCGAGCAGATGCGGAAGACCGTCAAGAAGCTGGAAAAGGCGATCTACGACAGCGAGCGGTACGCGACGGCTGTCGGCCAGTTTGTTGAGGACCAACGAGCGAACGAGACAGAGCAGGACCGCGAAGATTCTGACGCCGCCATAGACGCGGTGGCGGACCGCAACGCGCGAACCGGCGTGCCGCTCGAAGACTACCTCATCGACTCTGCTGAAACCTCGGCGGCGCTCAAGCTCGCCCTCACACGTGTGTCTGGGACCAAGCAGATGAACCAAGTGCTTGGCGTCATCTCGAAGATGGCCGACAACCACATGCACCGGAACCTTGCGGACATGCTCCGCAATATCGGCGCGAACGGGGTCAAGGTCGTCTACTCGTCTGAGCCGGGGTACGGCAAGACGAAGGACGGGCACCAATACCCGCTGCGTGGCCGGTTCAATCGCCCGACCAACACCATCACGATCTTCCCCGGCGGCGAGAACGCGCACACCATCCTGCACGAGGTGGTGCACGCGCTGACGGCGCAGGCGATTGAAAAGGCAACGAATACCGGGTACACGGAAAACACCAAGTTCGGCACCGAGATGCGGCGCAGGGCTATGGCGCTGAACGAGCTGTACACCGCCATCAAGGACATGCCAAACTTCGCGAACGAGTATGCAGCCAAGAACGTGTACGAGTTCGTGGCCGAGGTGTTCTCGAACCCTGCACTGCAGGAGAAGCTGGCGAAAACCCCGATCCCCAAGCTCATCATGGACAAGATGGGGCCGGACAAGGGCATCGTCGCCACGCTGATGGATGCGTTCGTCGCGGCAGTGCGGTACTTGCTCAAGCTGCCGCGCGGCTCCCAGAATGCGCTGACCAAGGCCATCGAGCTGTCGTCCCCGTTCTTCGCCAAGAATACCGGCGGCAAGCAGGGCATCGGCATCGACGCGCTCGGCACGCCGGCGGCAGCGATGGCTGTCGTGCCGGAGAACTTGCGCAACTACATGACCGCGCTGGACACCAAGCTGGCCACCACGCCGTTCGCCGACGTGAAGGCGAGCGCGTACAAGGTGTGGCTGGGCCTCGTCTCGTCGGACTACATCAAGGGCGCGGTAGACCGCATGCCGGCGCTTGCCGGCGTCAAGACGCGCATCGAGGACTGGTTCGCCGCCGACCAGAGAAAGACGCAGGTCAAGAACCTCATCTCCAAGGAGGTGTACGACGGGTTCATGCGCAAGCTGGGCATCGAGCTGCAGCGCACTGGCGACCCCACGAAGTATTCCGCGCTGATGGCGGAGCTTGGCGGCGGGGCCAGCATCTTCGGCATTGACCTGCGCAAGAATTTCGATCAGAACAACGTCGGGCGGGGCGGCAAGGGGCAGCAGGCCAAGCTGGACCCCGGGATGAAGGGGGAGATCAACAAGCTCCACCAGCAGTTCGTGTCCCTGCAGCAGAGTCCGAAGACGAGGAAAATCGCCGAGATGTTGCTTGAGGGCGAGAAGGTCAACCGCAAGCTCCACACCATGAACACGGCGACTGGGGTGCTCAACATCCTGCGCCAGTTCGCCTCGACGAACAAGGCACCGGAAGCGTCGCAGCACCTCCTCAACAAGTACGAGAAGGCGCTGGACATCCTGCAGGACAGCAAGAAGCTGAAGAACACCAACGCCGGCATCCACATCGACGCGCTGTCGGCGCACCTGCACACGCAGCTGGAGCAGCTGTTTGCGGACGTCAGCAGCGGGCCGCTTGCCCGGGGCGATCTGCATGACGACCTGAAGTTCATCCAGAAGGCGTACATGAATTCGTGGGAAGCCCCGTACATGCACTTGGGGCGGCACGGGGAGTATTCGGTGCGCTTCGTCGTTGCCGACACCAGCGACAAGACGACGGCCCGGCTGAATGAGCTGCTGAAGGACATGGGGTTCGTGTTCAGCCCCTTCACGACCAAGGATGGCACCGTGTTCCTGCGGATGGAGAAGCTCGCCGACATGAACAAGGTCGAGCAGGTCATGCGCGCGCACCCGGAGCTGCTCCAGAAGGTGGACGGCAAGCCCAACATCGCGGCTTCCCTGCTCTCGGACATTGGGCTGGAAAACATGTTCGGGGTCAGCAAGGCGATGTCCGACCTGCGCGCGCGTATGGCGGACGGGTTCAGCGAGCTGAAGAAAATGCAGACCAAGAGTCCGGCGCTGAAGCAGGCGTACGACGACATCCAAGCGATGCTGACGCAGCAGTTCGTCGACATGCTGGACAAGGACTCCGCCCGGCAGGCGAACCAGTTGAGCAAGCACCGTCCGGGCTTCAGCAGCGACTACATGCGCAGTTTCGGCAAGCGCGCGCAGTGGGCGGAGGCGACTATCGCTACGCAGTACACCACGCAAGCGTACACAGAGGCGTTCCGGGGCATGGACACTGCCGTCGCCGAGCTGTCGCACGACGACTCCAAGATGGCCGTGCGAGGACAGGCAATCGTCGATGAGCTGTCTACCCGATTCTCGAACTCACTCAAGCCGAACAACTCTCCGGTGGCCACGATGCTCTCGACGTTCGGCCACAACTTCTACCTTGCGCTGAGTCCGGCGTACTTCATCGGCAACATGCTGCAGCCCTACATGATTACCCTCCCGATGCTGGGCGGGCGGTTCGGGTTCGTGAAGTCGTCCAAGGCGATGGGGCGGGCGACGGCAGACACCACCTCGCTCATCACGCAGGCGGTCAAGGATGGATGGGCAGAAGGCGGATGGCGCGGCGTGCTCGACACAAACCTCGACCCGTCCAAGGCCAACCTGACGCGCGAAGAGATGGACTTCATGCAGCACCTGATCCGCAGCGGCATCGTCGATGCGACGCAGGCGCAGGAGCTTGGTCGTCTGGCCAAGGGCACGTCTTCGGCTGCAGCCACCGCTGCCCGGACGCTTTCCGTCACCAACCACTACTCGGAAGTCCTCAACCGACTGTCTGCCGGGCTTGCAGCGTACCGGCTCGCCAAGGGCGACCAGCGCCCCGGAGGCAAGGTGTCGCCGGAGCAGTACGCTATCGACGTGGTGCGGCGCACGCAGTACGACTACTCCGACCACGTGCAGGCGCGGTACCTCAGCCGACACGGCGTGTTTGGGTCGATGACCCCCCTGTTCTTCCAGTTCCAGACGTTCGCGTTCCGCACTATGGAGCACTACCTGCGCATGGTGAAGGACGGGTTCATCGAGCGCGACCTCAATCCGGAGGAGCGGGCGGACGCACGCAAGGCGCTTGCATACACGCTGGGGGCCACGGCCACCATCGCCGGCACGATGGGGCTGCCGTTCGCTTCGGTGTTCTTCGCGCTGGCCAACGCCGGCGACGATGACAAGGATGCGCGGGCGCGCTACCGTGAGTGGCTGGCCGGGCACCTTGGCAAGGACTTGGCAGAGCTGGCCGCCAAGGGGGTTCTCCCGCGCGGCGTGCTCGGCATTGACATGTCCGGGCAGGTCGGCCACCAAGACCTGCTGCCCGGCAGTCGATGGATGTCTGATCGGCGCAACTTCGAGGACAAGGTCAAAGACCAGTCACGTACGCTGCTCGGCCCGGCGCTCAACGCGGGGTTCGACATCTACGGCGGCATGTCAAAAGCGGCGGGCGGGGATGTGGTTGCGGGCATCCGCACAATGCTCCCGCGCGCGCTGAAGGGGCCGATGGAGGCTGCCATCACCGCCAACGAAGGGGCGTTTGTCAACAAGGCGGGCAACACCTTGCCGGTTCCAGCCACCAGCTGGGACTACCTCAAGCTCGCCGCCGGGTTCCAGCCGCAGAAGAAGGCCGAGCAGTCGGAGGCCAACTTCTACTACCAGTCCGAGATGACGCAGCGCAAGCAGGACAAGGCGAAAGCCAAGAAGGACGTCATGCGAATGATGAAGGACGGCGATTACGACGGCGCAGCCGAGCACATGGCGGAGTTCAACGCGGCGAACCCGGGCAATGCACTGGCAGGCATCCCGCAGGCGAGGATGTCGCAGGCGCGCGCGCAGGCGTATGCAAGTATGTCCGGCACTGGTATCCTTGAGGGCAACAAGCGGCACTTCCCCATGATGGGGTCGTACGGTACGTGGGCCAACACCGGCATCGACGCAGAGGAATGAGCACTATGAAGGTAGGCATCGAAAACGGCAGGATGTACCTGAACAACACGCACTTTTGTCTTGTGGAGGCTGGTAATGGAAGCGACTGTATTTTATCTGGATCGTACGAACTCTCCTCGCAGTTCAGTCACAGCCACGGGCGGGTACTCCCCAAGGCAGATGGCGCAGGATGGATCGGCGCTGATGCTGGCTGCGACATCATTCTGGGTGGAGTGCGCGGTCGCACTTGCATCATTCCAAACCCGTCTTTTGTTGACGCACTGCTCGTCAAACTCGAAGTAGCCGAAGGACTCGGCAAGTACGTTCTACTGGAGGTCAAATGACGCTATTCCCTGACTGGCAGCGCAGCGTATTCACCATGCGGGCGCTTTTTGTCGCCGGCTTTATCTACGCCGTGTCCGTGCGTTGGGACGTTACTCGGGGGGCCGACGATGACCTTGCTTCCTGATTGGAAACGCATCGCCAAGAAAGCGTGGTCGGTTCGCCTGATGGCGCTTGCCTCTGTTCTGTCAGGATGCGAAGCAATTCTGCCTTACGCCGAATTCATCCTGCCGCGCGGATCATTTGCTGCATTGTCGTTCGTCATCGTGACGGCAGCGCTGGCCTCCAGATTCTTTGTCCAAAAGAGCATGAGCGATGATTAAGTACGGATCACGCAAGTTCCTCCTGACGCTGCTGATCGTTCTGCTGGCTACCGGCCTGCGCTGGTTCGAGTTGATCGACGGCGGGATGTGGGTGACGGTGGTTTCGCTGGCCTTGACGGTTTATGTCGGGGCGAATGTGGCGCAGAAGGCGACGGTGAAGCCATGAACGACAAGGCAAAACGACTCGGCGCGGCAGCTGCGATTGCGACGGCCATTGCCATCCCGGCAGAGGGCTTGCGCCAGTTCGCGTATTACGATCCCCCCGGCATCCTGACGGTGTGCTACGGCCACACAGGTGGCGTAGAGCGGGGCCGTCTGTACTCGCTTGATGAATGCAGGGAGCTACTGAATGCGGACATGCTGGAAGCGGTTGAGCAGGTTGAGAAGTGCCACCCGAACTTGCCGCAAAACGTCCATGCAGCATTCGCGGATGCTGTGTTTAATATCGGCCCGAAGGTCGCTTGCAGCTCAACAGCATCGAAATACCTTGCATTGGGTGACTACGAGGCTGCGTGTAAAGAGCTTCCTCGCTGGAACAAGACGAATATTGCCGGCGTACTCGTCCCGCTCCCCGGCCTGACCAAGCGACGCAACGCGGAGATGGCGCTATGTTTGGCCTGACCCCGATCACCCTCTACGCAATCATCGGACTGCTGATAAGCAACGTAGTGTTCGTTGGCTTATGGCAGTTCGCGGATAGCCGAGCCGACAAGCAAGAGGCGCTTGTTGTGGCCTGTCAGGCGAAGCACGACGCGTTCGTGGAGCAAACCGAAGCCCTCGGCGAAATCGCCAAGGCGAAAGCCAAGATCAAGGAGCGACAAAATGCACAGATTGCTGAAGATACATCGAACGGCTGGGCTGCTGCTCTCAGCCGTGTTCGTGACATCGAGCGGGATAAGCGGATGCGCGACGCAGCCCGTCGAAGTGCCGGTGGCAGTGGACTGTCCGCGCCCACCCAAGATCGACCCGGAGATGCTCAAGCCGGCACCGACACAGTACCTTCTCCCGCCCGAGTTGCAGCGGATTGTGCCGAAACCACAATCACGTTAAACTATCTGCAATCGTACGTTGAGAGGGTTCAAAATGAATGAAATCCGCCGCGCGGGGCTCGAACAGATCGCCGCCATGCTCCGCTCAACGATGGTTCAGGTCGAGGTTCTGCTGGAGGCAGAGCGCCAAGACATCAAGGACTTGCCAGACAACATTGAGGCGTCCGACTTCGCCGAGCGCGTGAGGAAGCGCCCCATGTTCGAGCTTGCCCACGCCCGCGTCCATCTTGTCGAGGCGGTTGAACACATCGGCGCGGCGATTGCCAAGGAGCCGACGAATGAATGACCAGCTTACAAAAGCAGATATTGACGACGCGCTGGCAAGGCACACCAACGACGAAATGCCGCGCATACAGGTGCTTGTCGAAGAGGCAATCCTAGGCGCAAAGCGCGAACTGCTTCACGCCTTTCCTGACGGTATCGAAAACCACCGCGAGGCGCATGCGCGGATGATCGCTGCCGCCAGAGCCGAAGAAATGTTCTGGCGCGACCTGAAAACTGATGTCGCCAAGAAGTCGATATGGGGGATTCTGCACATTCTGATGGTCCTTGCATTTGGCACGCTTGCCATAAAACTCGGCATCGGGTCTGTTCTTGGGATTGGGAAATAGCATGGCAACCAAGCAAACACTCAATCTCGTTCGCGGGAAGACGTTTTCGCTTGTCATCCGATGGGAGCAAGAAACGCCGATCATTTCCAAGCCGATCACGGCGATCAGCTTTGCGACCGGGTTCCCTCGCTTAACTGTGGCAAGTCACGGGCTTACGGATGGTTGGCGGTCGGCAGTTGTCCGCGTCGACGCACCGAAACAGATCAACGCCCCTAATGATACCCCGCGCCAAAGCGATTACCGTGAAACCACGGTGATCGACGCCAGCACCATCGAGTACAACGGACTTGTGCCCGTCACCGATGGGCGTGCGTGGGCAGCCTACACCTCAAATGGGTTCGTGCAGTATCACACGCCGAAAGACTTGGCCGGCTACGCAATCCGAGTGAAGGTAAAGGACAAGGTTGGCGGCACTGTATTGCTCTCGACCGAAGCGGGGGATACGCCGCTGAACCTGATTACCGCTGTTGCCGACAATGCGACCAAGGGTATCGCCATCGAAATCCCTGCGACTGCCACTGAAGCATTGACGTGGAGTAAGGGTGTTTGGGAGGTTGAAGGCGAATCATCGACTGGCAAAGTCGATTCCATCATTGCGCCTAGTCCTGTGACTGTTGGCGACGAAGTAATCACCCCGTAAGGAGAATCAAATGGCAAACGCACTATATCCGAAGTGGAAAGAAAAGCTCTTGCAAGGCACCGCCGCTGCTTTGCTTAACGGAAGCGGATCGACCGGCGTTTACGCCTGTCTCTACGACGTTGGTGCTGGTGGCGCGTACAACTCGGCGCATGAGTTCTTCTCGTCCGTCGCCGCTGGTCAGGTCGGCACGGAAGTTGAGTTGAGCGCCGGCAAGACCTACACCAACGGCGTCTTTGACTCTTCGACCGACCCGACCTTTACCTCGGTCACGGGCGCGACTTGCGAAGCGATCGTCATCTTCGTCAAGACGGCTGGCGCGAACACGACATGGCCTGTGGTGGCGTACCTCGACACGAACATCACGAACCTTCCGGTTACTCCGAACGGCGGAAATATCTCCGTGACGTGGAACGCCTCTGGCATTTTTGGTCTGTAATGAGCCATTCTTCACGCTGACGTAAGGAACAACCATGCTCAACGAACAGACCCTCAACCAACTGCGCACCCTGCGCCTGGACGGCATGGTGGCCGCCCTCAGCGACGTGGCCACCCACCTCATGGCCAGCGAGCTGCCCTTTGAACAACGCCTGGCGCTGCTGGTGCAGCGCGAGCTGGACTGGCGCGACGGCACGCGCGTGGCGCGCGGCACGATCAAGATTCACGGCGTCGATATCTATCAGCCGGACGTCGACGTGATCGAGCTGCGTAAACGCGTCGGGATGGTTTTCCAGAAATCGAATCCCTTTCCGAAATCGATCTACGAGAACGTCGTCTACGGCTTGCGTATCGCGGGCATCTCCGACAAGGCAACCCTGGACGCGGCCTGTGAGAAGAGCCTGCGGGGCGCGGCCTTGTGGGACGAAGTGAAGGACCGCCTCGATGACAGCGCCCTCGGCCTGTCCGGCGGCCAGATGCAGCGCCTTTGCATCGCCCGCGCGATCGCCAACCGCCCCGAGATCCTGCTGATGGACGAGCCTTGCT
>OFQW01000073.1_pt1 | contig 17987 bp, 16 predicted proteins | sample 1542941 | NCBI WGS metagenome assembly OFQW01 (sample SAMN07774219, study PRJEB24372) | wastewater metagenome | isolation source: Exp Tend NO 90WW | collected 2016-02 | reverse complement strand
GCCGGTTGGCCCAGACGTAGCCCAGCCAGGCGTCGCGCACGCCGCCGGTGTTGTCCAGCTCGATGTCGCCGTAGCTGATGCTGGGCGTGCCGTCCAGGCTCAGCGTCTCGGCAAAGCTCACGCCGCCCGTGATGCAGGCGGTGTAGGCGGTGCTGGCCGGCGTGTCAGAGCTGGCGGTGAGGTAGTTGCGGTTGCTCAGGTACAGCGTGGTCTCGCTGCCGCCGATGCGCGCCACCACCTCCACCAGCGCGCAGCGGATGCAGTCGGCGGACTTGAGCCAGGCGATGAAGGCGGCGTCTGTCATGCGACCACCGCCCTTTGCTGCAGGCGCTGGGTGTGGGCAAGCTGGGAAGCACCCCTCTCAGTGGCGTGCGTAATCTGCTTGGTGTTCTCGTGGGTGGCCTGCGCGCCCAGGATGTGGCCGGCGTTGTTCTGCTCGCGCATGATGCGCACCTCTTCGCGCAGCGCCTTGATCTCGGCCACCAGCTCGGCGTTGCCGCCGTTGGCCGGGTTGTAGCGCGCCGGCACGATGGCCTCGCCCTGGTGGATTTGCGCCAGCATGTCATGCGGCACGTAGTTGGTGCCCTGCGCAAAGGCGGGCAGGCCGTGCGCGACGGCCCAGGCCAGCGAGGAGCCTGCGGCAAAGCCCATGGCCGCGTCCAGCTCGGCGCTGCTCACCCCGTTAGCGACTGCCGCGTCGTACAGCATGCGCGCCCCGGTGTCGTCCTGGGGCAGCGTGGCGGCGTAGTCGCGGATGATCTGGGCGCGCTGCGCAGTGGTGGCGGCGGTGGCTGCGGCAGTGCTGGCCGGGTTGGCGTTGATCAGCGGGGCCAGCGCGGCGGCGATGCCCTCGGGCAGGCTGCGCAGGATGTCGGGCACCGGGTCGGTCACGGCCACATCCGCCAGCGTGGCCATGTAGGCGGTGGCGGCCTGCTGCGCCGTGACCACCGCCTGCTGCTGCACGGCCAGAGCCTGCTGTGCGGCCAGCTGCGCGGCGCCGAGGCTTTGCAGGTTGGCCTGCGCGCTGCTGACCTGCGCGTTGGCAATGGCGCTTTGCGTGGCGGCCTGCGCCTGCAGGTCCTGCACCACCCCTTGCAAGGTGGTGAGACGGGCGATCTGGTCGGCGCTCAGGCTGTTGGCGCTGGCGCTGGCGGCGCGGGTGGCGTCCAGCTGCGACTGCAGCAGGTCGATCTGCGGCTGGTTCTGGCTGACCAGGCCGGCGCCCAGGCTGTCCAGCGCGTCGGTCACGCTGGTGAACACGCTGGTGGTGTAGCTGGCGGGGTCGAACTCGCGCGCCAGGCGCAGGTAGGTGTCGGCCACGCCCTGCAGGCGGCCCAGCGCGCCCTGGTCGCCGCCTTGGGCGGCCGCCAGGGTGGTCTGGTACTGCGCCAGGGCTTCGGCCACTTTCTGCGCCGGGGTCAGGGTGGAGAGGTCGCCGGTCTTGAGGCCTTGCACGTAGTCGCGCAGGCGCTGGCCGTATTCGAGCAGGGCCTTGGCGTTGGCCAGGGCGTTGTCCTGCGCGGCGGCCTCGGTGCGCGCGGTCTGGGTGATCAGGCCGTACAGCTCTTGCGCGGCGCTCAGGCGCGCGTCGATGTCGCCCGCGCCGTTCACCGTGGCCCACAGCGCGGCTTCGCGGTTGCCGCCCGCACCGCCCAGGGATCCGCTGATCTGGTCGAGCAGGCTGCTGGCGGTGGCCATGGTGCCGATCCAGCGCTGCGCCGCACTCTGCAGGTTGTTGATGGCGGATTCCTGTGCCGCGTACGCGCTGTTGGCGTCCGTCACGGCCTGCTGGGCCGCCTGCACGGCCTGCTGCGCATCCTGGATGGCGTAGATGTGCTGCTGCAGGCCCCGGTTGCTGGCGTCCAGCGCGGCCAGCTCACGGGCGCGAATCTCGGCGGTGTTGCCGGTCAGGTTCAACAGGGTGGATTCAAGGCCCGCGCGCTGCTGCATGATGGCCGCGGCGTTGCTGGCGGTGGCGGCCACGGTCTGGAAGCCGCTGCTGACCTGCGACAGCGCATCGACCACGCTCAGGATGGCGCGGGCCGCGTCGAGGTTGCCGGCGGCCATCATCTCGCCCAGGCCGGCCAGCACCTGCTCGCGCGTGGCGTTCTGAATGTCGGCCGCCGTGACGTTGATGCCCACCGAGCCCAGCGTGGCCTGGATCTGCGCCACCTGGTAGGCGGTGTATTGCACGTCGTTGAGCAGAGTGCGCGCGGCGCTGCCGAACAGCGTCTGCACGTCGGCCAGGGTGGTGACGACCTGCTGGATGGCCACCGCGGCGCTGGTGCTCTCGGCGGTGACGCCCTGGAAGCCGGCGGACACCTCGGTGAGCGCGTCCACCACGTTGAGGATGGCCCCTGCGGCGGCGATATTGCCGGCGGCCAGGGCCTGCTGGTAGCCGGCCAGCACCTGCTCGCGGGTGAGACTGGCAATCTGCTGCGCGCTTAAGTCCATGCCGGCGGCGCCCAGTGTGGCCTGGATCTGCTGGATGCGGTAGGCGCTGTATTGCGCGGCGTTCAGGAGGGTCTTGGCGCTGCTGTCGAACAGCTTTTGCACGTCGGCCAGCGTCAGGGCGGCGGTGCCCAGGGTCTGCACGGCCTCGGCCGCCTGCTCGGCCACGGGGGTGAGCTCGGCCACCACGCCGGACAGGCCCAGCAGGGCGGCATAGGTGCTCTGGCCGCTGGCGGTGGTGAGGTCTTGCGCCTCGATGAGCTTGCGGAAGTTCTCGCGGGTGGGCTCGGTGATGGCGCGGAAGAACTCGTCGCTGGAGTCGGCAAAGGCGCCGCCGGCCGCGAGGTCTTGCAGGCGGGTGTTGAGCGACTGCAGCTTGGCGTCGAACTTCTCCTGCTCGGAATAGAAGTTTTCGTAGTAGGCGCCCAGGCTGGCGCCGAAGGCCTGCAGGCCGCCCGAGGCGTTGATGATGTTGAGCACGGCGTCGCCGCTCAAGCCCGCGAACACCTTGACGCTGGCGCCCAGCGATTGCAGGACGACCTGGGTGGCGTTGATCTCCGACACCACGCTGGCCAACTGGTCCAGGCCCGGCGCATCGCCCAGCTTGGCGAGCATGGTGCCGGCCCAGGCGGGCAGGTCGATGCCGTCCAGCGCCTTGCGCACGTCTTGCGAGACGGCGGCCAGGAACTCGTTGTTGCCCGCCGTGCCGTCGCTGAAGGTGCGGAAGGACTGGCCGCCGGCCTGCCAGTCGGTCAGCACCTGCTCCATGTTGCGGATGAACAGGCTGCCCCAGGCGCCGTCTTTGGACGAGTCGTCGGCAAAGCTGGCAGCGGCCTGGTAGCCGGCCGTCTTGCCGAAGGTGGTGGCGGTGGTGTCCAGGATCTGCACCACGCTCTTGACGATGCCGGTGGTGAACTCTTCGGTCCCGGCGCTGTAGGCGATGCCCGTGAAGCCGCTGTTGAAGAGGGCTCCACTACTGGCCTGCTGCAGGCCTCCGGCCGCGCTGTAGCTGGTGCCCGCGCCGGTGTGCGGGGTGCCGCTGTGGTCGAGGTTTTTGGCGAGCTTGTAGACGCCGGCCAGCGCCACCAGGTAGGGGGCGGCGCTGATGAGCGGCCCCAGCGAGCCGATCAGCGAGCCGGTCTGCGCGGCCACGCCCATGCTGGCGGCGTAGCTGGCCTGCGCGGCCGTGGCGGTGAGGCCCAGGGCGGTCTGGGTGGACGCGATCAACCCGGTGCCCAGCTCGCCCATGAAGGAGCTGATACCGGCCAGCGTGCTGCCGGCACTGAAGAGGCTGGAGCCGCCGGACAGCAGGCTGGCGCCCGTGCCCGCCGCATTGGCCGCGGTGACCCCGCCCAGGCCCGTGACGCTGGCCCCGATGTTGATGATCCAGCGCTTGAGCGTGAGCTGATACAACACGTCGATCAGGCCCGCCTTGAGCGACTGGCCCAGCTTCTTGAAGGCGTTGGAGCCGTCGTTGAAGATGTTGACGAACACGTCGTGGGCGGTGTTGTCGAAGGCATCGAACAGGCTTTGCAGCGCGGCCATGTCGGCCTTGGCCACGGCGGAGGCCTTGGCGATGGCGGCGGCGGCCGTGGCGCGGGCGATTTCCTCGTCGCGCTGCGACTGGTCGAAGCCGGCATTGGCGTTGATGGCGGCGATCTGTTTTTTCAGATCCAGCTCGATCTGGTACTGCTCCAGCGCAATGGCGCGGTTGCGCGCGCTCTGGCCGAACAGCGATTGCTCCAGAGCCACCTGCTCGGCCGACGCGGCAATGCCCTGCACGTAGGCGTCCACCGCCAGGCGGCCCTGCTCGCGGGCCTTGCTGGCGGCCACGTAGGCGGCGTCGAGCTCGGCCATCACGTCCAGCTCGGACTGGTAGGCGGCCACCAGGCGCCGGGTGGCGCGGGCCTGCTCTTCACCGGCGGCGATGGCCTTGAGCAGCCCGTCCACCTTGGCCAGCTGCGCCGCCGACAGGTTTTTGTACTTGGTGCCCAGCTCTTCGGCGAACTGGATGCGCAGTTTTTCGGAGTCGGTGAGCTTGCGCCCGGCGTCCAGCTCCTGCGCCTGCGCGGCCAGCTTCTCGTTGAGCTTTCTGACGAAATCGCCAAAGGCGTCGGCATGCGTGGCGGTGGACTTGGCGGCGGTGTAGTTCTTTTTGGCCAGCTCTTCCACCAGGCCGACATACTCCTTTTGGGTGAGGTTGCCGGCGCGGTAGGCGTCGTTGAGCTTGTTCAGCGTGGGCAGGTAGTCCTTGTCCACGCCCATGAGCCTGGCCTTGATGTCGGCCAGCTCTTTGGCGTCCTTGGCCTGCTGCTCGGCCAGCGCCTTCATGGAGTTGTTTTCCATGGTGCGGCGACTGGGGCCGCTGGCGGCGAACTTGTCTTTCTCGCTGTTGGCGGCCTGCAGCCAGGCGACGGTTTCCTTGATCTGGGCAATGCCGCGGATCAGGAACGTGTTGGTGGGGTCTTTGGCCAGCAGGGCCTCATACTCGCGCAGCTGGTCTTGCGCGATCTTCAGCTCGGTGGCCTGGTCCTGCACGTTGTAGGTGATGGCGTTGAACGGGTTGGCAAAGCGCAGCAGCGCGCCGCCGGCAGCCGCCATCTGGCCCAGAAAGCCATCGCCCCCCTTGCGCGCCGCCTCCATGGACTTGGCTACGTCGCCCGTGGCGTCGGCCAGGATGGCCATCTGGCCCGCCATAAAGCTGCTGACGCCGGCCTCGCCCACGTTTTGCTTGAGCTGCAACCAGGCGTTGTCGAGCCGGTTGACGTTGGCCGCCAGCCGGGTGGTGGCCTCGTCGAGGTTGCCGGCCAGCTCGCCCTTGAGGGTGGCGGCAAACTGCGCCAGGCGCTCGGGGCCGACTTGCCCCATTTCCAGCAGCTTGGACAGCTCGCCCGTGGTCACGCCCATGCTGTCGGCGAAGATCTGGAACGCCCGCGGCAGGCGCTCGCCCAGCTGGCCGCGCAGTTCTTCGGCCTGGATCTGGCCCTTGCTGACCATCTGCACCAGGGCGCGCATGGCGCCCTCGGTTTCTTCCACCCCCAGGCCCATGACCACACTGGCCTGGGCGATGCTCTCGAAGATTTCGCGGGTGGCGCGGCCTTCGAGGTTGGTGCCTTTGGTGGCGGCGGCCAGGCGCCCGTACATGGGGGCCACAGCGGCAAAGCTGACGCCGAGCTGGTCGGTGACCTGGCGCAGGTATTGGATTTCTTGCGCGGCCTGCGCGCCGCCCATGGCGAAGGCCAGTGAGTTCTTCACCTTGTCGGCCTGCATCTGGGCGTCGATCATGGCCATGGTGACGCCGCCGATGGCGTTCTTGATGGTGATGATGGCCGCGGCCACGCCCCCGCCGATGAAGGCGGTCTTGAGGCCGCCGGCCAGCTTCTCGATGCCGGTGGCGCTGGCGTGCGAGGCGGTCTCCATGTCGCGCAGCGCACCGGCGCCCTTGCGGGCAAACTGGTCCAGGCTGACGCCGGCTTCGCGCAGGGCTTGCAGCAGGGCGCGGTCGTCGGCGCTGAGGGTGACGCTGATGTCGTTCATGCGGCGGCTCCGTGGGGGTCAGTCGCGCGGCTGGCCGCGCGCTGCGGGCTGGGGGTCGCGCGCCAGGGCGCCAAAGACGGCGCGCACCTTGTTGCGCACGGCGCTGCGCTGCTCATCACCGATCGACTCCGACCAAGGAGCCGGCGCGTCGGGGTTGGCCGCGCGCAGGTGCTCGCCCTGCCATGCGGCACTGGCCTGGCGCAGCGCGCGCAGCTGCCAGGGCGGCAGGCGCTGGCCGGTGCCGAGCTGCCAGGCGCGCAGATCCACCCACGACAGGGGCACGCGGCCCATGCCGCCGTGGCCGGTGAGGCCGGCGTCTTGCAGCTGCTGCCAGAGGTGGCGGGCGCCGGACCCAAGATCGGGCATGGGCAACGGCGCGCCGTCGTCCAGCAGCTGCTCGGCGCGGCTGCGCGTGGCGGCCTCGTCAGCCGGCTCCGCGGGCCGGCTGCTGACCGACTTGTGGGCGCGGCGGCTGGGGGCATCGGGCGGGTCCAGCGGGGTGTTGAGCCAGGCGTGCTGTTTGGCGTACTGCGTCAGCTCCGCGCAGACACCGGCTTGAAATTTGCCCAGTCGGCCAGGAAGGATTCGACCTGGCTGGTGATGTAACCGAGCTTGCGGTTGCTGTACAACGCCAGCGCGCCGCCGGGCACAGGAAAATTCTCGATGGCGGCGGTGACGGCGGCGAGCTTTTCGGCGCGCTGCTGGTGTTGTTCTTCGGTGTCGTTTTTGCCCGCCTTGCCGCGCAGGGCGGCCAGGGCGCGGGCTTGCGACGCGGCGGCCACACGGGCTTCGGCGCGCACGAAGACCACGCTGCCGGGGCCGTGCAGCACGATGCGAACCGGCTGCCCACGCCGCAGCATGGGCTGGTTGTTGACGTCGAGCACATCGAGCGTGGCGGTTTCGGAAATCTCGAACTCGGAAAGATCGAAGTCGTCGGGGGTGTCGGTCTGGTTGGTCATGGTGTCCTCGCGGGGAAAGTGGGTTGCACAGGGTTTGCCCGCGCCCACCCCGGCCGCCCCCGCGAAGAGGCGAACCGGGGCAGGCCGGTGCGCGGGTCGGGGTCGGCGGCGCTTACACGCCGACGATCACGATGTCGTAGGTCACGCCGGTGCCGGCGCCGCTGTTGGCCACCTTGAGCTGGTCCGCGGTGCCGGCGGTGACGGCGTAGCCATTGGCGTCCGGCGCCACAAACATGACGGTGCCGCCGGGCTTGACGGCCACGGTGTCGGTGGTGGCGCCAAACGGGCCCACCCAGCCGTTGGAGGCCGCACCGCCGACCACCACGTTGTTGGTGTTGCCTTCGGCGGCCTTGACCAGAATGGCCTTGATCTTGGTGAAGGTGAGCGTGGCGCCAAAAACGTCTTGCAGCACGCCCGACAGGTCGAGCGTTTCGTTGGCGCTGGCGGCCAGGGTGCGCTGGTCGGTGAACAGCTTTTGCGCCTGGTTGGCGCCCGCGCCGTCGCTGAAGGCGGCGGCGGTGCTGTACTTGAGGGTCTGCTCCACGCCGCCGAACTCCAGCACGTTGGCGTACTGGGCGGAAATGGCGGCCTTGGCGGTGGCAACAAGGGTGGTGGGCATGGTGGGGACTCCGGTTCAGCGGGTTTTGATCAGGGGGCCAGCACTTCGACCACGCCAACGCCGGTGGCGCTGGTGGTGATTTCCATGTCGATGCTGGCGGATTTCATGTTGTCCACGCTGCCGAACATGGTCTTGAAGCTGGTGACCTGCACCTGCATGTAGTACTTGTCGCCGCCTTGCGCGGTGATCAGCACGGCGTAGTTGGCGTCGCTGGCGGATGCCGTCTTGCACAGGATCTGGCCGGCGTCGTCGGTATCGAGCGCGAGCTTGAGGTTGAGCGCGCCTTCGTCGTAGCTGCCCTTGCGCTTGGAGGTGCCGCGCGTGCCGATGGGGTTGTGCTTGATGACGTTGTACACGCGGCCAAACTCGCCCAGGTCGGTGATTTCACCGACGGTGGTGTAGGTGAGCGCGGAATAACCCGCGCTGTCAAAGGTGGCGGGCACGCCCGCGCTGATCTTGAGGGTGGTGCCGGCGACGGATTCGATGCTCATGATGATGTCCTCTCGGGTTTTCGGTGGGCTGGGGTGAATGGGTTACGCGATGCTGGTGCGCGCGCAGCGGTGTTCAATGTCAAACAGGAGCTGGCCGGCGGCCAGGGCGGTGTCGGCTTCGTCAAAGGTGTTGGCAATGCCGACCGGATCGGTTTTGGTGGCCAGGCCGCCCAGCAGCGGGGTGGCCATGACGCGGGCATAGCTGGCCTGCACCAGGGCGTCGGCGGCGTCGTCGGCGGTGATGCCGGCCACGTCACGGGCCACGCATTCAATGCGCACGCGGGTGCGCCAAAGGATGCTCTCGTTGGTTTTCATGCCCGTGGGCTGGCTTTCGTCGTAGAACACGAACACCTGGCTGGCCACGGCCTGCGGCATGGGCCGGCGGCGCGCCACGCGCACCGCGCCCGCCCCCAGCGCCGGCAGATCGGCCAGCAGCGCGGCCACGGCCTGGCACAGGGCGAACTGCGCGCTGTTGGCGCTCATGGCGCGCGCTCCAGAAACAGGGTGGTGAGGCCAAAGCCATCGGGCCGGGCGTCGGCCACGATCCAGCGGGCGCCGCCGGCCGCGCACGGCTTGCCCACGGGGGCGGCGGGCACGTCGGCATCGGCCACCACCACCTGCGGCCGGGCGGCGATGGCGCTGACGCCATCGAGAAACACCTGGTCGGCCGGGGCATGGAAGTCGCCCTGCACCACGTCGCCATCGAGCACGATGGCGGCGCCGAACGCCGCCAGGGCGGCGACGTTGGTGCGGGTTTGCAGGGCCTGGAAGTCCATGATGGGCGTGGGTGGCGGCGCGTTCAGGCGGATCAGGTCACGGTGCCGGGCACGCCGGTGAGCTTGACAGCCAGCGTGGTGGCGCCGTTGCCGGCGGCCTCGAACGCGACGGCCGGCGGTCCGCTGACATCACCCGTGGCGGGCGTGGCGGTGCCGACATCAAACTTGGTGGCGCTGACGTCCCAGATCAGGTGCGAGCCCTGCGGGATGACGGCGGTGGTGACCTTGGGCAGGGTGAAGACGCCCTCGACCGCCACGCTGCCGGTGGCGCCGTTGGCAATGGCCACCAGGGCGACGCCCAGGATCTTGCCGATGACAACCACATCGCCCGCGGCGATGGCGGAGCCGGCGTTGGTGTATTGCAGCACCTTGCCGGGCTGGACGTATTTGCTGGTCATGATTCAGGTTCCTCTCAGTCGGGTGGATGACGGGGTGCCGGGGTCAGGCGCCAGCGTTGGTGACGGCGCCGCGGTAATCGACGGCGGCGATGCCGAAGTCGAGCCGCACTTTCCAGCGGGTGCCGTCCACGGTGAAGCCGGTTTCGGACTCCAGATACGGGGCGTCGTTGCCGTCGAGGAAGGCCACCTCCAGCACCGGGGCTTCGCTGGTGGCCGCAAACAGGTAGCGGCGCGTGCCGGACAGGCGCGGGGTGTCCACGATGTCACCGAACAGGCCGCGCACGGTGTTGGGCTTTTGCAGCTTGTTGGCGGTGTCGGGGTCGTACTCGGCCATGTTGATGGACTTGGCCGTGCCGCCCAGGACCACGGGCACCAGCAGCGTCTGCGGGCGCAGGTCGAGGTAGTCGTTGGCGCCGACGTTCATCTGGCTGGCCATGGCCACGCGGTCCAGATCGATGGCGGCGGCGCTGAGCGCGGCGGCGGTGGTGATGTTGCCGTGGTTGGCGTGGAAGAGGCTGTAGCCGTCGCCCATGGTGGGGCCGAGGCCGCCGTTGAGCGCCAGCGTGGCGTAGACATCGGACTCCACCGTGCGCTTGGCGGCGCGGCCCAGCATGGCGGCCAGCCCGACGAAGGCGTTGAGGTCATCGTTGATGATGGCCTCGCGGCTGAGGTTGATGATGTTGCCCTTGGTAGCCGCGGTGATGCTGGCCTTTTCGCCGTCGGGGATGGCTTTGCTCTTGAACTCGCCCAGCTCGCCCTTGGCGTCGAGGTTGCCCAGGGAGCCCACGCGGTAGCGGTTGTGCGCGCGGAAGTCGCTGACGCTGCCGCGGGCGCAGAAGCGCGTCCAGGTGTCGGCCGCCAGCGCATAGGCTTGTTGCAGCGTCTTGTGCATGGTGTTCTCCAGCAGCACCGGGAAGTCGCTGGTGCTCTGGGTGAAGGCGCTGCCGACGATCTGCATCTTGTCCATGCCGTCGGTGCGGATGCCTGCGGCCTGCAGCGAGGCGCGGGCCAGATCCAGCAGGGTGTGGCCGCGGAACGGGTTGTGGGCCTGCACCGTTTGGCGCTGCTCGGCGCTGGCGACGTTGGCGCGCACCATGAGCGCATCGACCACGGCCACGCGGCGCTTGTCGGCCTCATCCATCACGGTGACGACGGTGCCGGCCACGGGGGTGACGTCTTTGCCGATGTGAGTGAGCAGCCTGTCGGCGGCGGCCTGCACGGTGCAGGCGGCGTCGTTCTCGCACGCGGCGGCCAGCTCGGGCACGCCGGCCTTGGCCATGAACGCGCCAAACTTGGCACGGATGCCGGCGCGGCGCGTTTGGTCGTCGGCCAGGGCCTGGGCGCGGATGGCGTCAGCGTCCAGAGCGGCGCCAGGTGCGGGAGCCGCCGGGTTTTGGTTTTGGGGCATGGAATTCTCCGTAGTGGAAGTGGCGGCTGCCACGGGGGTTGCCGGCGCGGCAGGTGCCGCCACCGGGGTGCTGGTGGCCACCGCGCCAGCGGCCAGGGCGGCCGGCACGTTGCGGTAGCGGGAAAGGTCAAAACGCTGCGCGCTGGCCGCAACGGGCAGCGCGGTGGTGACGGCATCACAGAAGCCGGCGCCCAGCGCCTCGGCGGCGGTGTACCAGTGGTCTTTGCCGTCGGTGAGCAGGGCCATGACCGCCTCGTTGCTCTGCCCGCTCTTGGCGGCGTAGCTGGTGGCCATGGCGCTGGCCCAGGTGTCGAGCAGGTCGGCCGTGGCGCGCAGATCGACCGCGTTGCCGCCCACCACCGTCCACGGCGCGTGGATCATCATGGTGGCGTTTTCAGCCATCTCCACGGTGTCGCCGGCCAGCGCGATGAGGCTGGCGATGCTGAGCGCCATGCCGTCCACCACGGTGGTGGTGGCGGCCTTGTGGCGCTTGATGGCGTTGTGGATGGCGATGCCATCGGGCACGCTGCCGCCCATGGAGTTGATGCGGATGGTGATGCGCTCGGCATCGAGCGCGGCCAGATCCTTGACGAACTGCGCGGCGCTGACCGTCTCGGCCCACCAGCTTTCACCGATGTCGCCATAGATGAAGATTTCGGCGGCGGACACAAAGCCCTGCGCCATGACCGTCTCCGGGCTCGGCTTGCGGATGCTGTACCAGGGAGCGGGCGCGGCGGGCTGGGTCATGGCGGTTGGGTGGCTGCTGCTGTTGAATGAAGAATCAATGGGGTGCAGTCTCTGCGCTTGCGCGTCCACTTTTTAGGGGGGAAACTGGACTATTTGCGGGCTGTTGCATGCTGATGCGTGCGGGCGTGAAAAAGCCCGCGCGGGGCGGGCTTTGGGTGTGGGTGGATCAGGGCTTGAAGATCAGCAGCAGGTCTGAGTGCTCGCGCTGGCGACGGGTTCGGTGGCGGCGCAGCGGCGGCGCCGGGCTGATGATCCTGCGCCGCCCCCGGCCATCGCCCAGGTAGACAGACGCAGGCTGGGCCGGCTGCACAGGCGCGGCGCCCGACGCCCCCCAGGCGGCGCCAAAGGCGGCGCCCCATGCCTTGCCCCAGGCGCTGGCGGCGGCCATGGGTCACGGCCCCCAGGGGTCGGCCTCGGTACCGGCGCCCGCGATGGTCTGGCCTTTGATTTGCACCGTGTTGACGGGAATGGCGGTGGCGAGGGCTTGCGACTGGATGGCCTGCGCGGGCGCGGGATCTGGCGCCACGGGCTCTGCGCTCTGACCCGAGGTTTCGGAATGGGCGCCGTCGCTGGTGAACACAAGCCCGCGCTTTTTGGCCTCGCGCCGCCAGGTGTCGGTTTGCTCCAGCATGTCGCGCGGGTTGACGCCACGCTTGCGCAGCACCTCCACCTCGCTGGCGAAGCCGGCACGCACCAGCGCCGTCCAGGCGGCGGCCTCTTTCATGGGGTCGATCCACGGCATGGACTGGGCGACGAAGTAGGCGTCGTTCTCGGCGCCGGGCATCACGTCGGCCGGCACGGGGATGGCGCCGCTGAGGGCGGACATGGCCACCCAGCTCTCATACCAGGGCTGCAGGAACTGGCCAGTGAATTCGTCGGCCAGGGTGGCGTAGTTGACCCACTGTTCCACCAGCTCTTGCCGCTGGGCGCTGAAGGTGCCGTTGTAGTCTCGCGCGGCGCTGCTGTAGCTGACGCCCACACCGGCGGCGATGGCGCGCAGCTGGCCCTGGCGGAAGGTGACGACGTTGGGGTTGGGCCGGTTGCTGTCGATGAGGCCGATTTCTTCGCCGACCTGCAGGCTGTCGATGACCATGCCGGGCGCCATGTTGAGGCTGCGCGCCACGGTGTTTCCGTCTTCGTCGGTCTGTGGGCCTGAATAGCCGTCTGGGCTGGTTTTCTTGACGTAGGCCGTCAAACTGGCGGCGATCTTGGCGGCGATGCGCTCGCTTTCCTCATAGTCCTTGATGTCTTCCAGGCGCGTGATGATGCTGGCAAATTCTGTGACGCCGCGCATCTGGCCGATGCGGTCGAGCAGGGCCAGGTGCAGCACGCGGTCGGCGGGGATGGCTTTGACGTCGCCACTGCCGTAGACGGCGCTCATGCCTTCGGATGGGTGGCGCTTGAGAACGAAGTAGGTGACGGGGCGGCCCCAGGCGTTGCGCTCGATGCCCTGGTAGATGCGGTCGCCGTTCTGGTAGCTGTAGGGCACCAGGTCGGGCTCGAACAGTTCCAGGCTGAAGGGCACGGGGCCGCTGTGCGCCACGCCGGGCACTTTGCCTGGCACTTGCTGGGCAAAGGCTTCGCCGTCGCGCAGCCAGGTGAGCGCGGCCAGGCGCTGCACCTTGGCGCCGGTGTGGCGGCCAGTGACTTCGGGGCGCAGGTTGTGCTGCTGCCAGGCGGTGCGCAGGGCGGCGGCGTAGGCCTCATGGATGGTGCCGTCGGCGCGGCGGGGTTGCGGCTCGATGCCGATGCCGCCGGGGCCGACGATGTTGTTCACCATGGTGCGCAGGATGCCGCGGCTGATGTCGTGGTTGCGGTGCAGCTGGCGGGCCTGGGCGCGCAGGGCTTCTGCGCTTTGCTGGGTGAGCTGGTTGGGCGAGAGGCCGTCGCGGTAGAACTTGCGGGTGCGCGCGGGGGTGGAGGCGTCGTATTCGCCAAGCGCCTGCAGGGCAAAACGCTGCTGGCGGCGGCGCAGGCCGGCGCCAGGGCTGAAGGTGGCGACGATGCGATCGACAAAAGCGGCAACGGGGGCGGCAACAGGGGCCGGCGGGGCGGGGCGTTTGGGCATGGTGCGGCGGCCGTCTAGCGGCGGGTTCGGTCGGCGCTGAAGTCGGCCAGGGCGTAGCCGAGGCCGCCGAGGGTGGGCACGGCGGCGGCGGTGTTCTGCAGCCGGGTGACGGTGGCCTCCCACTCTTTGCGGCCGGCGCGCACCTCTTGCAGATCCTCGAAGCGCAGCCAGCGGTCAATGCCGGGGCCGCCCATGCGGACTTCTTTGCCCAGCAGAATCTGCTGCTCGGCAGCCACGTAGGCGGCCACCATGGCCTGGGCTTGTTCAAGGGGCGTGGTGCTCATCCCGCTGAGCCTATGGATTCGGGCGTCCACTTTTTAGGGGGGAAACTGGACTTTCACGCACCTGGCTACGATTTTCGGTCGCCAACGATCTTGTACAGCCAGGCGCGGCTGATGCCATATTTGCGGATCAGATCATGGGCGTTGCGGCCATTGAACTCCGCCCGGATGGCGGCGTTGCGCTCGGTTTTGTCTTCGGCGGGGATGTAGACCTCGGCGCCGCCGTAGCGGGCGCTGAGGCCACGCAAGATGGCGGCGGCGTGCAGGCTGGCGAAGGCCTCGTTCATGCCGATTTCGGCGCGGCAAATCTCGGTGAGCTCGGCGTGCCATTGCACGCGGGCGTCGTCGGGGTGGTGGCGGGCCACGGTGCGGGTGGGCGCGGCCAGGGCTTCGCGGGGGGGGTGGGTCATAGTCTTGCGCTCCAGTCGGGCTTGGCGAACGGGCTGATCAATGGGGCAGCAGGGGTGGGTGCGCGGGCTACTTGGGCCCGGCGTTGTGGTGTGGGGGACCGGGGCGCGGCGGGCGGAGCCGGCGCATCCGCAGCGGTCGCTTTTATTTCGATAGCTGACAATGACGGCTGTTCGCTGTGTTGCGTCACTTTTTGTTCTTCTTCAGCGGTTTGCGGCGCGGCGTCGCGGGTTTCGATCTGGCCGATGGCGAGCGGCGCTGCCTGGGCGGCTGGCGCGGATGGCGGGGGCATGTCCTGAATGGGGTCGAACAGGTCGGGCAGGAGGTCGTTCTCAAGCCGGCGCCATTGGGCGTCGGTCATCTTGTAGTGGTCGAGCACCTCGGAGCAAAACAAGGCGTAGACGGTGGTGTCGAGCGGCTCGTTGCGGGCAACGGTCTTGACCCAGCGGTGCTTGGTGCCGCTGTGGGTGCGCACGGGTCGGCGCACTTCGCTGGTGAGGCCTTTGAACCATTCGGCGCTCAGGTGTTTGCTGAAGTGCACGTAGCCGGGGCCGGGCTGGGTGACTTTGAGGCGGCCAAAAAACAGGTCTTTGGCCGTGTCGGTGCCGACGAGCCAGAGCTTGACGCCGTTCTTGAGGATGCGCCCGCGAAAGTTGACGTCCTGGTTGCTGGCGCGGCCCTTGATGGGTTTGCCGTCTTGGCTGTCGCCCTTGACGGCAAAGTATTTATGCCCGTGGTGCTGGCGGCAGAAGGCATAGGCCTGGTGGGTGTAGTGGCCGCCGGTGTCGATGGCGCTGGCGGCGATTTTCATGGGGGCGCCGTGCCAGTGGGTGAAAGCGGTCTGCAGGTAGGGGTGCAGGCGGTCTTCCCAGTCGCGCTCATCGGCGGGGTTGCCGTCGATGACCTGGTAATCGACCGTCCACATTTCGCAGCCGCGGCCGATGGCCCAGACGGTGACTTCCCAGCGTTTGTCTTGCACGTCCACCCCGGCCACGAGCTGCAGGCCGCCCACGGGCACGCGGCGCAGGGGGTAGTCTTCGGCGCGCAGCATGAGGGCGTGGGTGTCGGTTTTCTCAACCTCTTCTTCCCAGGTTTCGCCTAGGGTTTCGTTGATGAATCCCTCCAGCGGGGCCTTGTCGCCGGCCTCTTTGGCGGCCACGCATTGCAGGAACTGGCGCACGATGGCGGCCCAGGTGGTTTGCGGGCTGTAGGCCGTCCAGATATGCACGGCCACATGGCGCGGGGGGCGCAGCAGGCGCATGCCGGCGCCGTCGGTCCAGTGGTAGTCATCGCGGCCATCGGGGCCTGCGCCGGGCAGGTAGTGGCAGCGGTAGTTGCCGCAGTCGCTGACCCAGACGCCTTGCTCCCAGATGGCCAGGTAGTCGGCCTGGGTGATGGCGCCCCGGCAATGCGGGCAGTGGTGGCGCACGGTGCCTTCGGGGTCTTCGCGGTCCCACTTGAAGCCGTAGGCGACGTGGCCGCCACCCCACATCAAGGGGTGTTCGACCCCGCAGTGCGGGCATGGCAGGTGGTAGCTGAGGCGGGCTTCGGCAGCCAGCTCGCGTTTTTCGATGTGGCTCAGGCCCTTGATGCGCGGCGTGGTGCCGCAGAGGATCTTGGGGTGCGTGGCGCCTTCGAGGCGCTTGTGGGCCAGGGTGAAGGGGTCGGCGCTTTTTTCGATCTTGAGGTCGAAGGCGTCGAATTCGTCGATCTTGGCACTTTGCAAGGTCATGCGCCGGTAGTTGCCGGCGCTTTTGCCGCCCTTCAGGTAGAGGATGGAGCCCAGGAACTTTTTCATGTTCATGGTGTTGTTTTTGCTCTTGGCCATGAACTCGGGCAGCACGGTGCGCATGATGCGCACGTCGCGCAGCATGGGGTCCAGCTCGGACTTGCAGAACTCGTCGCTGTCGTCGTCGGTGGGCTGCCACAGGCACTGGCTGCGGCGCTTGTGCTGCGCGTCGAAGGCCAGGCTGGCCAGCAGCATCTTGGTGAAGCCCACGCGCGCACTCTTGCGCACGTCCACCTCTTCGATGTCGTCGTCGCCCATCATGGCCAGGATGGCGCGCTGGGGCGGGTAGGACACCCAGCGCTGCTCGGTCTGGCTGGATTCGGCGGACAGGTAGAAGTGCCGCTCGGCCCATTCGTTGAGGTTCAGCGGCTCTGGCGTCTTGAGCGCTTCCAGGCCCTTGGCCACCGCATCGCGCAACGAGGCCCGCAGGCCAGGCTGCAGGTGCTGCCAGATGGCGGCAAGGATGGCGGGTGGGAGGTCGCGGGCGGACATGGTGCGTGATCAGCCTGCTGAACCTACGTCTTCAAACAGGATGGCCTCGGCGTCCTGCTCGGTGGCGTCGGACTCTGCGGCTTCCTCAGCAGCGTCCAGGTTGGCCAGCGAGGCGGTGACGGCCAGGTCGCAGGCCTTGGACAGCTCGATCTGCACGATCTTCAGATCCTCGGGCGTGAGCGCGGGGCAGCGCTTGTGCAGGTTTCCGGGCAGCGCCTCCAGCGATCCGGCGATGGAGCGGCCGACGGTGGCAAGCACTTGCTCGATCAGCGCGACGGGGGCGTACTCTTTGCGCTCCAGCGCCAGCTTGATTTCTGCGCGCTCGCGGCTGACGCGGGCCAGTTCGCTGCGCTGGTAGGCCAGCTCGCCGTCGGCGCCGCGGCCGGCGGCTTGTTCGCGCAGGTGGGCGCAGTAGTCGATAAGCCACGCGCCGGCCGTGGCTCCGGGCTGGATGACTTCGCGGGTGAGCAGGTCGCTGACGGCGGGCTGGCTGATGCCGACCAGCTCGCCAAACTGGGCCTGGGTGCAGGTGGCGTCGAGGTTCACCGCTTGATCCCTGCTTTGGCGGCAAAGCGCCCGATGACGCCAGCCCAGGCGGCGCTGAAGTGGGCGTTGGCGTTGGCTTTCAGGTCGGCGCGGGCAACTTTTTCGATGTTGATGCGCGGCTGGTAAGCGGCTTTGCGCACGAACTTGAGGTATTGCAGCAGCTCGCGCCCGCCTTTGCCGGTGCGCTTGTACACGCCGGGCGGGAGCCAACCGCCGCCTTTGGCGAGGTTGTTCTTGCCGGGGGTGACGGCGAAGAATTCGTTTTCGACGCCCATGCGGGCGGCGCGCTTCATGCTGGGCTTGCTGATCGGCTTGGCCAGGCGGGTTTCCAGCGTCTTGAGCTGCAGGTTGCGGATGATCTGGCGGTAATACTGGCCCTTCATGTTGCCGAAGCCGTCGAGCAGGTTGCGCATGGCGTAGTTGCCGGGCACGGTGACCCAGCCGGACGGCAGCACGCCGGCTTTGACCAGCAGCATTTCAGATCGCTTTTGAGCGCGGGCCGAGGCGCCCTGGGCACCGGGGCGGATGTATTCACGGCGCGACCGGCCGGAGTTGGCCGCGCTGTCTGGGAAATAGACCTCGGCCTTGGGCGTGAGCTTGCCCGCAGGCTTGATCCAGACGCTGCGCACGGTGAATGGCGTTGGCCGGTCGAACGAAACCGGGAGCTGTTTTTTGATGGCGCCCTGCACGCCCTGGGCCGCGTTGGTCAGGAACGTGGCTTTGACATACGGCACGGCGGCCGGCAGCTGGCGCTGAACCAGCTCCAGCGCCGCGCTTGCGTCAATGTTGCACTTGATCATCCGGCCACCACTCCCGGCGCACCACGCGCCCATGTGGTGGCGAAGATGTCAGGTTTTCACAAGTGGTAAAACCCCCTCGCCCACCGCCGGCCAACTCAAAAAGCCATCATTTTTAATAGCTGCCGACGACCATTGCACGCTGGGAACACCCCATTCAGGCCATATAACCCCCCAAGAACCGCCCAAAAACTACCCCGCGCGCGTGGGCCAATTCACC
>OFQW01000072.1_pt1 | contig 18341 bp, 21 predicted proteins | sample 1542941 | NCBI WGS metagenome assembly OFQW01 (sample SAMN07774219, study PRJEB24372) | wastewater metagenome | isolation source: Exp Tend NO 90WW | collected 2016-02 | reverse complement strand
GAAAACCGCGTGCGCCGCGCGCTGTCGCAACCGTCGCCCATCCAGGGCAGACGAGCTTCGTTGCCTTCATTCGGCACGTCAAGCCAAACCTGCACATCTCGCCACAAATCAGGCTGCTAGCCAAGAAAGTTGAAGACGCGCTCATCCGCAAAACCGGATGGCTGCGGCTCATTCTGGTTTGGCCGCCGCGCACGGGAAAGACCACGGCGGGCAGCGTGCTTTTGCTCGCGTGGGTCTTCGGGCTGCATCCCGACTGGGAAGCCATCGTCGGCAGCCTCAGCGGCAAGCTGGCAACGAAGATCGGCGCAAAGGTGCGCCAGATCATCGACAGCAAACGGTTTGCCGAAGTGTTCGGCGGCGTCGAAATCAGCAAGCACACCGCGTCGAAAACCGAGTTCGCTGTCACGCATCGTAGCCCCCAGGGCGAAGATGGGTTGGCTGAGGGTTACTTTTTCGCTTCAGGCCGAAACACCCGCGCAACAGGACAAGGCTCGCATTTTCTGCTCTTCGACGATCTTATCGGCGAAAAAGAGGCGGATTCCGTCTCAGCCATCGAAGACGCACAGGAAGCCATCCAGATGTGGCGCAGCCGCGGTGCCCCTAGCGGCTTTCACTGGATCATCAACAATACCCGTTATCGCGAAGACGACCCAATCGGCCACATCCTCAAAGAGTACGCGCAAGATGGGCCTTTCGAGGTCATCGTCATTCCGTCGATCGTCGAGGACGAAAGCGAAGAAAACAGCTTTGAACTCGACGACGGTTCGATCTGGACACGCAAAGTCGGCGACATCCTGTGGCCGTATTCGCTCAACGTGCCACAGTTTCTGGCGACAAAGCAGGGGCTTATTGACCGCAAGCCCCACGAATGGTACGGGCAGCACAAGGGTGTGCCACGCCCGGCGGGGGGCCGAGAGCTAGATCTAGCATGGTTCAAGCGGTACGACGAGCAACCGGCAGCCGTGCGACGGCGATGCGACCGCGTAATTGTCAGCGTTGACCCGGCGAAGCGTGACAAAGAGACGAATGATCCGACGGCGATACTCGTCTGGGGTGAGCAGGGCGACCGAAAGTACCTGCTACACGTCGAGCTTGACCGCATGCTGTTTGACGCACTTCTCGTCAAGCTGGCCAAGGTATGTCTTGAATGGAAGCCGAACCTCCTGCTCATGGAACAAGCCGGCTCAGGCGAGCAGGCGACACAGTACCTGCGCAAATTCCGCAGCGTCACAGAGATGCTACCCGACGGGCGGAAACAGGAAATCGTCTGGAAAACCGACATCGTTGAAATCGAAGTCGCCGGCGGGCCGAACAAGATCCTCCGCTTCAAGGCTTGCACGCCCGACATTCGGCAGGGCTTCGTGTGGCTGCCCGTCAAAGCGCCGTGGCTCGAAAAATACGAGAGCGAGCTTGTGAACTTCCCCCGTGTCAGCCACGATGACCAGGCAGACGCGACGAGTCAATACCTGAACTGGATACGCCTGAACACTGCTCACACCGCGCCGCAAGCCAGCGCCCCCGCCGACGTCTCACGCGCCGTTTCCCCGCTCGGCGGCATCCACAGCGGTCGCGGCGGGGGTGGAAACTTTTTGACTAGGTGGTAGCCAGTTCAGCTTGAAGCTGCTCAAGAAGCTTGCGCTTTCTTGCGATTTCATCGACTGCGGCTGCGGCTTTCTTTGCCTCAGCTTCGGTCAATTCAGCTTCTGTGGCGGGGCGCTCGATGTAGTATTCTGCGCTGTCGCCATCGCGCGTCGTCAAGCAGAAATCAGCGTCTTCGCCGTGCTCTTTGATGTGGTCATTCACCCACTCACGAAGAGAGCCGAGCGTCTGTGCTGTCAGCTCGTCTGCGCTGTCGCAGACACGAAGAGTGTGTACGCCTTTCGGATTCCGATAGATCTGAATTTGTGCTCTCATCTCCCAGGATCGCTTTCTAGGCCCTTCGGCCTGCTTGCCATGCCGGAGTACGGCAAGGCGGGTCAAGGGGCCTTGCTGGGGCTTCCAGGGGCCTTGCCATTGAAGTTTACGCTGAACCGCTGACTGCCTGAACCGCGGCCGAGCTTTTGTAGGGTGCCCTCTTGTGTGGGCTTGTCGCATAAGGCGGTTAGCTGTCGGCCCAGACGTGGCGCGCTGTTTTCGCGCAAAGCGTTGGCCTGTCGGGTCAGCTCCGCAGCAGCGGCGCAGATTTCGCGCGCTGTCGATTCGCCCCGCTCGGCGAGGCTAAGAAGCTCCGACGAGCGGAAGGCTTCTGCGGCGAAAAGTTTGCGCAGTCCGGCGATGACCGTTGCCAAATTGTCACTGTCGGCGTTCATCTCGGAATTGTCGGCGACCGGATCGGGCATGTCGAGCCACAGGACCACCTGTTGCACGATGCGCGACCAGTCGCCGAATCGGTCATGCGGACGCGCGGCAATCGGAGGGCAGCCCGCTTGTGCCCACGCACGGATGATCGTATACACGTCGCGCATCGCCGACGGTCGCAGCGCGGCGACCTGCTTTTGCTCTTGCGGGTTGAAGGTCGAATCGGGCTCAGGCTTGCCGTTGAGCTGAATCACGATGGCGCGACAGCTCAGATCGGCGTCAAGGCCCACTTTATTGCCGGTGTAGCAAAACACCGTGCCGGAAAAGTCGGCGCGTAGAAAGCTGTGCTTGCCCAGCTCACGAGCGGATTTGCTGCCACTCGTCAGAATGCTGGCCAAGGTGGCATTCCGAATCGTCTTGCCGTCGGGTTCGTTGTCCCAAAGCACGAGGGGCTTGAGCGACAGACCGTACAGCTTTTTCCCCAAGTCGGGGTCATTGTCTTCTAAGCTGTCGGCGGGGTCAAAGCTTTCTTGGTACAGAAGCCAAAACGGCAGCATCGCGCAGATCGATTTGCCGCTGCCTTGCTCATTGGCTGTGACGAGAAACAGCGGGCACTTGTCGAAGGCGCTTCGCGTCGCAAGCGTGAGCAGGTACGCAAGCCAACGCGCTTGGTCAGCCACGTCGCGGAACTTGATCGCCTTGACGAAGCGCAGAAGCCTGTCGCGTGCGGCAAGCGCGTCCCGCTTTGTGGGCTTGTCGGGGAGCTGCAAGCCGCCCCCTGCGTAGTACGTCTGCGACGCGCTGTCATAGCCGGGCTTTGTGCCCACAAGCCCGCCGAGCGATACCGGGGGGACGCGCACGACGCGGCGAAGCTTCGGAATGCCGGGCCAATGACCACGGGCAAGCACCTTTTGCATGATATCCGGTGGGGGCTTGCACGAGCTGCGGATCGTTTCCATCTCGCCGGTGTCCTTGTCGCGGCGCTGTGAGAGCCGCTGGAAGTCGATGACGCGAGATGCCGCGTCTCCGAGGCTGTGCTGATCCAGCCAGTGCGCGCCATCGCCGGCAATGATGGCCAAGTGTGTTTCCTGCGCGTAGCACAGCGGCGACCCTGCGCCGTCTTCCGCTTCGGCAAGTGCATCGACGACTTCGTTGCAGACCTGATAAACGTACGACGTGCAATCGATGGCGCGGCGCTCGCCTTCGGGCGCGCGGTCTTCCAGCATCCAGCCACGGGGCTTTCGCATGTCGCCGTCGGACGTGCCGGGCTTGTCCGCGTCGCGGCACTTGTGACGCAGCTCTTGCGCGGACCACGGCCATGGCGTGCCGTCGATGCCGCGGCATTTCTTGTTCCACTCGCTGCGCTCCATCTCGTCAACGACAACTTCGACAGGAAGCGCCAGCCCCCAGCACCCGGTACGGGCAATGACAAGACAGTGCGCGCCGGCTCCACTTGGCGGCATGCCGGGAACCGTCGGCTCACACTTGGCGAGGTACGCACGGAAGCGCCGACGACGTTCGCCCTCGCTTTTGCCGTGTGTGGCGTCCTCTGCGGCTTCCGCTGTCTCAGCCTTCGGCGGTTCGGCTTTGGCGAAAATTGCCGGATCGAACAGCGGCATGCGGCGCAAAAGCTCGTCGGTCCACGGCTCCGCCTCTTCGTACAGGCCACCCGTCCCGTGACGACTTCCCGGCGCGACGACTTGTCCCTCATCGGCTTTGATGTCAATTGAGAGCGTAACGACCCGATCATCATCGAATTCGTTTACCCACTTGACCGTCACCTTGCCGTGGTTGGCGATGCGCTCCATCGACGCAGGGCGTAGGTAAAACCAGTGCTCACCGCGCCAGCCGTCTTGGACTTTGCCTGTGCGCGTCACGACAGGCGTAGGTGGCAGATGTTCGCGTGCCCAGAAGCTCGCCTCCTCGCTGTCGATATCGACGACGACGACTTGATACTTCGCACCGACGACTCGCCCCGTGCGAATGCCGACGTTGTGCTCAGGTCGCAGGCTCGGCAAATCGCGCACGGACTTTGGGCACGGTGCCGACTGCCAGCCGACATCGAAGGGCGTCTTGCCGCGCTTCCCAAGCGGTTTCGACTGCTCTTTCACGTCGTCAGGGCTGGCCAAAGGTACGGGGGTCAGCCCCAGCGAAATCAGCCGCTCAGCAATTTGCAGCGCATTCGGTCGGGAGGTCATTCGGACACCCGTTTGCAGCTTGAAGCAGGCAGCTCGACATCATCCCACTGAAACCAAATTGTAACCAGTCGCACGTACTTACGATCATCCAATCCGCCCGGCTCGTCGTCGTCGTAATACGAGCGTGCGTGGTATGGGGGGTAGTATTTTCCGGTCACAACTGTGCGTGCGTGCTTTACCGTCGCGGTGTGGCCAACAATTCCGTCTTTTTCGACAGTGTGAACCTGACGCTCACGACCGCCGAAATGTGCAAGGTCTAACGCCTCATAGGCGAGAGCAGAATATGCTCTGTGTCGCATGCGTTCTGTCTTGAACAGAGCCTCAACTGCTGCTCTGTGTGTCTGTTGCACCTCAACCAAAAAATCTGCGTGGCACTTGGGATACCCCACACGAGAAACAACGTGCGGGCTGATGACTTCGATCCGATCGCCCACACGCAACAAATCTGGATTTCTTTTGCTCATTCGCCGTCGTCCTCTTCGTCTTCGTCGTCGAAAGAGTCGTATGCTTCATCGCCATACGCTTCTTCGTCGTCTTCGTCGTCTTCGTCGAAATTTTCATTCCAACCGAAACCGTAAAGTGCGATACGCGAATCTGTCCGCTCTGCTGATTCAATGCCAATACCGCCATTGTCGGCAGTGTCGCGAGTCACAAGAACGACAGCTACATCGGGCGGATACTCACTCAACTCTGCAATCAGTTCGCGGACGGTCATTTCTCGTATACTCCTCGAAAACAGTGTTCGTGAATGGCGCGGTCCACGTCGAGCACCGTCTTACCTGCATAAGCACACACCTCGCCGTAGTTGATCGGTTTCAGGCAATGATTGCAGGTCACGCGCCTCGACGCCCGCACCTTGCGCCACTTCAAAGGCTCGGCCGTCGGCGGTGGTGGCGGGGTTGGGCGTGGTGGCTGTCGCGGTGGAGTCGGTCGTGCGCCATTCGGCTCGACGATGCGCAAGCCATGCTTGCCAATCAGCCGGCAGACCTCACGCGCCGCGGTGCGCGCCTCTTCATCGGTCGCACCCGCATTATTCGCTAAAGCAAGCAGTTTGTCCAGACGGCCAAGGAGGTTCATGGCGTAGGCTCGACGGCACGCAGATAGTAGCCGACGGAACGGCGGTAGCCAACAATACCCGCGCGCTGAAGCTGCTGCATCCACTTCTCGACGGTGCGACGTTTGCGGCCCAGCACCTCAATGATCTCGTCAAGCTGGCAGCTCGTTGAGCCCAACGCCCACAGAATCGCACTGCGCGGGTGTCGCCGTGGTCCGCGAAGTTGCCAGATGCTTCGTTCGACGATCTCTTCACGCAAAGAGGCGAGAAGCGACGGAAGCGATAGCAGCCGTCGCACCGAACCGCGAAAGCTGTCGCGCGTCAGAGGCGGCGCAGTGCTGAGGTTGTCCCACGAAAGCGGTGTGGGCGCTGTCGTAGAAAAATATGGTCTGTTTTCGTATACAGGCTCATGCCCGCCCATAAAGCCCAAACGCTGCATATCTGCAAACAGCGACGGCGGCACAACAAGCACCGGCGGGGGTGGTGGCCGATAGTCCCAGGCCGGACGATCGTAGACCACACCGACAAGCTGTGCGGGTTTCTGAAACTGCATGCCCTCCACCCTGCCATAAGCGAAACACAAAAGCAAACACCTTTCTCACTTTCCCGTCGCTGGCCCGTACGCGCGCACACGCGCCCACGCGCGCGCGTTACTCCCTTATATTTGATGTGACTCCTCTCTCATTTTCTAGGACGATTGGAAGTTGCACTGCATTGCTACTGGAAACCGCAAGGTATTGAATTTGTTTGTAACACACAGAGCAACCGCTGTACTTACATCCTAGTCAGATTGTATACTTTTCTTACCAGATTGGGAACCTAAATAGCCACTTTTGCCATTTTGTCACTGCAAAGCGAAAAAATGTGTAAAGCTCAAAGCTACAATAGCTACAAATTCTACACAGGTCGAGCCAATCTGTCCGACGTTGTGCGATTTGTATGTACTGAATGCTTCCGTGTAGATAGCCTGATGTAGGTGTAGAATTTGTAGATTAGGTGCATCCGGGAAGTTCAGCAATGTGTCAAATTTGGCGTACAGGTTTGGCTACATATTGGGGCAGACATCCCACAAAACTTATACGTATTTTGGCCACCATCTGTGTATAGTTTCCGTTATGCCGACCTGCCGGCAGGCAATCGCGAAAACGTATCGCCCCGTCTGAGAAGCGCAACCGATTTGGACCGCAGGCGAGCAACGGCGATAGGACCTCGCCAGCGACGGAAACGGGCCGAATTTGGCGAGATCCGCGATGCGCAGGTCGAAACGTGGTAGAATTGACGAAGAAACACCGGGAAAGGTGTAGAAAGCTAATACAGTGTCGGATACAAGGTATCAACTCTCAAAGCCGCAGCTCGCGCTTGTGCTGCACCGCTATCGGCTGGGCCGAGACGTGAGCACGACCTACCGCACCCTTTGGCCATCTGGCGGGGCACCCGTCACGCTGGGGCAGTTTATTCACCTGTATATGGAAGCGGTCGTGTCGTTTCTACAGCCCGTCGGCGAGGAGCGGCGTGCGGCGCTGTCGGGTGACGACGCAGAGAACATGGCGCAGCTTCGGGAGGTCCGCGATCTTTTGCTTGACGCGCTTCGGGAGTGCCGAGAGAATCCCGTCGTAGACGAAGGCGACGGGGAGCGGCCAAAGCTGAGTGACCGCATGCGGCTTGTCGCCGGCATCGCGACAGCGCACAGTCAGACGATAAAGTCAATGCGCGAAATCGACAAAAAGCGCATCGAAACCGCCGCGGCACTCCACAGCCTTTTGGCCAGCAACGCCGACCGCGACGGAGACGACATCATCGACATGCCGCCGCCCGACGAGTCTGCTGAATAGATCGCATTTCCGCTTGACTTGCTGTTTCGTTTCTTCTATGCTTCGTCGTGTCAGTAACGAATGACACGGTGAGGTGAGGAAATGGCCCTACAAGTTGTGAAAGCGAAGCCGCGGACGCCGCCGCTTCGGTGCATCCTTTTCGGCCCGGTGGGGTCGTGGAAGACCAGCACATACGCGCATGCTCAGAAGGCGCTGTGGATTGACCTGCACGGCTCGACAGCGGTGCTCACGACGCAGCCCGACTGCGCTTTTGAGCCGCTGAAGGGCGACCGCCCGGAGAACTTTCCGGCGTACATCGACATGCTGCGCGACGTGTCGCAGATGCGCGGTGAATACGATAGCGTCATCACCGACGGGCTGGATGACGTGTACCGGCACTACATCATTCCCGAAGCGTTGCGTATGACGAAGTGCAGCACGCTCGGCGAGAACTACGGCAAACCCATGGACGCGGTTGTGTCGCTGACCCATCAGGTCGTCGCGGCGTATGAGGCGCTGTACAGCAACGGTTTTAATGTGCTGTTTACTGCCCATGACCAGCTCATCGAACGCATCAACCCCGAGGGCGTCAACTTCATGGTCACGGAGCTTGACGCGCCGTATCAAGCTGGTAAAGTGGGCAAGTGGGATTGCCCGTCGCTGTGGCGCGACTGGGTCGATGTCTGCGCGTATCTGACTGTCGAAGGGCGTTCGATTGTCAAGCGCGAAGGCGACAAGCTGGCCAAGGCGACCGGGGATGCCGACGCACGGCACGTCGCATACCTGCGTATCGAGGCGTGGCTCGACAGCGCCAAAGGGCGACGGCTGGAGCGGGTGAAGTCGCCGCTGTCGATCGGCAGCCCCCGCGACCTGTGGGAAGCCATCTACGGCGGCTGGCGCAACAGCTTCGACCCTGCGGCGCTGAAGACGGAAGCCCAAAACCACCTTGGCCGTCTGCCCGAGGAGCAACAGGCGAAGCTGCGGGCGTACCTTGACGCCCCAGGGCGCACGGCTGAGGAGCTACTGGCCGTGCTGCGCACGCTGACGAAGTAGCCAAGAGAACGCAGTCAAGAACGTACACAGAAGCATCAACATCAACAGGTATTCACACGCGCCGCTTCGGGCGGCAATGGAGCATGAGCATGAACTTTGAAGGCGATGTCCTGGCACGAGGTGAGGCGAGTTCGCTACGCACTGAGCCGGGCAAGAAGAACAACGGGAATGTGTCGGTGTCGGCGACGTTCATCATCGAAGCGGGACAGCAAGCCACCGACGAGCGCGGGCGCAAGATCGACGTGGGCGGCAAAAAGCTGACGTGGTACGCCACGCTGACGACGAAGGACACCAGCCGCACGCGCATGATCGAGAGCCTGACCTACACCGGCATCCCCGAGAAGGTCGCAACGCAGATCGTCGACAAGGCGCGCAGCGGCGACTGTGGCGACGTGCCGGCTGCCGCGGGCTTTGGGAAGTTCGTTTGTAGCCTGAACTGTAAGATCGAAGAGTACCCCGAGGGCAGCGGCAAGTACAGCACCCGCATCAAGTGGGTCAATGGTGCCGGCGAGCGTGGCCGCAAGCCGCGCGCCGAGATGCCCACGCTGAAGCTTGACCTCGATGGCGTCGAAGACACGACGACCACCAGCGCCGGCGACACGAAGAAGTCCGACATCCCGTGGATGTAGGCCGACAATCAGTCTGCGGCAGCCTCTGAGACCGAGACAGCAGAACACCGAAGCGCCGCGACGTGCGGCGCGGTACCAAACTCTACGAAAGCGAGAACATGAGCATGGCAATCGAGAAGAAGCCTGAACAAGTCACGATCAGCGGCGACGACGCCCGCGCAGCCATCATCGACGGCGTGCAGCGCAAGCTGGGTCGCCGCATCGACGAGAAGACGGTGCGTCTTGTTGGCAACGGCGATGATGGCGGGCGCTATGAGTTTGATACCGTCGCCATTACCGTCGACGTGCTGGGCGCGCGGTCGGGGCGCAAGTCGAGCGGCGGCAAGCCAGGGCGCAAGCCGAAGGCGACCAGCGGCAGCAGCGCAACGGGCACTACTGGCGGCACCACGGGCACACCGTCGGCGGCTTCGTAGTTCGCAGACCACCGACGTAATCGAGGGCGCGCATGTCAAACTTGGGATTGGCGATCACATCGCTGTTTTCGGGCGTGGGTGCCCTCGATTACGGTCTTGAGCTGTCGGGGTTGGGCTACATCACGTCGCAGGTCGAGATTGATTCGTACTGCCAGAACGTGCTAGAGCGGCACTTTCCGGCGGCACGACGCTTCAAGGATATCAAGCATGTCGGCGGAAACGAAGTCAAAGCGGAAGTCTTCTGCGGCGGTTTTCCCTGCCAAGGCATCAGCCGTGCTGGAAGCGGTCGCGGGCTCGATGATGACCGCTCTGGGCTGTGGCGAGAATACGCCCGACTCGTCGAAGAGGCCCGACCCGAATGGGTCATCATCGAAAACAGCGCACAGCTCGTCAAGCGCGGGCTCGTCACTGTGCTCGGGGACCTTGCCGCGCTCGGGTATGCTGCATGGTGGGACTGTCTGCCCGCTTCCGTCGTCGGCGCTCCACACCAGCGCGACCGACTCTTCGTCGTCGCTCGACGACCGCCACGCCCGCAATTGGCCGACGCCCGTGGCGACGTACTGGCATCCAAAGGATGCAGCGTTGATTCTGAAGCGGTGGCGCGGCGAAAGCCAGGAACGGAAGGCCAAGAACCTCCCAACCGTGGGAGAACTCGTCTACGCCCTTCACGGCGGACCCGTCAACCTGAATTGGCTCGACAGCCTGATGGGCCTCCCTCCGGGATGGACGAAGTTGCGGTAGCTCGCGCGTCGTTTAGCGCAGCACCGTCAGCGGCTGTCAACGCTCTATTTCACTTTCCCGCTCCGCCGTTTGCACCGCCGTTGTCTCATGAGCCGCCGCGCACAGCGCCACCACCGCTTTCGCGTGTGCGGCATCGCGCCATCGGCAATGCCGTCGTGCCAGCTCTCGGCTACATCCTGGGAATGAGCATTAAACGTATCATTGAAAGTGAACAGCGCGCAGATGCTTGAATAAGGCAGCAAACTTCACAAATTCGGAGTCCATATGTACCTCGCCCTTTATCCCGATGCGGCGCACACTGCCGCGATTCACAACGCTATCGCATCGCATACGCTGGACAGCTACCACCTCACCGTGATACACTCTTTGTCGGTGTTGCCGGCATCGCTGGCGCGCGGTGTGGTGGCGTTGAAGCCCTTCGATGTGCCGGTGCTGGGCTTTGAGCGTATGGGCTCACCACTGAACCCCGTACAGGCGTTGCGGCTTGCGGCGACACCCGAGCTGCGGGAAATTCGCGCACAGGCTGAGGCAAGCATGCGCGCCGCGGGCATCATGTGGTCCCGCCAGTGGCCATTTTCGCCTCACATCACGCTTCTACGCAGCCGCAGGCCCATCATCTGGCAGCCGATGAAGTCTATCACCTTCAACCGCATGGAGTGGCGACAGTGACCGACGCAGAACGCCTTGCGAAGCTTGAACAGGCTGTTGCGCTTATACGGGAAGTCGAGTTCTCGTATCCGTACGGCTCCGACGAGCGTAGCCGCTTGTATTCTTGGGTTGCATCACAGTGCAGCTTCATCGGCTATCTGGGCCAACTGATCGACCACTTCAAGCGAAAGCTGGGAATACGACTGTGACCGCCGTGCAATCCGCAGCTACGCTTTACCCCTTCATCGTTTTCAAGGGCGATTCGCGGTGGGCGGCGTGCGTGGATGAGCTGCGCGCGGGGCCGAAGTTCATTGGACTTGACACCGAATTCTTTGAGAAGCCTGAACTGCGACGGCTTGCGGAATCGCTGGGGCGCGATGTCCGCGAAAAGGATGTCGGCAAGTTCGATTCCTGGTCTACGTCGCTGCGGCTGCTGCAAATCGGTTTGCCGTCGGGCCTGGTGATGATTTTCGATTTCGGCGCACGCTTCGATGCGGCGAGATACGAGGGAGAACTCCCTATCCTTGGCCATCTATTGGCGTCGCGGACATGCGCTAAAATCGGCGTGTCGCTCTCAACGGAAGCGTTGATTCTGCGACGGCATTTTGGCTGGAAGATTCGCCGCGGGCGTGATGTGATGCTCGCTTCCCAGGTCATCTGGGCTGGCGTTGGCTCACGGCGCAACTACATGACGCGCGCCGGGCTGCGAACTTCTGAGCCGATGAGCCACAGCTATCAAGCCGCTGCCGAGCGTGTGGGCGTCGAGATTGATAAGACCGAACAGTTCAGCGATTGGAGCGCCGAAACGCTGACGCCTGAACAGTACAACTACGCCGCGCTCGACGTGCACCGGGACACACTTATCGAAGTGTGGAGCCGTCTGGGCAAGCTCGCGCACGACGGTGGTGTACTGGATTCCGTCATCGTCGAGTGTGAAGCCGCACCGGCATTCTGGGAATGCGAATGGCGGGGCACGCCACTTGACGCGGAAGTCTGCCGCAGCTTGATCGCCGACTATCGGCGTGTCGGTGACGATCTGCGCCAGCAATGCCGTGACGCTTTGGGCTGCGAGCTTGAGGGCGACGGGTCGCAGTCCGCGCTTGCCTTGGCCCTCTCACGACGTGTTGGCAGGGCGCTGTACTACTGGAAACGGGGCACCGGGGAGACGGGCGAAATCCGCGCAGGTGAGGAGCTGACGCCCGAACAGGCGAAGCGCCCTGAGCTGCCAAAACCCCGCGCGCCCAAGGCACCTAAAATGCCCGTGGAGCCACGCACGACTGCGCCCCCTGAGTCGCTATCACCGAAGCGCCGCACCGCCTACGAATTGAAGCTTGAGGTCCACAGACGCGCGATGTCGGCTTACGCTGTGGAGCTGGAAGCCTACCGCGCCGCGCAGGCGCAGTACGCAAGCGATCTGGCCGACTGGGAGATGGCCAAGAGGCGGCCCAACTGGCACCTAATACCCCAGATGGGTGAGAAGTTCCTCGCCGAATTCGACGAAGACCCGATCGTCTCTGCCCTTTTGGAGTCGCGAAGCTGTCGCAGTACAGAGCAGAAGCTAGAAAAGCGCCTGCGCAATTCGTGGGCACTGCGCGACATGGCCGCATCGGTGAATCCGATACACGCCGATGACGCGCGCCTCGCAACGCGCTGCCGCTACTGGCAAATCGCCGGGGGCTTCGACGCCGCACGCGACGCCGCCGACAGTGGCGGGGCGGGCATGGGCCGATCTAGCTCGTCGAAGCCGCTCAACAATCAGAACGAGACGAGTCTGCCGCTTGGCAAGCGGCGGCACGACGAGCTGAAGCTGCCAAACGCCCGCACCTGTGTGAAGCCGCGTCCCGGTCGCAGCATGATCGTCGGCGACTTCTCGCAGGCGCACATGCGTTTCGCCGCTGAAGTGTCACAGGACCCGGCGCTCTGCGAAGACTTCCGCGCCGGTCGTGATGCGCACATCCGCCTCGCCCGTGAGTTTGCGCTTGCACTCGGCCAGGGGGATCCGTTCGCGCCCGATGCCGACAGACGCGCCGCGCTTCTGCTCATGGACTTCGCCGCATGGTGCGAGGCGTATCAGACGGGGAAGAAGAACCCGTTTTTCTACCTCATCAAAGAGCTGCGCCGTCCTGCGAAAACGGGCAACTATACCGAGCTAAACCTCGGAAGTCCTGACCGTCTGCGACAAGCCGCAGAGACGGACCCCGAGCCGCTGCACCTTCCAGCGACGATCGAAGTCACCGATATTCACGGCAAGGTGTCGCGCGTTGATCCGTGGCTGGTCATTCAGATGCGTTGGCGCGAAGTCAACGCGGTCCTCTACCAGTTTCAGCGCGACACGATAAAAAGCGCGAATCGCAAGCGCACGGTGTTCCCTTTCACCACGGGCGAATACGGCGAGGTTTGGAGCGCGGACCACAAGCGCCGGCTGTACCTCCTCAAAGAGTGGAACGTCCCGCAGTGGGCCGAGTCCGAAGACGACGGACGCTACAGCGTCAAGGGCACCGATTGCGTCTCGGCTGTCTGGATGATGAGCGAGGCCAACGCACTGAAAATCGCCTGTACGCTCGTCATGGAAGCCTTCGATGCGCACCCGGAATGGGAAGCTTTCATCTTCAACATCGTACACGACGAAATCAACGCCGAATGCGCCAAAGAGCACGAACTCGCCGTCGCCCGCTGCGTATTCGACTCGATGCAAGAAGGTCTACGTCGTGCGGGCCTTCGCTCAATCCCAACATGCGCCCCCGACGACACACCTGAAAAGCTAATCGTGTCGTGTTGGGCGGATAAATAGGAGAATTCAATGGGACACGGTTGTCATGATTGTGGATGTCCGAATGGATGCGTTTGTGAGGAGGAAGTGCTAAGCAAGCAGATCGAAAATGACTCTGGCGTGCGTACTGCTAGAAAGGCTGTTGCCGACGCGCAAGCAGAACTGCAAGCAGAACTGCACAGAGCCTTGTACGCTGCTCGTGCTTCCGTTAGTTTAGATCGTGAAATTGAGCAGGCAGAACAGCGCCTGACGGCTTTGCGCCGTAGACGTAAATAACTTGACTCCCTGTTTCTTTTGCGTACGCTGTGGCTGTTTCCTGTTTCCTGTTCCTGTGACACCTGAAACTCTCGGAGAACCGACATGCCCGCAAAGAACACCATGATCCGCGACAAAGTTTTGAATGCTTTGAAGACCAATAAAGGCATCCCCATGAGCCGCGGCGACCTCGCCACCGTCCTGAACTGCGAGGCCCATACCCTGCCGCTCAAGCAGATGAAGGACGAAGGAACCGTCGTGCAGCACGGCGCACGGGGCGCGGCGAAGTACACGATCGCCGCCGCGAAGCCTGCGACGCCCGCAAAGTCGAAGAAGTAGGCGACGAAGACGACGCAGCTCGACACCGCACAGCCCATCGCTGGATGGGCGCTTCAGTCGGTGCAGCAGCGGGTGCGACGGCTCCGTTTCCTCAGCACGTCGTGGTTGCTGCACCGTCTAAAGGACAAAGCATGCCCGTTTCAATTCTCACCTGGAAGCCTCTAAAGCACGGTTTTCGCGCACGAACAGAGCGGCACACGCTGAATGTTCGGGCTGCCGATCAGCTTCACTGCACTTGGCTGTGGACCGTTCACCGTCGCGGCGGTGTGCCTGGGGGTCGGCGGCTTGAAGCCCACGGGCGTGAAGACGACAGCGAAAAAGCGATGCGAGCGGCAGAAGAGGCAGTGTTCGGTTGGCCCTTGGCACAGCCAGCAAAGCCTGTGTGCGAATGTGCCGAAGCGGGGACACGCAACTGTGGCATACATCAAAACGAGCAGGATGCCGCACAGCCGGCATCGGTGCAGCCGGCACAGTCAGCGATTGCACACCCCGAGCCCCCCGCCCCTCTACCCTGTGTCCACTTCGTCGGTGCGGAGAGCACGGGCAAGACGACGCTTTGCCGCTATGTGCGCAAGCACTACGGCTTGAAGATGCTAGGCGAGACGGCGCGCACCGTTGTCAGCGAGCAAGAAACGGACTTCGGGCGCATTCGTTCGTCGGGTGAGGCGAGTAGTGCATATCAGGCCGATGTCTTTGCGCGACAGCTTCAAGCCGAGCTGGGCACTCCAGCGCCGTACGTTAGCGATCGCGGACCCGATAACCTCGCTTACGCTTCGGAGTACGCGCGGAACTTCGTCGAGCTGTACGCTTCAGTGCCTGATGCGTATGTGACGCGGTTACAGCAGAGTGTGGTGTTTCTGGTTAGGCCAAACGCTGAGACCTTTTCCGCGGGACTGGCCGATCCGGTGCGCGCCAAGATGAAGTGGGAGGGGCTACAGCGTATCGATGCGAAAGTCGAAATGCTGCTTCAGCTCATGGGCGTCACGCCGATTCTTATCGAAACCGGCAATGCCGGACGCCGCGAAGACCAGATCGACGCCGTCCTCGCCGCGCACGGCTTCGTGAAGGTGACGAAAGCTCTTGACAAGAAAGGCGCGCCATGAACGAGCTTGACCGCCTTATCACCGCTTTGGAGCGTGCCGCTGCGGATTCGCCGGGCTCTTTGGCTGTTGCAGCGGCACGCGACAAGCTGACAACGCATCTGTGGTCTCTTTGCGCCAAAGCACGACGCGAAGGTGCCGAAGACGGTTACAACAAAGCAAAGCGCGAAGCACCCACACCGATGACGAATCGCGGCTGATGGAGCGGTTGAGCGACAGCGCTTGACAAAGCAAAGGACACAACGATGCGGCATGAACGGGCGATTTTGAAGCAGACGTGCAAAGAGCTGGCGAAGCTGTCGGGGCGCGCACTTGCACATGCGATGCGGGCAGACGCCACGGGCGATGTCGAGATGGCCAAGAAAGAACGGGACCTCGCTGCACGGCTGGAAGCCGCGCTGAGGACGTACCAGGTGGCACTCGACACCGTGCGCATCGCAGACGGTGAGGCGTCGCAGATCGCACAGTCTGCACAGACGCAAACGTCGCAGGGAGCTAGCACACAACCGAGTGCGGTGCAACCGAAAACCGCTGTCGTCGCTTCCGCGCCGTCGTACACGATGAATGACATCCTCGACGCACTGCGCGACCAGCTTCCAGCGACGGACAAGAGGCCCGAAGCACAGGAAGTCTGTCTAAAGGCGCTGCACGATTTGGCGTACTACTCCTGCGTGCCTGCACGCGCTGTGACCGAAGCCGCCGCCCGCATCGAGGCTTTCGCCTGGAACCCAGAAGCGGGACCGATTGCGCAGGTTGTCGTCGGATGGCTGCGAGCAAAAGCTAGGGGCGGTGCCAGGGCGGACAAATCCGAATAGACACGGCACGGCGCATGCTGTAGTTTGGCGGCATGAAAGCTTACTTTCTGTCTCTAGCCCTCCTCGCTTGTGAACCCCAGACGCGACCCTTCATCGAAGTGCCAGTGCCGACGTATCCAATTGATCTGGCTTCAGCGCTTCCGACGCCCTGCCAAAACAACGGCGGCTCACGAACGACACCCGAGACGGGTTCGTGGCTCGTCGATGCGTGCCGAGCGCACTGCTTGCCGCCTGAGCAGGTTTTCGCAATCTGCACAAGCAAATTCGGACGCATTTTTTCCACCCGTGCCGGGCTCCAGACGCCAGCGGCGTACGGGGCATCGTGGGAGATCAAGACGCTCGGCTGTCCTGACTACCCGTGGCGTGTGTGGCAGCTCACGGTGTTCAATATGCTGAGTGTCGGAAGCTGGTCAGCGCCCTCGATTCAGAGCGATTGCAGCGTCGAAGCGAAAACCCAGACGGGTCTTTTGCCTTTCGACCGCGTGTACTACACGGCATCCGAAGTGTCTGTAACGGTGGTGCTCTAATGTGATGGCTCTTTGTTTTTCTCCTCGGCGCGTGCGGTCCCACCTGGGATCTCGACAAACCGTTTGCGCCGCTTCACATTCTTGCGCCTGTTGACGGCACAGAAGCTGCTACTGCGTTCTCCTCTTCAATCGAGGAACTAGGCGGGCGTGTGGCAAAGAACGGTACGCAACACGTCACCCTCGATCTTGACGAAAAATGCAATTGCGGCAATTGCACGGCTTTGCCCTTCAGGTGCGGCTTCAGGCCATTTGCGCGGAATACTCAAGCACGAGTTGATTCACGCTTTGGCCCTGCGATTCGATCACTTGCCCTGCGCAACCCACGCAGTGATGACTCTGCAATTCGCATGTCACGATGACCAGACCACGTACACGACAGACGATCGGGACTATCTGTGTAGTACTCGCGCCACCGATGGCGGTGTCTGTCACTAGACACCATCTCAGCGCATGACGCTGCCCATCACTCCCGCAACTGCGCCCGCTTGGCCGTACACGCAAAACTCGCCCGCCAACGGCGACCCCCTCGACGCAACGCAGCTTCGAAACGACATCGAAACCCCGTTTCTCGACGGTATCTATGGAGCGCAGCTCAACGCATACGGACGCACTTGGCGACGAGCTGTACGGGCTTTCGCGCCTGGCTCACCTGATTTGATCGTCAGCCCGATGGGCTCGATTCAGGTGACAAGCGGCGGCATCTGGTATGCGATTCGCCATCTGACCGCAACGCAATTCGACGTGACGGCCAAGGGAGCAATTCTTGCTGCAAACACTCGCTTCTACGTCTATGCGTACAAGAGTGGCGGTAGTCTTGACTTCGCTGTGAGTACCACCGCCCCCGACGCAGCCCTGATGTATGAGGGTGGCGCAAACGGTACGGATTATGCTTTCATTGGCACGTTCATTTGCAACGCCGCCGCGACGATCATGCAGTACACGCAAGAGGACAACGTGTATCGCTACACCGATCGCGGAGCGACGGGCGGCGGCGCTGTTGACAATCTGATTCTCGACGGCACGAATGCGGCAGTGGCGACGGCAGTGGCCTACGGCACTTCGCTTCCCGTGCCGCCAGCGGTGCGGGCGCAGCGGGTTTTGATTGAGGTGCGCCTTCAGTCGGCAACGACGGGCTATTCAACAATCAAAACTTCGCTAGGTTTTGTCACTTTGGGCGAAATCGGCGTGACGGCAGGCAGTCGGGGAGGGGGCTACGTCGAGCTGCCTTTCATCAACGGCTCTGAGATGTTTCATGTTGAAAGCGTCGTCGGCATCGCACCGTATGCGTGGGTCGCAGGCTTCACCTACTAGCCTCTAAACCATCTCGGAACATGCGTAGCCTTACACGATCGACACTGTGGTTTCTCGGGTCTGTGGGTTTTCTTGCCTTTCTCCTGGCCATCCTGTGCGCTTTCCTCCTTGGGTGTGGGCCTGGCCTCATGCAACAGGTACAGCTTCGCGGGCTGTCTGACCGCGCGACGGCGGACTGCAAAGCGGCGGGCGCTAGCTGTCCTGACATGGTGGCTGGGCAGACGCCGGCATGCTTGCTTGCGCGTTCCCGGTGTCAAGCCGCGCTTGCATGCGCCTCAGCCGTGAAAAGCGCTGAGAACGACATCCAGACGCTTCAGAAGGCCAAGGCGGGCGCAGGTGCTACCGCGGATCAAATCGCGCTAGCGGCTGGCGCAGACGC
>OFQW01000071.1_pt1 | contig 18364 bp, 28 predicted proteins | sample 1542941 | NCBI WGS metagenome assembly OFQW01 (sample SAMN07774219, study PRJEB24372) | wastewater metagenome | isolation source: Exp Tend NO 90WW | collected 2016-02 | reverse complement strand
CGGTGGGCCGACCGCTCCACACGACTCCCGAGACAGCGGGCACTTACGCGGCGGTGAAGGTGGCGATGCCGGCCGCGTCCCAGGTAATGGTGAATGGAGCGCCCGACGCTGAGGAGTCGGCCCCGAAGTCGACGTAGGCGATGAGCGGCCGGGTTGCGTCCGTCGCGGGCGTCGCGTCGTAGATCACGGCATACCGCGCCGTGAGCGTCGCGGCATTCCAGGCCATGTCTGCCGCGTCGAGCATGACGGTGTTCGTCGCCGCGGTGTAGGTGACCGTGACGGAGGTGAGCGTCGCGCCGCCGGCCGTGTAGCCGGTGCCGACCACCTCGTTGGTGACGCTGGACTTGTAGCGGTGGTTGTCCTGGTCCGGAACGTAGGCCGACGTGCACAGCATGACCTTGAGGGTGTCGGTGGCCAGGTTGAGTTCTTTGTTGGCCAGGCTGAGCATGAGCGGGCCGTAGAGCTTAGCGGTGACTGCCATGGGTGCCTCCTAGGGCGTGGGTTGGTGTGCTTGGGTGGGGTCTTGGATCAGTCGTGAGCGTCGTACTCGGCCGCGGGCTCACCCGTGGGTGTCGTCGGGTCGGTACGGGACGCCGCAAGCGCCGGACCAGCTGCGGCGGCGAGCGCCGAGATGATCTCCATCCAGCGCGATGCCGATCCGTCCTCGACAACCCCGGCCGCACGGAGGCCGAGGATGACCGCTGCGGCCACGGCATACGCCGCGGTCATGTCCGGTCGGCGGGCCTTGATCGAGGCCATGACCAGGGCTGCGGCGGCGAGCGCCGCGGACAGGACGCCGAGCCATGACGTGACCCATGCTTGGTCGACGAGTCCCATTCCGACCAGCAGTGCGGCCAGCGTGGCCACGAGGGTGTAGGTCGTCTTGCGGCGTCCGGGGGTGAGCCAGTCGCTCAGTCGGTCAATCATGTATGCATCCTAGGCCAGACGGGATAGGCGGTCGAGGTAGACCGCCCAGAAGATCAGTGCGAGATGAGCGCCAATCGCGGCGTGCGCCAGCCAGAGCGTCGCGCCGGGGATCATCACGGCTGTGCTCAACTGGGCATCGCCCATAGGCGACGCGGGAGGTGCCCGTGCTTGCGGCAATCTGCGCTGTAGGCGGGGAGGTCTCCGACGGTCATCGGACAGGTGCAGACAGGCTGGCCGTAGGCGTCGAAGCCCGGGGGCATCGGGGGCCACATCGGGGGCCACGCTTCCCGGATGGGGCGTCCGCGGTGACGGCCGATGTAGTCGCTCACGACCCGGCCGCTTTCGACGCCAGGAGCAGGATGGCCAGCACGGCTGCGATGAAGAGCACAGCCCCGATCAGCTCGACCATCGTCAGAGCCCCAGCCGCTTGAGGAGCTTCGGCCCGGGGACGGTGAGGTCACCTCGGAGCCACCCGCCGCGGGGGTCTCGCTTAGCCAGCAGTTGGTATGCCGCGCGGGTCATCGCCTTCGTCTGCGGGCCGTAGTAGCCCGTCGCGCCGGAAGGGTTGAGTTTGCGGGAAACCACAGGCCCGACGAGTCGCCGGAGAGCTGCCTGATAGGCCGCGACACGAGCGGATCGCACCCCAGCCTTGATGAGCGTCGAAGACTTCGGGGCTGGCTTGGTTGTGACCGGAGCCTTGGGCGTAACCGTCACCGGGGGAGTGGTCGAGGTGGGAGCCGGAACCACTGGAAGTGCAGGCACCGCGGGTGCCCCCTGCGGGACCGTGATGGTCTGCCCGGGGGTGATGACGTTGGGGTTGGTGATCTGCGGGTTGACGCTGAGCAGCGCCGCGAGAGACACCCCCAGCGCGGCCGCGATCCCGCCGAGCGTCGCCCCCCGCGCGACGGTGACTGTCCGATGGCGACCGGCCGCGGCGAGCTGTCCCCGCATCCACTCCATGCCCGCAGCCCAGTCACGGCGCACCCGCGGCGCGGGCATGTAGTCCCGGCCGCCTTCGCCGCGGTAGCCGAGACCGTTGTATCCGGCGTCGGCCGCGATGATCTGGTAGTCCGAGCCCGAGGTGCATGGACAGTCGAGCGAGAGATGGGTGTGGATCGGCATGTTTTTCTGGCCCCACTGGGGCCCGCGCGGCCAGGTGCCGCGAGCGCCTGCCTCTCGTGCATCAGCGATGAGCCCGGCGTCCAGTTGTTTGATGTCCAGCGCGGTGCCCTGGAGGTGGGTCGCGCCGGACGCCGGCGCGTTGCCGAGTGCCTGGAAGATGTCGAGCGACCTCTTGATCCGGCCGCGGGATATTTGCAGCTGCGTGAAGAGCGGCAGCCACTCCTGCATGTGAGGGCAGCCCATCGCGGGACGGCCGCTGACGAGGTCCTGGCCGAGCGAGACCATTCCCATGATGCCTCCTGGGGCATGGGTGAGAGACCACCCGGACGGGCGGCCTAGAGGTGAGGTGGATCAGTCGTTGATCTGCTCGAGCAGCTCGGCGAGCTGATCGGCGTGCCGATAGGTCAGGTCCCGCAGCTCGGGCCGGCCGCGGCGCTGGTAGTCCCACGCGTCGTCGCGCCAGGTCTCGACGATCTCGTCGATCGCTCTGCGCAGGTCGTCGCTCATCGGGCTGGGGGGTGCCAGCCCAGCTCGGCCGGTGGGGCCGGCGGGCGCGGCGCTGGCGGTGGTGGCCATGCCTGCCAGAGCACGAGGACGTACGAGGCCCAAAGGGCGATCGTCTCTTCGCACGTCTCGACGCGGGCGATCGCCGCCGCGGTCTCCTCGCGTGCGACCCGCCTCAGTCGCTCGGTGAAATCGAGGTCGCTGGCCTTCTCCTCGGCGCGGCTCTTGCGGCGCTGATACGGCACCCCGATGAGTACTACGCCGGTGGAGATGAGGGGTAGGCCGTAGGTCACAACGAGCTTGAGCAGGTCCTCCATCACGCAGCCCTCCCGCGGTGGAGCATGACGGCGTAGTCGATCATCATGAGCGGTGCTACGCCGAGCCTGGCTGATGTGAGAATCTCGGCGAGGCCGCCGTCTGGCGACTCGCCCAGCCACAGCGACAGGGCCTGCCCGAGCGACAGGATCGCCAGCGCAACTACAGCAAACGCCTCCTCGTGTGGGCGTCGCCGCAGGCGCAGGACCAGGCCAGCCGAGGCGGCGAAGATATAGCCCGCGCCGAATGTCAACGCGGCCGGCACCCCCAGCCACAGCGACGCGATCCCGATGACGATCAGCGCGCCGTAGTAGGCGAGCATCCGCGTGCGTGGTCTCACAGCCGACCCGCCACGATCCGGGCCAGCCCCACGAGGGAGCGGTATGCCAGGTCGACACCGCGGGCGAGCAGCGCCCGGGCGGAGTACAGCTCCTGCAGCGCCGTCAGGATGAGCTTGTCCCGGTCGTGCAGGGCCGCGACCTCGGCCCGGATGGCCTGTAGGTCCGCGAGCGCCCGCGTCTGTAGCGCCGAGATGGTCGTGACGGTGGTCGCGGTCTGCGGAGTCCAGCCCGCGACCGCGGTCGCCCGCGTGCCCGCTGTGGTCGCGAGCGCCGCGGCCTGGCCGGCGCGGGCTGTGGCCTCGTCGGAGTCCAGGGCTGCTACCTGACGGGCAGCCTCGATATCGGCGATACCGGCCGCGATCGCGGCGCGGGTCAGGTCGGCGCTCTCCTGTGAGGTCAGGGAGGTGACCACATCGACACCGGACCTGACATCATGCCGCCCGTCGACGTCGAGCCAGACGGTCGGCTGACCACCAGCCGCCTCGATGACGATCATCAGGCGGCCTCGTAGGTGACGGTCAGCGAGAGCGTCCCGCCAACCGCCCACGCGGTGCCAGGGCCTGTCGAGCCGAGGTAGCCGCCGCCCGTGGATGGGTATGCCAGCAGCACCGATGACGTGGTTGACCCCATGATGGGCAGCAGGGGGGCGAGTGTCTGGCCGGAGGCGTACTGCGCCTTAGCCGACCCCATCAGCGGCTCGTAGAGCACCATGTCGGCGTGGGCGGCGACGGGCAGGGAGATGACGTAGTTGCCTGACCCCGCGGTGAATCCGGCTCCGGCCGTGAGTTTGACCCGGACCTGGACCGTTTTGCCGCGTTGGCGATAGCGCGCGTACGTCGCGGTCCACCCGGTCGGGCTAGTGGTCGAGCCGGTCAGGGTCGGCGTGTAGGTCGTCCACGCCGCCCGCTCGGCGACCAGGAGGGCGTCGACATCGGCGGCGGTGTAGCCGATGTCGCGGGGCACGTTCGCGGTGTCCGACAGGACGGGGTATCGGATGCCCAGCGATGTGGTTGCCACGATGTCTCCTAAGAGGTGCTGACGATGAGGGCATTGGACTCGACGTCGGCGGCACTGCCGGTCGTCGGGTCACGCTTGATCGCGACGAGGACCTTCTGACCTGCGGCGAGGCTGCCGGTGGTCGGGACGGCTAGTCCTGCCGCGTACGTGGTCGGGGTCGACCATGAGCCGGGCGGGGTCGGCGTGCCGTAGGAGTAGGACTCGGCGCGGGCGGTGCCGTCCGCGATGGCCATCGAGCAGGCCACGCCAGCAGGGTCCAGCCGCAGGTAGGCGCGCAGGTTGGACAAGGTCGCGCCGGTCGAGTTGAGCACCTGCACGTAGGCGATGGTCGCGGCGTCCCCGACCCGGCACGCCGGGAAGAGATTGTGGAGCTGACCGGACACGATGTCCGTGCCCGAGAGGGTGAGGAAGCGCATGCCGGCCATCAGGCGAGTCCCATCGTCACGCGGCCCGACAGAGCATCGGCCGCGACGCCCTTGGCGTAGGACTGCGAGCCGGAGCCGTAGGCCAGCAGCAGATGCCCGAGCCCGGCCGCCTGCCCGGACAGCAGCAGGTCACCCATCCACGTGGGCAGCGTCAGCTCAGCCGTCTGCCCCCACGTGAGGGACCCGACCTCGACCGCGCCCCACGGGAAAAGCGGCTCCCCGCTGGGCTTGGTGGCGTGGACATGTGGCCCGACGACCTGTCGGGTCGCCGCGGATGTGCCGCCAGCGGACAGGCGAGGGACGCGAATCGTGATCGAGGAGCAGGTACGGCCGCGGCCGGACGCGAAGCCCGACCCGTAGAACCAGCAGCCCCGGTAGTAGGGGCTGCTGGACGAGTAGGACCCCTGCGCGACGGCGTCCGGCGACGGCATGTATGTCCCGGCCCAGCCGTCCGAGGACCGCCATGACCCCGACGACACGGCGGACACGACAAGCGAGGACCCGGACGCGGCAGGGGAGACCGTCCACGGGATGACCAGCTCGGCGCGGAAAGCGGGGGCCGCGAGCGTCGAGGCGACCGGCCCGAGGACCAGCCGCTGCCCACCCGGGTAGCGCATCACCGCGACCGTCTGGCCGATTCCCAGCGTCCCAGCAGACGCCAGCACCCGCACGCCCGGGACCAGCAGACCGCCCCCGACATCGAGGGTGACCGTCCCCGCTGCGGTGTCAATCGAGTCGATGACCGCGGTGGTGTCGCTGGGGGTGCGCCCGGTCGTGGACAGCGCGTCGCGCAGGGAGGTCACATCGCCACCCCCGTCATGGTCAGGGCCGTCGACACCACAGCAGGGTCACGCAGGGGCAGCGCCATCCCCTGCGAGTCCGGCCCCAGCGAGTACTCGGCCCCCGACAGCAGGACCGTCGTGGCCGACTCTCCCGGCAGCGTCAGCGTCAGCGGGTCGCCCACGTCCAACGCCCGATTGGGCACGACTCGCGGGGTGACGACACGAGACAGGCGGGCCACCCGAGGCAGCATCGCCAGCGCCGCCGACACCGCCTGATCGCGAGTCTTGATCCCGACAGGTGTGCTAAAGAAATACGGGACCGCGCCGTAGCGGGCCACACTCAGCGGCCCGGACGAGATGTAGGCCATCCCCGACACCGGCTCAGCGCCCAGCTCGCTGCTGCTCGCGACCAGGATGTTGTAGGCGCTCTCGGAGTCCATCGACTGCCCGACATCCAACAGCGACGCGGCACCCGTCACGTCCAGCGACCACACGGGCGTGCCACCCTGCGGCACTGCACGGATGATCCACCGACCGGATGCGTCGAGGTGAATCTCAGCACCGATCGACGCCGCCAGCTCACGGGCACGCTCCCACCGGTCATCGCCGCGATCCCACGTCACCGCCGAGCAGACCGACTGCGAGCCGGTCAGGTCATAGATCTCCCACGAGGGGTCCACGGACGCCAGCAGCGAGCGAATCGCCGACGTGACCAGCGTCCCCGCCGCGATCGTCCACGGCGTGAGAAACCGGGCCCGGGACACGCGGCGAGAGCGATCCGGCGCGGTGATCGTCAGCCCACCCAGCCACGACTCCCGAGCCGTCCGGGAGACCGGGAAGCACCCGACCGGCACCAGCTCCTCCGAGCCATCCGCATAGGAATAGCCCGACCAGACCCGCAGCTCGACACCGGTCGGCGCGAGCAGGTCGGCCGCGGTCTTCGGGGTCAGCTCGACGACGCCGCCGATCCACAGGTCAGACAGCGAGCACGTCAGCGCCCGCCGGACAGCCGATGTCTCGTCCAGGCGCACCCGGCCGCCAGCCATCATGAGAATCTGTTGGAGCGACCCATCCCGCCACACCTCGCACCGCGAGATGAGCCGCGACACGCCACGCACGGCGGCATCCCAGCGGGCCGAGACCGGCTGCATCAGAAGCCACCCCGCAGGACGTCGAGGTAGGTGGTCGCCCCGACGCCCTTCCAGTCCAGCAGCTGCTGGTAGGTCTTCCCGGAGTCGACGAGCGCCTGATAGGAGGCGGTCGGGTCACCGAAAGGCGTCGGGTCGGGGTCGGAGACCGTGACGCAATCGAGTCGCCAGGTCCGCCAGTCAGTCGCGGTATCGGTCGCAGTGGATCGCCATGGGACGACCGGTCTCCGGGTCGCCTGCGCGAAAACGTATGCCCACGAGTAGTCGGTGCGAGGGATGCGCAGGAGCAGCACCCCAGAGAGGCGAAGCATCTCCCGCATCGCCGCCGACGCGGCGGCTGAGGTGGTCGTCAGGGTGACTGGGAAGCGGTCTCCCTGGAGCGGCCCGTACTCGACGGCTGGGGTCGCGCGGAACGGTGAGGCCATGATCGCCACATCGCGGGTCATGACCGCTTCGCCGATGTCGTCCACGTCGACCGGGACGACGGCACTCGGATATCCAGGAGCGCTGATCCAGTCCTCAGAGAGCGAGATCGTCACCGGAGCCGATGAGACCTGAGTCGACCCATCGAGGGACTGGTAGGTGACGGGCTCCCCGAAGGGTGCCGCGTAGTCGTAGACCTGACTGACCCCGCCAGAGGTGTCCGGCATGTAGATCTGGTGCACTGTCGTGTCGGCGTGGACCCGCTGCACGGTCACGGCCCCAGACGTGGACCACCCGGACAGAGCCACGTCGACCCGAGGCGGGGTAGTGGCGAGGTTAACGGTCGCGGTGATCGCAGCCATCACGACCACCCCAATTCGCGAGCCTGCCCAGCCAGGACGCTAGACGCCTCGACGCGCATCCTGCCGATGAGCGACCCTTCAGAGTCGACAATCACCATCGTGGACGGCAAGCTCGGTGAGCCAGGTGACGACGCCATCGCGCGGGACGTATCGGCTGGGAAGACCTGCGATCCGCGCGGGAGGTTGACCAACTCGGGCCCCCGCTCACCCACCCAGGTCAAGCCGCCGCGCCAGAAGTCGGTGCCCATGGCGTTGTTGCCGACCGCCTTGTCCATGCCCGCGTACTTTGCCGAGATCGACACCTGGCCGGCCACGGACCCAAGCGCCGAGCGAAGTGCAGAGATCCGGGCCATAGCCTCAGCGGTCTCGGCGACGATAGCGATCGCCTTGCCGTCTGGGGTCTTGGAGATCGCCAGCGACAGCTCCTCGACGCGCGCACGCGTGAACCCCAGCCGGTCGGCTAGTGATTCAGCCGCGGCCTTCGACCCGAGCAGAGTCGCCGCCTGGTCCACAAAGGACCGCCGGCGCGCCTCCATGACAGCAGCAGCCTTGTCCACACTGTCGCCCTGGCGAAGCTGCGCCTCAGCAGCCTTGAGCGCCGCATCCCGTAGCGCGTCTAGCGCAGCCTCGTTCTTGCGACCCTTCTCGGTCCCTACGTCGAGGGTCTTGCCGTTGTCCTTGATCGATGCGGACAGGTCGTCGAGCGCGGCCTCGTAGTCGCGATTCGCGCGCCTGGTGTCCAGGATCCCATCTCGGAGCTTGGCCTGCGCCAGGCGAAGCTCGTCAGCGGCCTCAGCTGCCTTCTGGGTCTTCTCCCGGAGGGCTGACACGTCGCTCGCCGCGCCCTGGCTGGCCCTCCCCGTGCCGCCAACAGCGTCGCCCATGGCCGCGAATACTTCGCGCCCTCGGTCGGTGTCCCGCGATAGGGCGACGATCGCGTTGTCGAGCGACTTCGTGGCCCACCCGCCAGACTCGTCGGCCGCGGCGATCCGGTCGCGCAACTCCTGCACCGCGCCACCACCCTGTGAAATCGCCTCGACGATCTCGGCAGCGGAGATCTTGACCGCCCCCGAGATCTTGCGGAAGTCCTCGGGGTCGACGTCCTTGAAGAGCTTGGCTGCGATCCACTCGCGGGAGGCCTTGGTGATAGTCCCGGTCTCCCGGTCAAGGGTTTGCGCGAACTCCTCGCCCGCCTGCTTGGCGTTCGCCTGCGCCTGCGCGAAAGCGCCGATCGCCGCCACTGCGGCCAGGATCAGCCCGACCGGGGTAGCAGCTACCGCCAGGTTGAATGCCCCCGCGGCCAGCGCGGCAGCCCGTGAGGCCACCGAGTGCGCTGTCGTCGCGGTAGCGCTCGCGGTGGTTGATGCGGCGTTCCCAGTAGCCGCTACCGCAGTCGCTGCGTGACGCGACCGCACGATCTCCAGGATCGCTCCAAGCCCGGAAGCCGTGGCACCGAACGCGGTGACAGCCGGGCCGTAGCTCTCGGCGAAAGCCGATGCGGCGTTGTCGGCCCACGCCTTCATTTCGCGGATCTTCCCGCTGAACGAATCCGCGGACGCCGATGCCCGGCCGGACAGTTGTGCAGCCAGGTCGTCCAGCGCGGCCTCGTAGTTCTTCGTCCCGTCGGCTCCCGCCTCGACGACGACCCCGAACTCCTTGAAGATCTTCGCGGACCCCCCATGTGCACGCGCCACGATGGTGGACGCCTCACCCAAGGAGATCTGCTTCGCAGCCGCCAGGTCCGTCGCGAGCTGCATCCGCTCGAGCGCCTTGGTGGGATCGCGGTAGGCGTCGACGAGCTTCGTGAGCGCGTTCTTCACGTCGCCATCGGTGTTACCCCACCGGACCTGAGACGCGACCAGGCCATCAACCCGGTCGGCGTAGTCGTCGACTGAATTGCCCGTGGCCTCGATGGCGGCGGTGAGGCGGTTCTGTGCCTCAACATCACCAGCGGCCATCTGCTGCATCGCCAGCCCAGCGCCCATCGCGATGGAGCCGACAGCCAACATCCGCTTCCCGAGCTTGTCGCCGCGGCCGGCGAGTCCATCCATGGCCTCAGCAGCTCGCCCGAGCAGCTCGCCCATGTCGCCGCCGATAGCCGACCCCAGGCGAGACACCGCGCTGGAAACCCGGGACGCCGTGGACTCGGCGGTATCGCCGACTCCCTTGACGGCCTTGCTCGCGGTCTTATCCTCGCCGAAGAGCAGATACCGGAGAGTCAGGTCAGCCATTGCCTTCCCTCCTCCTCTCCGTCCATGCGTCGCACACGTGCGCGAACATCAGCCAGTCGGACCAGCGCAGATCCCACACGTTCCACGGGGTGATGCCGGGCCAGTAGTGACAGATCAGCGGGAGGCGCTGCGCCACAGAGTCCTCGACGTCCTGAGCCAGTGGGTTTACTTCCGGACGCGACGCTTGGCGGCGGCCCGACCGGAAGCCTTGCGGGGCACCGGCCGGGCTTTCGGAGGGTCCGGCGATGGCTCCGGGGGTGGGTCGTCGAGGAATCGGAACCGGGTTGGGTCCATCACCGGAACTGACTCGATCAGATCCGTGAAGGTCGTCGTCTCCCCGGCGTCCTTCTTGGCCCGCCAGATAGTTAGGGCGACCCACCAGATCGTTCCCCGATGCCGCGCCCTCTCCTGTGTCGGAAGGGACCCGGCCTCCCACACCAGACGCTCCACGTCGGCCCATCGCACAGGCCACTGATGCTGCTCAGCCTCCACGTCGAAGCGGATGATGTCGCCGAGGGACAGGTGGAAGATGCTGTCGAGCGCGTAGACCTGACCGTCGAGGTAGAACCTCACGATGGGCCTCCCTTGAGCGAGTCGATCGCGTCTTGCATGGCAGCCTCGACGGCACCGCGCACGTGGTCACGACCAGCCCAGACCGTGCCGTAGAAGTAGCCCGGTCGGCCCTTCTGTTGGACCCACGCCACCCGGTCGTCGAAAACCGGGTGCCGCCACCCGCGACGCGCCTGCCATGCGCCGGCTAGGGTGCCGTTCGTGGCGATCCGCACGCCGGATCGGGCGTTTCCGGTGAGGATGCCGACCTTCACCGCGTCCGCAATGTTCTGGCGTAGGCCAGTCGAGCGGCCCCGGCCTGCGCTGTAGTCGTACCTGCGCTCCAAGCGGACTCGCGTCCCCGTCTTTGTGCGGACGGTGCGGGGGGTCCAGCCGCCCTTCTTGCCGACACCTTCACCCGGCTGCAGCGCTTCGGTTTTGACGTCCTCGGCGATACTCTTCGCGGCATCGCGGATGCGACGGCGCAGCGCCGTCCGAAGCCTCGGCTCGACCTGTGACGACCGCGCGAAAAGCTCCCTGAAGTCCTTGGTGTCGACCGTGAAGTCGGCCGACCCGGACGACTGCCGGACGGTCACAGCGCCGTGTCGGACGTCCGGGCGACGATCCAGATCGGCTGCGCCGCAGACAGCCCGTCGAGGCCGGTCCACTTCACGTCGAGCAGCGCGAGGCTGGTGCTGGCCTTGGGAAGATCGCCTTCCAGGCGGACATCCGGGATGATGATCTGGAGCACGTCACTGCCGGATGTGAAGGTCTTGACGATCGTCAAGCTGGTGTCGGCGAGAATCGCGTCCCGGAAGGTGGTGCCCGAGTACTCGGCGACCAGCGATCCGGAGATCTCACGCAAGCCGGGGATCGGCTTCTCCTTGCGGCCACCCCCGCCGCAGTTGTAGCGGTCGGTCGCGAGGTTGTGCTTGAGGGTGACCGAGCCCGAGCGGATGCCCGCGACAGCAGTAGTGGCCGACCCTAGCGCCGTGGCAGTCGGGGCCGTCAGGGTGCCGCTGTAGATCGCCCCATGCGCGAAGGTGAAGAGGCTCGGCGCGGTCGGGTACGACGGCGCGGTGTATGCCGTCGCGGTCGTCACGTCCTTGGCGTTCCAGGAGGTCTTGACCTTCACGACGTCCGCGTTCGGGCAGTCGATGGTCAGGCTCTCGACCATGCACCCGAGGAAGGTGTAGGCGTCGACCGTGCCGTCAGCGCGGGGAATGCCCTTCTGGATCGTGGCCGACGACGGGACGTCCGCGAGCGTGAACACCTGCTGGTAGAGCCCCGCCGACACCAGGGTCGACGTGCCAGACCCCACCGCGAGCTGCCACAGCAGGCCGAGGCCTTTCGATGCGGCCTCGACCGTCAGGTCACCCGAGCCCTCAGCGGAGGCGACGACGCGACGTCCGGAGCGGGCCACGCGGGAACCGACCCGCAGGGCCGGGCTCTGCTTGACGTTCTTGGCGAAGGTGAGGCTTTCGTCGATGAACTCAAGCCAGCGGGTCGGCGTCACGCCGGTCCCGTAGGTCGACTCGACGCCGAACCCGACCGAGCAGTCTTGGGGGGTGGTCACTTCGCGGCCTCCTTGCGGGTGCGAGGCTCATCGGTGGAGGCCTCGAAGTTGGTGGTCTGCTCCAGCAGGGCGGCCCCGATCGCGTCGGTCACCTCGACGACCTCGCCGGGCTCAAGGCACCCACGGCCCTCGCCCTCGACGTCCCCCTGACGGCGCAGCAACGGCACGTCCACGCGGCCGAGCGGGTTGATGTTGCGGATCTTCACGACGCCTCCCAAGGGCATGACGAACGGACCCCGTTGCGGCGCAAGGGGTTACGGGGGTTGTGGTCAGGGGTAGATGCGAGCTTTGAAGATCACGTTGAACTGCACGAGGACAGCCGCGCCGTATTCGGTGCGGTCCATGAGCCACTGGACCGAATCGCCGAACAGGACGGTGGTGAAGGTCGGCAGGTCCTGGAACGCGTCGTGCGCGAGCCACGAGCCGATCTGGTCGACCATGCCCTCAGCCTCAGCCAGCGCGGCATCCATGTCGCCATCGCCGTTCTCGACGAACACGGCGCACGACACCTCGCCAGCCTCATCACGGTTGCGGGTTCCCATCGTGGCAAGCGCCTGCTGTGACCGCGCCGACGTCGGGGTCGACTGCAGCGTCGGGTCGTCGTAGCCGACCCACACGCGCGCGCCAGGCGTCGCGTCCAGGTGGACACCAAGCGTGACCTCAGCATCCGCAAACAGGGCCGAGAAACCGTCCCGCAGCGCACGCATGAAGATCGGTACAGCGGAGGCGCTCATGCGAACCCCGGCAAGGCGTACGGGTCGAGCAGTTCACGGACGCGGTTGGGGATCAGGTAGCCAGGCGCGCCGTCATCGGACGGACGGGCAGCTGTGCCCAACTGCGGCCGCCACAGGTGACGGACCAGTTCGAGTACCGCGGTGCGGATTGGGGCAGGCAACGTCGAGTAGCCGGCCGTGTAGACCAGCGTCCACGTCCCCAACGCGCAGGCCGAGTTGGTGACAACCCCGCCGACGCCGAGCTTGAAACCGGACGTGATCACATTGCCATCCAGATCCGTCGCCGACGCAACCGCAGTCGTCGTGGATGGGAGTACGAACGACGGGCCACCGAACACGATCGACGCGCGCGATCCAGATGCGAGGGGACCCACCCGCTCGGCGACCAGCGCTTCGGCCGTATCGACCAGGGACTGCACGAGACCCAGGTCGACCGACCCTGACCGAACGTTCGCGCGCAGATATGCGGCCACGTCTTCGGCAGACAGCGCGGACACGGGTCAGGCTCCGATGGTGACGAAGCCGTCCGACTGGTCGGGCGTCCCGTCAGCACGATAGGACACCATGACCACCCGATCCGCGGCGCGATCTTCGACCGGCACGGTGGCTTCCTGCGCAGGCGGCTCGATCGGTGCGGCGACTGGCTTGCGAGGCATGTCGGCTCCCTTGATGGGAGCGCCGGGCGGGGACTCGCCTCCGCCCGGCGCTCATCAGTGACTCAGGCAGTGGCCGTGGTCTGGAAGACGCGGATGGCGTTCGCGTCCTGCATGGTGCCGTCAGCCCGCTCGAAGCCGAGGAAGCCGACCTGCAAGTAGTCGGCATAACGCTCCGTGAGGCGCAGGACCGTGAGGCCCTTCACGACGCGGATGACGTAGGCCTGCCGGATGTTGCCGAACAACAGCGACTTGCTGCTCTGCGCGACGGTCGCCATGTCGTTGTTGAGGACGAACTGGTAGCCGAGCAGGCTATCCGCCGTCCCGACCTGCAGCGACGGCTCCCACAGGGGCCGGTTCTGGCCGTCCTTCAGTTTGCGCAGCGCCTTCCGGATTGACTGGTGACCCATGAACTTGAGGCCATTGCCGCCGCCGTATGCCGGGTCGAGTGACTCCACGAGATCCACGAGGTTGTCGTAGGAGATCCCGCCCGTCGACGCGAGCGAGCCCGTTCCGGTGACGCCGACCGTGGCTGACGTGACAATCCCGTCCGGCTGCGACGATCCGGTGCCGGTCGTGAAGTGCTGGTTGAGGATGCGGCCGATCCGCACGCCCAACCGCTCCGGCAGCCACACGTCAGCGTTGATCGCGTTGTCCTGCAAGAACTGCAGGGAAGCGCGCACCAACCTGCTGGTGTACATGTAGGAATCGAGCGACGCAGTGCCGATCGTGACGTCTTGCTCCGTGACCTGCGTGTTCTCGGCGAGGATCGCGCCGACGTTGGCGGTGTCGTCGTTAGTCGGCCACTGCAGGTTTGCGCCGGTGTCGGTGTAGATGACCTCGGCCTCCTGGAGCATCGTGCCGTACCACTTCTGGGTCTCAACGAACTTGTCCCGGAACTCCGGGGGCACGGTGTAGCCACCGGCCGCGCCGGTGCCGACGCCGGCGGCGTTCTTGATCGTTGCGTCGAACCCGGCCTGGAGCGCGCGCTGCTGGTCGTACGTCAGCGGCTCGTTGCGCACGTAGGCAGCGAATGCCGCCGTGTAGTCGTCGCGCTCGTCGCGCTCGGCAGGGGCGGCGGCGCTCGCGGAGGTCGTGACGTTGCGGTCGAACTCGGCTGCGCGGGCAGTGATCTTCTCCTCGCGCTCGATCCGGTTGCCGAGCGAGTCGAGATCGCTCTCCATCCGCTCGTAGGTGGCGGTCTCCTCTGCTGACAGGTCACGGCCTTCGGCCTCAGCCCTGTCGACGAGAGCCTTCATCTGCTCCCAGATGTTCGCGCGGTCCTCGCGCAGCTTGAGAGTGCTCATCTTCCTTGCCTTCCTTCCGCGTCGCGGATGGGTTGCCCCCGCACGCGGACGCGGCGGAGTAGCCCACGCCGGAATCTCCGGGTGGGTTGCTTATGGGTTGGTCAGCGGTTGCGCTTGCCCTGCAGCGCGGTTCTCCGCGCCAGGGTGGGCCGTGAGGGTAGCGTCGCGGCGACCGGAGCGATGGGGCCGGGAGCGTCATCGCGGCCGGCGTATCGGAACCCCGACAAGTCGAAGGCGGCGTTCACATCAACGGCCTCACCAGAGACCGAATCGGCCAGCCCCGCATGTCGAGCCTCGTCAGCGGAGTACCAGGACTCGGCAAGCATGGCCGTGCGCCAGTCCTCGGTGGACCCTCCCGCCTTCGCGGCATACACGTCGGCGATGTTGTTGCTGATCCGGTCGAGCAAGTCGGCAAGGTCGCGCATGTCGCCGGCGTTGCCGACACACAAGCCCCACGCGTCATGGATCATGAGCTGGGTGTTCTGACCCATGACCGTCTCATCCGCCCCGACTGCGAGGAACGACGCCGCGGACGCAGCCAGGCCGTCGACGACAGCAACCACCCGCGCTGGATGCGCGCGGAGTTGGTTGAGGATTGCGACCGCCTCAAACACCTCACCACCGGGCGAGTTGATGTGCAGGCGGATCTCGGTCGTCTCCTTGGGGATCGCGGCGAGCGCGACGGAGAACTCCTTGGCCGACACACCCCAGTCGCCGCCCCACGAGTCGATGGGGTCATACAGACGCAGGGTGGCGACGCCCCCATCCGACTCGGACGAGAGGACAGACGCGCGGAGGCCGGCCTCGGGCATCGCGGAGCCACGGAAGCGGTAGAGGGAGTTAGGCACTGGTCGCCTCCTGGGGCGTGGGGGGTGCGGTGGGTTCCGGCCCGTTCGCGGAGTCGGCGGTTCCGAGCGCGCCCATGTTCAGTGGGCGGTAACGCACGTCGCCGCCCTCAACCGGGTCCATGTCCTCCAGCGCGCGAATCTCATTGGTGGACAGCGCGCCGAGGCTCCACATCGCGTGATAGAACGCTGCCCTCTGAGCCGAGTCGCCCCGCAAGAGGCCCTCGACGCGAAACTTCACGTAGAGCTTCGATGGGCGAACCAGCTTGGTGATTCGCTGCTCAAGCCGGGTCAGCCATGGGCGCAGCGTGTAAACGACCCACCCGATCGACTGCTGTTCGATGCCCGTGCCCCATGACGTCGACTTCTCGGTGTCCATGAGCATGTGCGGCGGAACGCCGAAGATCCGCGCGACCTCGGACACCTGGAACGCTCGTGACTCAAGGAACTGCGCATCCACGGGAGGGATGGTCAGTTGGTGGAACTTCGCCCCGCCGTCGAGCACGATGGTCCCGTGCGCGGACCCGAGGCCACTGCGCTTCGCTGCCCACCGCGCTTGGATCAGGTCAGCCTGCTCCTGGGTTAGCCGCTGCTCCGTTTGCAGAATGCCCGTCGCCAGCGACCCGGTCCCGAACAGGCGGGCGGCGTACTCCTCGGACGACAGCGCAAGCCCGATGCCCTGCCGCGCCGCACGGATCGGCGATACCCCGCACACCCCGTCATAGCCGAAGCCCGGCAAGTGGAGGATCGTGTCATCGGTGAGCGCCTCGCCGGCCACGTCATAGACCTTGGTGCCATCCGACGCCCGACCGACCTTCACCTTATCGGGCAAGATCGGCAGGAGCCACCGTGATGCGCCGCCGCGCGAGAAGTCCATGCGGAAGTAGGCGTTGCCCCACAGCAGCATTGATGCCGTCGCGAACTCCCACCACTCGAACGGCGTCAGGTCCCGGTGTGGCTGCTCCACCAGCTCTGCACCCCAGCCAGTCGTTACGCGCACTCGCCCCTCGCCCTGGGGGCGGTAGGCGTGCAGCGGTAGGGATGCGATCGTTCCCGAGATGAGGTTCACGGCGCGCCACACTGCGGACACACCGAGCGAAGATGACGGGGTGACAGTCGCTCCCGAGGCGACTGGCGCGCTACCGCCCATGAGTTGCACAAGGTTGGCGTCCGTCAACGGGACAGCAGGGGACTCAATACCAGCATTGAGGATGCGAGGCAGGATCACGAGTCAGCCCGATGAGCGATCACGACAAGCGCGACACCGAGGCCCAGAGCGAACAGCCCCGCGATTCCAAGGCCCAGCGACACTGAGACCAGGAACGCCGACCACGAGATGGCGGCCGCGCCGGACAAGATTGCCACGATGCCAACGAGTTCAGTCGTGTCACCAGACATTGAAGCCACCTCCATTCCCGTTGTTGAGTCCCCACAGCGCCCGCGCCACCGCAGCGACCGGGCCAACCTCTGGCGCGTCGCGCAGCACGAAGGCCCTCTGCCCGTTCGTCAGCTCCGGCCGCCACCGGGCAGCCTTGATGCCGTCATTGAGCGCCGGCTGATTGCCGTGCCGCACCGACGACTGCGCGATCGCGTCGTTCACCAGCCCACACGCCGCCGCGAACTCGGCCCCGTTGACCGGCTCGAACGGGACACCCTCACGCTCCAGCTCGTCGCCGAACGCCGACGTTGCTACCGTCCCACCCCACTCGCCCGTGAGTCGCTTGCACTCAGCGACCGCGCTGTATGCCGCGACGGGGCGGCCGTCGTTGGTGAGCATGACGTGAGCGGACCCGTCGTCACGCTTCCACGCCACCGCGATCCACACGTCACGATCGCCAGTCAAATCCAGGCCGAACACAACGTCGGTGCCACGCTCGGCTCGAGCGTCAGCCAGGGCCAGCCAACGGGAGTGAGCGAGAGCGCCGCCGATGTTCTCGGGGTCCCACACGCCGCGCCCCTCGCGGTTCCACGAGTCCGGGTCCTTGAGGTTCTTCCGCAACCGCTGCAGCGACTCCAATGGGGTACGCAGCGGGAACGATGGGTTCATGAGCGGGTACTGCGACTGGTCGTTCGGGTCCGACTCAGGGTCAGCCCCGATCTCGATCCAGATCGCGTCCTTCGCCTCGCCCGCCCACGCCTCCGAGCGCCGGAGCCGGAACTCGCTCGACGGGTCAGACTTACGCGGCGGGGTGCCCATGAACAGCAGTAGCGCGCCGTGGATGTGCCGCGCTTGGTTGGTCGCGGCGACCATGTCCTCTAGCGCCTTCGTATCGAGGATCTGCGCCTCATCGAAGACCTCGACGTCGATCTCATCGAAGCCGCGCCCGAACCCCTGAGCGCGCGCGCCGAACATGATCATCGAGCCGTTGACGAACTCGACCTGCTGCTCACCGTTCGCCGACCGGATAGACCGCACGAGCGGCGCGACCTTCTTACGCCGGCAGATCCCCCGCAGCGTCGTGAATGTCTTGGTCGACGTCCGCAGGTGATGCGCGGTCCAGACGACCTGCAGCCCAGGGAACAGGATGCAGAGGATCACGATCATCGCCAAGATGAAGAATGTCTTGCCGACCTGACGCGGTATAGACATGCCGACCCCGCCGACCGTGGCGACATACCGGCCGTCATCGCCATAGCCGAGGATGACCGTCCCCGCCTGCTGCTGCCACCAGTCGAAGCCGAACCCGAGTTCGCGCCCCTTTGCCTCAACGCGAGGCCAGACGGTGCGCTTGATCCCGTCCGGATAGACGAACTTTCGAGCGTACTCAGACAGCCGAGGCGTCGAACTCGCCGTCGTCGACCTCTGCGCCATCGTCCCCGTCCTCGTCGCGGGCGTCGATCGCCTCGATGTCGCGCACGACCTCGATCAACCTCTTGGTCAGCGCAGCAAGATCCCGCGCCGGAGTGTTCGGGTCCTCGACCGCCTTCGCGATCCGGGCACGCATGGCAACCAACAGCTCGCGGGCCGAGCCGGACTCGGCAGCCTGTGTCACTGACTTTGGTGGGGCCTTCTTCGCCCGCTCATCCGGGGCGACCGGGCGCAACCTTGGGGCAGCCACAGGGACCCCCTTTGGGAAAAGTTCGGGGAGAGATTTTTGTTGCC
>OFQW01000067.1_pt1 | contig 18792 bp, 22 predicted proteins | sample 1542941 | NCBI WGS metagenome assembly OFQW01 (sample SAMN07774219, study PRJEB24372) | wastewater metagenome | isolation source: Exp Tend NO 90WW | collected 2016-02 | reverse complement strand
GCGATGTCGAGGACTCTCATATCTCTCACGTCAGCCTTCCGGAGTCATAAGAAATGATTGATATGACGATCACAGCCCCGGCCATGCCGAGATGTGAGACCCGTTGTGCCCCAACGCGAACGGGCACCCGGGCATGCGACACAGGGTCTCGCGGTGCGCCGGGACACGAGACCGCTCCCGCCGGGCGATCGCCTCGTGCACGAGAGGTCCCACGCCGGCGACGACCAGCACGAGCATGACGAGGACGAACAGGACGCCGTCCATCAGGGCTGGGCCAGTCGGTCGCGGATCTCGGTCAGCAGGGCGACGGCCTGCCGGGCCAGTACCTCGGTGGCCGTACCGCGCTGGGCAGCATGCTCAGCGAGGGTGTGCGTGGCGCGCAAGACATCCTGCGCTCGGGCGAGCTCGGGGGAGCCCTGCCCGTCGTCGTTCGGGGCGGGGATGAGCGCGGTCCAGATGTCCGATGGTGCGGGCATGTCGTCCTCCTCGGGACTGACGGCGGCAGGGTGGGCGAGCAGGCGCGCGATCGGCAACGCACCCGGGTCGGTGTGGTCGTTCTCGGGGACGTGCTGGTGGCCGCACCAGCCGGTGAACGTGTCCCACTCGGCGGTGGACATGCGGACGCGAGGTCCGTTCCAGGGCACCCACGGCCGCGGCGTCGACACGGATGGCATGCCGTGCGCTGCCTCGATCCATCGCATCAGCCGGGCCAGCCCAGCGAGGGCCCATTCGGGCGCCTCGGGCCAGAACAGCGCGGGGGACTTCGGGGCCACCGAGTAGATCCAGCCGGATGTGCCGACCAACTCGATCTGGATGCACTGCTCGCGGTTGGTCTCGCCAGGGATCGAGGTATTCGCGAGGGCGCGGGATGGGCGCGACGTGTCGAAATGCTGATACACGACAACGGTTTTCGCCGCGAGCCCCGGGACAACGGTGAAGTGGGGAGCCTTCGCTCCGGCGTCGTAGCCTGGGAGTCCGGTCGTCTCCGTGGTGTGCAGGACACCCCGCCAGGGGCCCGACGTGTAGCTCATCGGGTATGCCGCGTCGTAGCGGCGCGACTGGTCGGCGAATGGGCAGACGGCCATCAGTCCTCCTCCTCGTCCTCGGTGACCAGCGCCTCCAACTCGGCAGCGCAGTAGCGCCACACGTCGCCGACCGCGGGGTCACGGCCGAACGCCTGTCGGCGCCACTCGCGGCTCAGGCGAGGCAATTGCAGATAGGGCTTGAGCACCGACGGGATGACCGGCGCCGGCGGGGTTGCACCCGCCTCGATCCACTCCCACAGGGCCTCGACGTGGTCTACGAGCGCATCGTGCAGCACGCCGAGGCGAGTGGCCTGGGACTGCGCCTTCTGCGCCAGCACCTCGGCGGACTCGGCCCGCTCGGTCGCGGCCGTGATCCTGCCCTCCGCGGCAACGATCGCCTCGTGCAGGTCGTCGAGGCGGCGCTGCATCTCAGCGACAAGCACGACCCACCCGCTGATCTGCGTGCGATGCCGCAGCGACAGGGCCGCAGAGACTGCGGCGATCAGCGCGGCGAGTGAACCGATGATCTGCGCCCAGCCAACTGTCATCGGGACGCCACCTCCCGGGCGGCCAGCTTCGCCAGGCCGATCAGCTCGGCATACGCCTCATGCAGGCCGGAATACGTCTCGGACAGGCCGGCCAAGGTCGTGTCGAGGGCGCCGTAGACATTGACTACCTCGTCGCGGATCGCCCCGAGGTCAGCGACCGTCTTCGTCCGCAGCGACAGCAGGTCAGTCGCGGACGCCGCGGTCGGAGTCCAACCCTGCACGGTCGTGCGGCGACCCTCGACCGTGATGCGCAGGTTGTCGGCCTGCGTCGCCCGGGTCCCCGCCTTGCCCATGAGACCCGTCAACGTCGTGATCTCCGCCGCGATCTGCGCGAGGATCTTCGCCGCGTCGATGTCGGCGAGCTGATCGGCGAACCGGTCCAATTCCTCTGCCGTGAAAGGGCGCTCGACGTCCCCGCCGGCCGAGTAGTCGTGATGCACGCGCGCGGACAGGTCCCACGCCTGCACCGCACCATCGTGCGGCTGTGCGGGGTCCGGCGCCCGGCCCCCGTAGTCGACCACGAACATGTGTCAGACCCCCGTGTAGGTGATGTCCCAGCGGATTTCCCCGCCGGCCCCCCATGCCGTACCGGCCGGCGTGGACGTGTTGGTGGCGGCAGCCCATTGCAGGTTCGCGCCGGAGACGGCCGGCAGGTAGAGGTTCGTCCGAGTCGACGACTCGGGCACCGCCTGCGCCATCGCGACCGGGGCGGCCGTCGCCGCGACGATGAGCACATGCCCCTGGGTGACCGGAGCCCCGACCGAAAGGTCAAGGGACACAGGGTAATTCAGCTGCAAGCTCCCGCCCGCGCCGAACGAGACGCCGGTCCCGAAGTTCACGCGGCCCCACCAGCGGACCGCCCGTCCGAGACGCATGTACCGCGCCCAGATCGCGCCGCCAGTGCCCAGCGTCGTGGCGTTGCCGCCGCACGTGAGCGCGATCCCCGCTTGCGTCTGCGGGATGAGGTCGACGTACCGCCACGCCGAGCCCTTGATGGCGATGGCCTCGACGTCCGACAGGTATGCCGGGTGGCCGGCGGTCGCCCCGGCCGGCAGGGACCCCGACGTCGTCTCGGTGAAGACCCGGCCGTCGAGCGCGTCCCGCAACGCACGCAACACAGCGACGTCGACGACGTCACTGCCCTGCGCCATCGGTAGGGCTGACTCGGTCGAGTAGTCGGTGGCCACATGTCCTCCTTAGGCGAGGGAGCCGGTCACGCGGACGCTGTTGCGTTCGATGCCATCGGCGGGGTAGACGGTGACGGTGGTGACATCCCGGCGAACCGCGACCAGGCACTTGGTGCCCGCGGCGAGAGTCGGCAGGACCAGCCCCGTCGCGGACGTCGTCGGCGACGAATACGAGCCAGACGCGGGAGCAATCCCGCTGTAGGAGTAGCCAGTCGCTCGAGCCGCAGCGTCGAGGACAGCGACCGCGAACCCGCCGCCGGTGGGGTCCGCCACGATCCACAACCGGCCACCCGAGAACGACTTGCTCGAGTCGACGTTGCGTACCTCGGCCACGAGATAGTCGACCGCCTGCCCGGTCGTCGCCGCGGGCAGCGCCCCGTTGACGTCCGTGGACAAGGGCACGCCGCGAAGATCGGTGAGGATCATGCCCAGTCCAGCTCGATCTCACCGGAGCGCGAATCCGACGCGAGACTCACGGCCGCGGAGTAGTCGGTCAGCCCCGAATAGAGCAGGCCCACCCCGCCGGCCGTACCGTCGAGCAGCATCTGCCCCCACGCCGCGCTCAACGCGACGGTCGTGACCGACCCATCGGCGAGATAGCTGGTGGCGACCGCGTCGGTCACCCACACCGGGCTCGACGAGGGCCGTGTCGCATGGGCATGCATCGCGAGCCACAGCCGCATCGACCCGGCGCCGATCCCCGAGGACCGGTGAATGCGCACCCGGAAGCCGGTACACCGACGACCCCGCAGCGCAGCATACTTCCCACTGCCGGGAAGCCAGACCCCGCGGTAGTAGCCGTACTGGGCGTAGGCCTGCGAGTAGGCACCCTGACGGACATCCGTCGTCGCCCACCCGAGAGAATCCCGCCACGACGCAGTGTCAGCCATCGTCACCACGAGCGGATTCGCCACCGCTGGAGTCGCCGACACGGCGTAGGGCAGGGCCACCTCCAGGTCCACCGGGACCGTGGTCGGGTTGCTTGTCCGGACCTGCCCGACCACCGTCAGCAGCCCATCGACCCGGTCCACGAGCACCGCCGACCCGACAACCAACGCGGCGCCATCCAGGCAACGGGCCGGGACCGGGACCCCGTCGAGGATGACCGTTGCTGACCCGTCCGTCGCGGTCGCCGCCAACTGCACCCACCGACGCTCATCGACCGGGCGAGCATCGCTGTCCCGCAACGAGGTCAGCATCACTCCTCCTGCAAGTCGGTCGACACGGCAACCCCGGACAGGGGAGACCGCAGCGTGACGGGCATCCGCTGCGAGTTCGGGTCGAGCGAGATCTCGAACCCCGCGAGAATGCGGGGTCCGGTCGGCACGCCACGGATCGCGAGGGTGACCGTGTCCCCGGCATCCAGGCGAGGGTCCGGCAGTGTCGTCGGCGACACCTCCACGGCATACGCTTGCGACCGGGCCAGGACCGTCCGGCCCGCCGCAGTCAGGGCGTCGAGCGTCCGCAGGATCGGTGACGCGAACCCCCGCAGCCGATGGAACCCCGGCCGCCACCGCAGCGGCCCCTCGGACTGATACACGGCGACCCCGAGACCCGCATAGGTAGGGTCCGAACAGCGCACTCGCACAGCGTTGTACACGCCACGCAGATCCAGAGCCACGCCCGCGTCGAGGACGTTGGCGGTCGGGGTGTCCGTGTCGCACGTCCACACCGACGCTGACGAACCATCCGGCACCGGACGTAGCAACAACCGGCCCGACTGGTCGAACACCGCCTCACCGCCCATCGCGGTCGCCAGATCCCACACCGTGTCCCAGACGACGCCGTCGCGGACATCCGCCCCCGTCGTCAGTGGCGACCCGATCAGGTCGATGACCTCGACCCACGGCAACACCGACTGCACGATCCGGGCGATCTCATCCCGCACCGGGACACCGGCCGCCACCACCCACGGCGCCGGGAACCGCGACTGGGACAGCACGCCGGCGTAGTCGTGCACCTCGAGCTCCAGCGGCCCGAACAGCGATGCGCGGCGGGGCTTCTCGACCCGCAGCACCCCGACCGGCACCGCCTCTGTGTCACCCTGCAAGTACGTATGCCCCACCCACACATGCAGATCCGCTTGCGTGGGCGACAACACTCCCGCTGCGTCGGTCGGCATCAGGTCCGCGTCCGAACACACGACGGTCCCCGCGCGACGCACCTGCGACGACTCGCTCACCCGGATGCTGCCGCCGACCACCGACAACGACCGGCCCGTGAACGTACCCTCGTGCCACACGTCGGCGCGGACCGTGATCCGCCCACCAGCACGCCGATGGGCATCCCACCGGGCACTCACCGGCCACGCCACGTCACCACATCCCACGGAACAGGTCGAGCCACGTCGTGCCCGCCGCCTTGAGCGCATCCCACGTCTTCCCTGCGGCGTTGAGCGCAGTCCACGACGCAGACGGGTCGCCGTAGTTCACCCCGGACGGCGAGTCGACCACCGTGCACGGCAAATCCCAGTCATACCACGCACCCGGGTCGGACGCGTCCAGCCCGAGCATGTCCGCCGGCCGGAAGTGCGTCACCGGACGCGGAGTCACCGACCCGACCCGAACATAGGCCCAGTCCCATAGCGTCCCCGGCATCCGCAGCAGGACAGTGCTCGTGGCCTCCTGCGTGAGGATCGCCAGCAACTCCCGGGCGGCCGGGTGAGTGCGGGTGCGCAGCGTCACTGCGAACGACCCGGCCTTGCGGACATCATCGAACGCGACCGCCGTCGTGCGCCCGACCGGTTGCAGCACCGTCCCTGGCTGCTCCAGTACGGGAGATGGGCGTGCCGCCAACCTGACCGGGAGGGTCAGGGGGGGGAGCCCGGGTAGGGAGATCCGGGCGCGGGTGTCGTTGATGGTCGCGGTCGGCGAGGAGACCATCGACGCCCCGTTCATCGCCTCGTATGCCACCGCAACCGCATGCGGCGCCTCATAGTCCAGTGCTGCACCCACCCCGCCCGAGATCGCGACCGACGACCCGGCTCCGGAGTTGCCCCTCACCAGATGCCGAGTTCCGTCCGGGTGCACACGCCACACCGACAGGTCGCCAGACGTGCCCCACCCCGTGAGAGTGACCGTGATCCGCGGCGGCTCAGCCAGCGACACGACAGCCGAGATCGCGGCAGCCATCAGGCCGCCCCGTAGCGGCGCTCACGGGCAGCGCCGTCCAGGGCCCGGCTGATCCGGCCGTCCACGAGCGGCACGAGTATGCCGCCGATGTCGAGCGAGCCGCTGATCCGCCAACCGTCAGCAGGCATGGACTCGCCCCCTCCGGCGCCGAGCAGTTGCCCGGTGCGTTCCCAGATGGCCAGGGATCGGGCGCGGCGGGATGGGTGCAGCGGGATGTACGCCTCTCCCCCGGGCGCCTCATTCCAGAGGATCGGGGAGGTGCGGGCCATGATGATGGCGTTGCGGGTGACGTCTCCGGCGGCCATCTTGCGGACCCCGCCGGAGGTGATCAGGCCTGCCGCAGCTTGGCGTTGTTCCATGGCGGCGGCCATGTGGATGGCGCCCTTGATCTGCGCGGCGTTGCGGAGCCGGCCGAGCTCGGCCATCGCCTGGGCAGCGTCGACGGTGAAGGTGATCGTCTTCGCGGTCGGGGTCTTCTCGACCTCAGAGGCCAAGGCAAGCACCTTGTCGCGAGTGAGCCCGAGCGATGTCGCCAACTCCTCGGCGGCGGCCTTGTTGCCGAGCAGGCGGGTGGCCTGCTCGACGAACGCGGCGCGCCGCTGCTCCATCGTCTTGGCGACTATGTCGACGGAAACGCCCTGTTCGAGTTGAGCTTTCGCTGCCGCGATCGAGGCGTCCCGAAGCTTGTCGAGGGCTTCCTCGTTGGCGCGTCCCTTCTCGGTGTTGATGTCGAGGGTCTTGCCGTTCTCCTTGATGGACTTCTTCAGTTCATCGAGGGCGGCGCCGTACTCGCGGTTCGCGGCCCGGGAGTCGAGGAGTTGGTCACGTAGCTTCTGCTGCGCGAGGTAGTAGTCCTTGACGGCCTGGGCGGCGTCCTTGGTGACGTCGGCGCCGGTTGAGGTGGCACGGGTAGCCTGCTGTTGGGCGGTCGTCGAGGAGCCCATGGCATCGGCCTTGCGCTTCCAGCCCTCGGCGCTTGCTGCCAGGCGTTCGGCCTCATCTCCGAGCGCGTACTGCACCGTGTGGATGGGCTCGACGATCTTGGCCTGGGCCACCCCGGCTTCCGATTGCGCTTGGCCCCACCGAGCCATCTGCTCGTTCAGGTGGCGCATCGCCTCGGCGTTCCCGAGCGCCGCGTCGGTGACCTGGTCGAGGGAGAGGCCCATCTTGCGGGCGTTCTCCAACACGCCTCGCTCTTCGAGGTTCTTCACGACCAGCGCCCGGGTGTTACTCGTGATGGCGCCCGTCTGCTCGTCGAGGGAGTTGGTCAACTCCTGGACGCGCTGCCGTGCCTGCGCCTGGCCCGACACCAGGTGCCCGACCACTGCCGCAGCAGCCATGAACGCCACACCCCACGGCCCGCCGAGCACCCCGAGCAGGCCAGACGCGGCCGACCGTAGGGCGCCAGCGCCGCCGACGAACGTCGACACCCCGACCCCGAAACCCCTGAGTCCACCCCCGGCTCGTTCAGCGGCCTGCCCGGAGTAGTGCAGCGCCTCCCCGAATGACTGCAGGTGACCGCGGGCCGTCGTCGCCATCGTCCCCACGGCGGCGCCGACCCCGATGAGCCGATCCTTGAGCAGTAGGAATGCGATCAGCCCGATCGTCGCGGACTGCAGTGGCGCCGGCAACTCGCGGAAACCGGACACGACCGCCCCAACGGCAGACGCGAGGGGGCCGAGCGCAACCACGGCGTCGTGGGCTACGTCGGCCGTTCCGGACAGGAAGGGGATCACCTGGTCGCGGCCGAACCTGACCAGGGACGTATATGCCGGCAGCAGCATGTTCCCGACCTTGACCGCCAACTCCTGCGCGGCGGCGGCGGTCTGCTTCTGCACGTTCGCTGTCGAGCTGGAAGTGCGGGCGAAGTCGCCCATCGCCCGGGACCCGTCCTTGGTGACGATCGCCAGGACCGCGGCGGCCTTCTCCTGTGCGGTGAGCGCCTGTGCGCTCTTCTTACCCGTCGCCGCCATCGCTTCCTGCTCGACCCGAGCGGCGCTGATGTTGGGGATCAGCTTCTGCAGCGAGTCGTACTCGCCGCGGAATCCGGCTGCGATCCGCTCGAGAACGTCTTCGGTGCCGAGGTTGTTGAACGACCCGAAGTCAGCCGCCAACTGCACCACGCTGCGGGACATCTCAGCAGCCCTGAGTTCGCCGAACCCGAGCTGCAGGAACATGTCCCCGAACCCTGCAGCGGCGTCGATCGCCGCTGCGCTGGACATGCCGAGGTTCCGCACGGCCCCAGTTGCCCACTCCCGCATGGCGTCAGCGTTACGTCCGAAGATCACAGTCGCCTTGCTGAAAATCTCGTTGGCTGAGCTGGCGGCGTCGATCGCGCCGCGGAACCAGTCGACGATCTTGCCGACCGCGAATGCCCCCGCGATGCCGGCGCCGACCTGGCGGATACCGGCCATGAAGGTGCGGGAGAACGCTCCAGAGACGCGGCGTCCGGCTTGGTCGGCGTCGCCGTCCATGCCGGCGAGTCCGGCCCGGATGTCCCGCTGCGCCTGCCGGATGCCCTGCCCAACGCCGCTGGTGTCGAGCCGCAGGTATCCGACCAGCTCGCCGACGTTGAAGGACATGTGCGCGTCCTCCTTCGGTCAGGGCTGGTCGTAGTCGTCGACGGGGTGCTGCGGCGGCGGCATACTGGGCGCCGGATCCGGGGTCAGGGCGTCGAGGAGGCGGGACCCGGCTGACAGCAGGCCACGGACGCGGACGAGGAACCACCGCCACGAATGGGCTTGCAGCGCGGTGCAGCTGAGGGGGGCGTCGAGGTCGACGTCGACCCCGTAGGTGGAGTGCAGGTCGGCCTCGATGAGGTCACGGTGCGCCCACAGGGCGGTCAGCGACCAGCCTGCCGCTTCCTCTTTTTCGTACCACTCCGAGAGCCCCGTTTCCGGGTCGTACTCGCCGCGGCCGGTCGGGTCCGGGTCTCCGTTGGGCGCCCCGTCCGGCTCGTCGCCGTCGGGGCCGGAGGTTTTCCCCCCGTGTCCCAGTACGCCTCGGCCGCAGCCTTGCCGGCTGTCCAGGCGAGGAACGCGGTAGCGATGGCCAGTTCCATCACCGGCTGCGGTATGCCGTCGGTGACCATCTGGTCGTATGCCGCACCGAGGCAGTCCCGGGCGAAGTCCCGACCCTCGGGGGTTTCGGTGTCGACATGCAGGTCGGCGGCAGCCTCGGCGATGTCGTCGCCTTCCATGCCTGCCTCGACGAGGGCGTCGAGGAACACGCCGCGGGCCAGCATGTTGGCCAGGTGGGCCCCGACGGCCGCCGTCGGCGGGTCGACCCGGTAGGTCTTCCCGCCGACCGGCAGCGTCAGGGTGAGGTCGAGGACCTCCAGGGCATCACGCACCGATCAGGACCGATCAGACGTAGACGTAGTCGTCGAAGGTGCCGTTGTCCAGCGACGGACCGTTCGCGTTGGTCACGGTCACGGTCTTCGTCGACGCGGCCTGTGCGGGCGCCTTGGCGACGATGCGGCCGTCGCTCACGACGGTGTACTCGGTGGCGTTCGTGGTGCCGAACTTGACCCCGGTGGCGCCGGAGACGCCGGTGAAGCCAGATCCGGAGATGACGACGTTGGTGCCGCCCGCCGCGGGCCCGGTGGCCGGCGAGAGGCCGTTGACGACGGGAACCGCGGTCGCGCTGTAGGGGTTCGTGATCGCGCTCCGGGCGCCCTGCCCGAGCAGGGTAACCGAGACCTCTTCGAGGCCCGGGGCGTCGCCGCCCTGCGGCTCCCACTGCACGAGCACCCACCCGTCGTACGCCTCGCCGCCGGTGGTGCGCTCGTACCACCGCACGTGCACCAGGATCAGCGAGTCGGCCGCGGCGCGCAAATACTCCTGGGCCGTGTCCCGCGACCCCGAGTACTTGTTCCGGCGGACCGTGCACGTGTTCTGGAACTTGCGGGCGGTGACCGCGTCGGCCCCCCACCCGTCGGTGTCGTAGTCCGTCATGTCCTGCACGGTGGCCGGGACGGCAGGGGTGAAGTTGGACACGCCCTTGAGTTGGGACCAGTTGCCGCCGCCATTGGAGTCGAGGTCGACGTCGAGGCGCCACTTGCTGTTCGTGGTCGGCGTGCCGGTGGTGGGTGCAGCCATGGGGTGCTCCTAAATGTGTTGTGCTGCTGGTGGATTCGCTGCTCAGAACTCGACTGCTACCGACGGGTCACTGGTGATGGCCTGGAAGTTCCACGACACTTCGTCGCGGTCCTGGGCGTCGAACCCGATCCGCCCGCCACCGACCAGCACCATCGCCTCGATGCCGGGGATGTCCTCCCGGCCGTGCAGGGCGGCCCGGGCTGCGTCAGCCAGGTCCTCGGCGCTCGTGGTCGCTCCCGCTGAGCCACGGCAACGGACCTGCACCCCGGTCGTGTAGGGCAGGGCGAGCGGGTATGCCGTGACGACGATGCACCGGTCCGGGTCGGACGGCATGCGGGAGAAGAAGATCGGGGCCGTGTCGCCAGCCAGGTACCCGCCGTTCGCCCGGTAGGTGCCGACCCCGGCGTCGGCCAGGGCTGTGGCGACTGCCTGCCGGATGTCGCGGGCGGTCACAGGGCGTCCCGGATTGCTTGTGCGACGAGTTGGGCACCGACCCGGGCCGAGCCCATCAGCGGCGCCTCGAGGTACTTCGCTTGCCGGCCGGCGTCGTGCCGGTAGCCCATCTCCTCGTGCTGCCGGACGGCATAGGGGGTGTCGTAGGAGACGGCGGCCACGATGCTGTCCCCGTCGCGCGTGGCGTCGGTCTTGCCGCTACGGGACAACGTGCCCTCTTCGATGGGCACCAGTTTGGTCGCCTCCCCGAGGACGTGCTCACCCCACAGGGTGACACCGCGGTGAGCTCCCAGCCTCAGTGCCCGCTCGACCCTGTCGAGGTCGAGCGATCCGGACCACTGCATGCGGTCCTCCTCACTCCAGGAACATCTCGACGTGGTTCGGCGTCGGCTGCGGGCCGGCTTCGTGGCGGGTGAAGGTGATGACCTTCGTCCGGGTCGCCCCGGATGACACGAGGGAGCCGACGGGGATGTCGGCGGTGGCAATGGGTGCGAGCAGGGTTGCGTTGGACACGACCTGGCTGCCGTTGGCGGCGCGGACGAGTCTCCTGGTGTGGTCGAGGTATCCGATCACCTCGTATGCCGTGCCGTAGGTGTCGCCTTCGGGGCCGTGGCCGGTCAGTGGCTGCACGGTCACGGTGTGGACCCACCAGTCGGCGAGGGGGTCGATGGTGGTCACCATGTGGCGACCGTGGATGTGAGGCCGGCGTCAGCGAGGACCGAGAGGGCATTCGGGGCGAGGCCGGTGAAGAGTGCCACCCGGTCGCGGTCGATGCCTGATCGGGCGGTGCGGGTGACGCTGGCGCGGCCGATGCTGGCCGACACGGTGCCGCCGGTGAACCCGGCCGGTCCGGCCGCCGGGTCGATGATCCCTGCGGCGATCATGGCCCGGGTGTGGGCGATGGTGGCGTCGCGGAATGCGGCAGCAACGGTGGTGTCGGTGGGGGCGCCGGCCTCGTCGGTGTCGTAGATGGCTGCGATGGTGGCGCGCCGGACGGCTCGGGATGCGATGTCGAGGAACTGGGTGAGGTTCGCGGGGGGTTCCTCGGTCGGGTAGGTGGTTGTGTATTGGGTGGTCGTGGCGTAGGTCGGCATGCGTCTCCTGGTCAGCGGGCGGGGCGCAGGACGCGCTCATGGCAGGGGCGGAAGGACCCGGGGTGACACCCCCGAGCGGCCTTCGCGGCGAGGTCAGTGTTCCCCGGGACCGCGTTGACGCCCCGCCCGTAAGGATCAGGGGATGCGACGGACCGGGCGCCCCCCGCGCAGGAGCGCCCGGTCCGGTCACGACGGTCAGGCGACCTTGAGGCCCCGCAGCTGCCCGTGAGCGGCCTCGTTGCCGTAGGCCAGGCCGATCTCGCCGTAGATCTGCACGTCGTCCGACGCGCCGGTCTTGGCCAGGGGCTCCTCGAAGAACACGCCCTTGCCGGGGACGTTGAGGAACACGGGCCGCAGCTGGTTGATCGTCGTCAGGACGATCGAGTCGACCGGGACGGCGCGGTCGAGCATGATGCCGAACTCGCCGAAGTCGGTTGCGACCCGCTGGATCGGGACGCCGCCGATGTTGTCGCCGTTGACGATCGGGTTGGCCTTGGCGTACGCCGCGGCGTAGGCGGCCGAGATGGCGCGCTTCTGCCGGGAGTTGACCAGCAGGATCGGCAGGCCACCGGTGAGGCCACCGTTGTCCCACACCTGCTGGATGAACGCCTCGATCGTCGGGACGTCCAGGTCGCTGGTGGAGCAGGACCGGTAGTCGATGTTCGCGGTCGACGTGCCGAGCGTGATGGCGGCGCCACCGGAGGTCAGGGCGACCTTGAACGACACGGTCGTGGAGACGGACGTGACGTAGTAGGCGCGGCCGACGACGATGTTCGACGCCGTTCCGACGCTGGAGAACACGACCCGGTCACCGACCGACAGGGAGTGCGCCGACGCCGGGGTGATCGTGTCCGTGGCGGACGAGGCCCCGGTGGCGACGTTGGTGCCCTTGTCGACCCGGTTGGTCGTGATGGCCTGCAGCATGCCGCGGGTCTGCCGGGGCGTGGCGTTGGTCGTCGGGTTGGCGTAGAGGCCGTTGATGAACGACCAGTTGACGTCCAGGGCGATGGCCTTGAGGGACTGGGCGACCTGCCAGTCCAGCTCGTTGGACACCGGGTTGCTGCCGGGCACGCCGCGGTAGGGCGCCGATCCGGGGGTGGCCAGCTGGCCGGTGGCCGACTGCTTCGTGTAGCTGACGGACACCTTGCGCTGGTGGATCTGGCACACGTTGCGGACGTTGGCGCGGACGCGGCCCTCAGCGGTCGGGGCGGTCGCACCTTCGAGGGCGACGTTCTGCCCGGCCTGGCCGAGGTCGTAGGTCTGCCACTCGAACTCGGTGGCGGACGTCTGGCCGCCGCCGGTGAGGCCACCGACAGCGGACAGCAGGGGCGTGTCGGCGGGGGTGAGGGCGAACAGTTCGCCCACGTAGTTGGGCAGGTTGAAGGTCGTGCCCATGGCGGTGATGCCGGCCATTGGATGCTCCTAAGGGTGCGAGGGGGTCAGGGTGCGCCGTATGCCTTCTGGCGCTGCAGGCTGATGGCGAGTTCGTGCTTGCCGGCCTTGCGGGCTGCCTCGATCTGGGCGTCGAGGGTGTGTGCCGCCTCGCCGGGCCCGCCGGCGTGTTGCACGGTGCTCGCGCCAGCCGCCAGGGCCGCCTTGAGCTTGGGGTTCGCGGCGACGGCTGCCTTGATGGCGTCGTCGACCTTGGTCGAGAAGTCCGACCCGTTCGGGTCGAGGTCCGCCACGCTCGCCAGGAACGCGCGGGAGTCCAGCAGTGCGGTCGGGTCGCCGCTGTGCTTGCTGGCCGCCTTGTAGACCGCGAGCTCGACGGCGGACTGCCGGGCCTGCGCCTGCGTGGCGGTCAGTTGTTCGGTGAGCTTGGCGGGGTCGGGCTTCTCGTCGTCCTTGATGAGCCCGAGGGCCTTGCCGATCTCTTGGGCGAGGGCGGTGCGGGCTTCGGCGGCGGCGTTGGCCTTCGCGGCGGTGCGGGCCTTGCCTGCCTCGTCGCGGGACTCGCGGATGATCTTCTGCGCCCAGTCGGGGAGGTCTTCGACCTTGCCCGTCTCGGCGGGCGCTGCTGGCGCCTGGGCGGTTGGCGCGGTGGGGGTGGCTGCCTGTGCCGGTGGGGTCGTCTGCGTGCCCGTGGTGGGCGCTGCGGGGTCCGTGGGGGTCGCGGCCGGGGCCGCGGCGGTGCCGTTCATCTGCGCGGCGCCGAAGGTGGCTCGATGGAACGCGAGGATCTGCTCGGGGGTGACGGGCCCGCCGTCGAGGGGGAACGCGGAGCGGAACGGGAGGGTCATGGATCGGTCCTTCTCCCGGCGCCCGGCCGGGGTTTGGGGGATGCAAGAAGCCCCCCGACGTCTGGCCGGGGGGCCTGTTTGAGTCAGGGATTCGAACCCCGAACCCAGTGTTAGTGCGCCAGTGGCGCGAGGGCCGTCCCGGCCTGCTCCCGGTAGCGAAGCCGCTTGAGGTCGTGGGCGTTGACGTGCCGGCGGATCTCGCCCTGCCACGCCCGGACCTTCCGGCGCGCCCCGGCCGTAGCCTCAGGCGTCAACGCAAGCGCCTCCCGGCGCTTCCACTCCCGGACCTTGCGTTCGAGCGCCCGCTGACGCTGCCCCGCGGCATACCCCTCGGCGTCATGCTCTGGCACCTGCAGGACCGACGCACCCGGCAGGTATGCCGTCACCCGGTGCCGACAGTTCGGGTGCTGGAACCCGGCAGCCTTCGCCTCAGCCAACGTGCCCGCGACCGGCGCGACGACCGGCCGGCCATCGGTCACGGACGGCACCGTCACCACATCCACCCGGCCCGACAAGGACAGCACCTTGCCCTCCCAGCGGCGACACAACGGGCACTCCCGCGGCGCGTCCGACACGACCACCAGGTCCACACCGACGGCCTGCAGCTGCGCCACATGCCCAGCCACCGCAGCCTGACCAGTCGTCGACCGCACAGCCATCTCGACATACGAGTCGAGCGCCCACCGGCGGCCACGTGCGTCGGTGAACCCGCGGATCCCGTCGGCCAACAGCCGGTCCAAGACCCGCTGCGACGCGGCCAGTCGGGTCGAGGACCCGCTGAGCACGTCAACGGCACCCGCAGCGACCGCCTGCTGGTATGCCGCCCCAAGGATCTGCGGGACCATCGCAGCAGCCCGCCGGACCATGACCGTCGGCTCGTGCGCGAGGTTCACCGCCGTCTCGGCGGCCGGCATTCTCCCGGGGGTGAAGTCGTATCCGGCGCGGTCCAGGTCGTGCACGGCGGTAGCGGTGCCGTGGTTGTATGCCGCGAGGATCGCCTCACGGATCTCCTGCTCGACGGTAGCCATCGTCTCGGCCGTGGCGCGCTGCGCCTTCGCCTTGAGCCACTGCAGTTCGGCCAGGCGCTCGATCGCCCATGTGCGGGCGTCGGTCTTCGTGTCCTTCGCCAAAGTCCGGGCCAGCAACCGCAGCAGGGCCGCCTCCAGGTCATCGACGAGCCGCGCCACCTGGTGGGCGTACTGGTCGCCGTCGGCAGGTGAGGCGGGCACGTGACGAGGCTACGCGCCGGGCGGGACGTCCGTGGCGTTGTCCACAGGGTTCGCCGTGGCGTTGTCCACAGGGTTCGCCCCGTTGACGAGGGTCGGGTCGGTCGGGTCAGGTAGCGGCGGGTTCGCCGCCTCCTTCTCGCCCATGATCTCCTCGACCTCGGCGGCGACCTGCCCGTCGTCCCACTCCGGGTGCAGCATCCGGACCAACGTCTCGGTCGAGGCGGCCTCGGCGGCACGCAGCGCCTGCGCGGTCTGCGCGAGGGCGAGTAGGCCCTCCTGCACCCCGTCGGGGAACTCCACGTGCGGACGCGACGGCGTGATGCCCGACCCGAACAGCGCAGCGTCGACCGCCAACAGCTTCTCGACCAAGGTTGCCAGCGCGGGACGCAGCAGCCTCAGCTTCCGGTCCCGGGTCGCATACGACCGCTGCTGCCGCGACCGGATCTCGGTCGCCGTCGTTGCCCCACCCTGGTCGTCGAGGCCGAACGTGTTCGCGCTGTAGCCGGCGGTCGCGATGATCCGCTCGAGCAGCTCCCGGCACGTCGCCCGGTGCTCCTCGTGGCGGATGGCGAACTGCTCGGCCTGCGCCAGGCTTCCCCCACCGGACGCCAGAGATGTCGGTGCGACGTTCAGCGTCGAGAACACTTCCCGGTCGGTGTCGAACGCGGCGCCCTTCCCGGCACCCAGGTCGTCCAGCGACGACGCGGGCACCAGCAGGCGTGCCTTGCCGAGGCGGATGTCTCGCATCCACGACGAGTAGGCCTCGTCGAGGGCGTCCATCGCACCTTCGAGTTGGTCGAGATCCGACCGGCCGTAGTGCTGGCCGATCGGGTGGGACCGCCACCGACGCTGGGGCCGCTGGTTCGGCACGTGCACGCACGCCAGCCCGGGGGTTCCGGTGCTGATGGTGTCCCCGTTGGCGGTGAGCCACTGCGCCAGACCTTCGGTCGTGGAGTGCTCGGTCAACGGCACCCGCACCCCGAGATCGGCGGCCGACCCTCGGTACAGGCCGTGCACGATCACGCCGTTGCCGGATGCGTCCAACTCGTGGCGCTCAAGGTGGCGGGTCACCAGCTGCCCATCGGCGTCCACGACGTGCCAGAACGTGACCGCCAGCAGCCGGCCCCAACGGAACTCAGGCAACGCTGCATCGACGCTGACGGCGGTGACGAACGGCCTGTCGGGGCTCACCTGCTGATCCCACGTGACTCGCAGGAAATGCCCGCCCAAGGCGGCGCCCTCTTCGGCGCCTTCCATGAGGGCCTGCAGCATGCCGTCGTCGACGAGTTCGTCGAGCCGTTCCTGTGCGGCCTCGTCGTCCACCACGAACGCCGGCGCCTCACCGTAGAGCAGGTCCGCGGACGCCTGACACAGGTCGGCGGCAATCGGGATGTGCAGCTTGCGGGGCGACTGGTTGTCGGTGCGAGGCCGGCCCCACCAGAAGCGGGCGACAGCCCCGACGACACCGCCGGCATACTGCGCCGGGCGGACGTACCCGCCGGGCGAGTAGGTCCGCTCCAGCCCCTCTGGGTCACCAGTCCACCAGGCCGCCCACTCGGCGAGCTTGATCGTGATCGGCGCGAGTTCCTTCGGCGGCCAAGGAGTCCCGTTGGCAGGCAGTGGCATACGTCTGCCTCCTCAGGCTGCGCGCAAATGTTGACGCCAGATGGTCTCGGTCGATGCGACGGCATACCGGCCGGCGTCGAGGCTGTGGTCGGCCACCTTCAACGGCTTGTCCAGGCCCCTCTCGGTGGCTTTATCGTCCCACGAGTAGCCGGGCGCCTCGTTGATCCACCCGGTGCACCGGTCAGACACGAGCAGGTCATGGTCAGCCAGCAGGGTGGCCACGGTGCGGATGCCGTAGTTGACGTCGTTGTCGGCGTCAGCGACCCGGTGCAGCCCGTCGGTGTGCAGCTGGACCTTGAACGACGCCGCGGACGGGTCGACCATCACCCACTCGATAGTGGGGTCCGAGTGGCCCGGCTGGTGCGGCATACCCATCCAGTCCCGGACGGCGGCCGACAGTTGCCCGTCGGTCAACTGCACGCGGGCCAGGGTCGGGTCGTGGCGCCATTCGTCGACCAGGAACAGCTTGGGTCGGTTGTCGACGTGGGCCAGGCCGAGCAGGATCGCCGACGTGGCGTTCGTGGTGCCGTAGTCGACTCCCACGGCAAGCAGGCGTTCCATGGGGGGCAGTTCCGCCCACGGGACGACATGCAGGGCGGGGTCCCACATGCCGTAGACGGCGCCCTCAGCTGCGACCCACTCGCCGAGGATGAACCGTCGGTACCACAGGCCGGTGAACTCGGCCCGCTTGCGGGCCTTGTAGGCCTCGCTCAGGCCGGGGTTGTCGTCCATCGTGAACTGCCACGACCGCCAACCGGGCAGGTCGGCAATCCGGTCGAGGAACTTCGCCTTGAGCCAGTGCGCCGGGTTGTCGGGGTTCGTCGTCCCGAACAGTTGCGCGCCGGCCACGCTCATGCGGCCGAGCAGCTGCGTGAAGAAGCCCTCGGGGATCGTCGTGACCTCGTCGACGTAGGCGCCGGCGACGGTGAGGCCTCGCAGGACGAGTTCGGCCTTCACGTCCGAGGCGCCCATGACGTAGACGCGCCGACCCATGATGACCACGGACGGAGCGCCGTAGTTCCCGACGACAGCGGCCGCCACTGGGCCGGTGATCGACGGGTCCTGTAGGGGGGCAATAGCGTTGCGCCACACCGAGTCCCGGGTGCGTCCGACCATGATCAGTTCGCCGCCGCGTGGTGCGGTGGCCATGAAGATGGCCCAACGCAGCAGGGACGCAACGGTTTTCCCGGACCGGATCGACCCGTCGAGGATGTTGACGTCGCCGGTGGACTCGCGCAGGAACGCCGTCTGCTTGGCGCCGAGCCTGCCCAGGGCCAGGTCACTCATCGGCAGGTGCCAGCCCCAGCCCTTCGGCGATGCTGCCCAGCAGGGACCGGGCGACCTCGGATGCCGGGTCGGTGGCGCGCTCGGTGAGGTTCCGCACGACCGACGCCGACGCGGCGCGGGCGTTCGCGAGGGCCCGTTCGTCGCCGGGTGGCACGAACGGCAGGTTGGTGATCCGCTCGCCGCCGCCTTCGCCGCGAGTCATCGTGGTGTGCTGGGCGGCGCCGTGGTAGACGTCCAGGAGCCTCTTCTGCGACAGCTCCAGCAGTTCCAGTTCGCGTTCGAGCGCGGCGGCGGCTCGGGCTCGGGCGTCGATGACGCGGGCGCGGGTGGCGACGGCCGTGCCGGTGCGGTCGAAGGTCAGGCCGAGTGCTTTGGCGCGGTGGCTGACCCCGCCCTTGGACCGGTGCAGCGCCTCGGCGATCGACGACAGGGACGCGCCCTCGGCGTGCATGGTACGCAACTGGTCCAGTTCGGTGGTGGCCCAGCTGTGGGGGACTTTGTGGCCGCCGGCGCGGGTGATTCTGGTCCTCAGGGACAGTTCGGCGGCCCGAAGCTCCTTGATGCGGTCGATGTTGCCGCCCCACACGTCGGCGTGCAGGAGTGCGGCGTTGAGCAGGTCCTGCCAGTCGGTGGCGCCCCACGCGGCGACACCGGGGGTCGTGATCCAGGCGTCCCACCATTCGCGGGTCTGCTCGGGCCAGTCGATGCCATCGGGCAGAGCGAGGGGGGCGGGGCGCTTCGGCTTCGACACTCCCGCCCCCTCTCTTGTGTGCTCAGGAATGGCGGTGTGCTGTCGATCGCCCGGTAGAGCCCAGCCTCGGTAATAACGGTGAGGAGTTGCTCTCCGCCAAGGGTGTCCGTCCGGCGGACAC